>Ga0209541_10000016_pt1 | contig 298636 bp, 285 predicted proteins | sample RifCSPlowO2_01_FD_184027 | JGI IMG/M metagenome (GOLD analysis project Ga0209541, IMG submission 184027) | Groundwater microbial communities from Rifle, Colorado - Rifle CSP2_plank lowO2_0.1 (SPAdes) (version 2) | ecosystem: Environmental > Aquatic > Deep subsurface > Groundwater | place...
CGAGGGCGGCCTTGATTGAGCCTAAAATGCCGAAGTTGCCGCAGCCGGGGCACCAGGTGGGCGGCAAAGCCGTGACTCGCTTGGGACTGTGTAGGTTTGTCGTCATAATTTTTCGACGATTTCTTCTGGGTAGAAGGGGCGGCCGTCGTATTTTAAAAGTTTTCTGTCTATGGTGATGCCGGTTTGCTCTCTGATCAAGCGGTTTAGCTGGCCGGTAGAGTTGCACTCGAGAGTGACTAATTTTTTGGCCGAAGCAAGTAACTTGGCCAGGGTTTTTTCGGGGAAAGGCCAGACTAGGGGCAAATGGATGAAGTTGACGTCAGGGAGCAAGTTTAGGGCTTGGCGAATTACTCCTTTGTTAGAACCCCAGGAGACGATGGTGGTGGCAGCGTTTTGGGGACCGAAAAGCACCGGCTGGGGCAAGCTTTCTTCTTGGCTCATGGAGGCAAATTTCCGGTTCCTTTTGTCGACTTGGGCGGTTCTGACTTTTGACTCCTCGGTGGCGTAGCCTAACTCGTCGTGTTCGTAGCTGTTGGTTAGATGCACGCCGCCGGGGGTACCGGGCAGCGGCCGGGGGGAGATGCCGTTATCGGTAAGCTGGTAGCGGGGAAAGGGCTGGTCGTTTGGCAAAGCTTTGCTGTCGGCCAGAGAGTGGCGCTGGTTTAGATGTTGGTCGGCAAAGCGGTCAACGGTAAAGTAGGACTCGGAAAGGTATTTGTCGGTTAAAACCAGGGCCGGGGTTTGGTATTTTTCGGAGAGATTTTGAGCCAAGCGCGCCGCCTCAAAGGCCTCGGCCGGATCGCCGGGGGTAAAAACCAAGCGGGGAAATTCATCCTGGGAGGCGTTGATGGCAAAAAGAAGATCACCTTGGCTGCTCCAAGTGGGCATGCCCGAGGCCGGGCCCGGCCGCATGCCTAAAACCACCACCAGCGGGGTTTCGGTGACGCCTGATAGCCCCAAGCCCTCTGTCATTAGAGAAAAGCCGCCGCCGGAGGTAGCCACCATGGAGCGCACCCCGGCAAAAGCGGCGCCGATAGCCGAGTTTACTACGCCGATTTCGTTTTCGCCGTGGCGGACGACCAGGCCAAACTGGTCGGCGTGTGCCGCCAGGTAGTGGAGGATGGCGGTGGTTGGGGTCATGGGGTAAGCGGTGTAGAACTTCAGGCCGCCGGCCACCGCCCCCAAGGCAATGGCTTCGTTGCCGGTAAGAAAGATTTTGTCGGCCGGGGGCTTGCCGGGGTAGGCAAAGTTTAATTTTTTGTCCGGGAAGTTGGTTTTGACATAATCGTAGCCGAGGCTGGCTGCTTGGTGGTTTAGTTTGACCACCTCCTCGCCTTTGCGGGCAAAAGTCTCGGTTAAAATCTGGTTTAAAGACTCAAGGGGTAGATTTAAAAGATAACCACTGGCTCCTAAGGCGACGGTGTTTTTGACCAACAGTCCCCCGCCCGAGTCCCGGGCAATTTTAGCTAGGGGGATGTCGATGATCTGATTTTGCCGCTTAAAGCCGGTCAGGTCATTTTTGATCAGATTGAGGTCGGCGACGATGGCCGTTTGATCGGTAAATTCTTCCTGGTGGTTTAAGACGGCATTGGCGTTTAGGGCCACCATGACGTCGAGGGCCACTTTGGGGGCGTGGGCCTTTTCAATCGAGGCCGCGACCTGAAAAGTATTGTGGCCGCCGCGGATGAGCGAGGGATATTCGGTGTAACCGTGGATGTTGACGCCTTGGCGAAAGAGGGCCTTACTAAGGATCAGGCCGGAGACTTTGATGCCTTCGCCGGCGGCGCCGGCAATTTTCCAGTTTAATGCGGGCATGTTACAATCTTAAATTATATGGGCAGGCTTTACCTAGTGTCAACGCCGATTGGCAACCTGAAGGATATAAGTTTGCGTGCGATTGAAGTTTTGGGGCAGGTAGACGTAATTTTATGCGAGGACACCAGAAAGACGGGTCAGATGCTTAAAAGCCTATCAGAAAACGGGACGATCGTCTCAAACTCTGATAGGTTTAATTTGGTTAGTTTCTACGAACAAAACGAAGAGGCAAGAATTCCCCAGGTGATCGGTTGGCTTAAGGAGGGAAAAGATGTGGCTTTGGTGAGTAGTGCCGGCACGCCCTTGATTTCCGACCCCGGGTTTAAACTGGTGCGGCAGTGCGTCAGGGAAGGAATTCCCGTCTCCCCTATTCCCGGGGCGTCGGCTACTTTAGCGGCCTTAGTGGTTTCAGGACTACCGACCGACAAGTTTATGTTTTTGGGCTTTTTGCCCAAAAAGAGCGGTAAAAGAAAAAAACTTTTGGAAAGCGCTTTAAAAGCGGTTGAGTTGGTGCCGCAGACGGTGATTTTTTATGAGTCGCCTTTCCGGCTTAATAAATCTTTGGCGGTTTTGGCGGAGCTGGCTCCGGAGGCAAAGGTGGTTATCGCCCGGGAACTGACCAAGAAGTTTGAGGAGGTGATCCGCGGCAGCGCTAAAAAGTTGGCGGAAGAATTTGCCGGCAAAAAAGTCAAGGGCGAGGTGTCAGTACTCTTCCAGCGTTGAAGTATCGCCGGTGGGCAGACCCAGTTCTTGGGCTTTTAAGAGGCGGCGGACGATTTTGCCGGAGCGGGTTTTGGGGAGATGGTCTCTAAACTCGATTTCCCGGGGGTAAGCGTGGCCGGCTAAGTGCTTTTTGACATATGAGGCGATGTCTTTTTTCAAGGCCTCCGACGGCTTGACGCCTTGTTTTAGGGTGATAAAGGCTTTAATGATTTGGCCGCGGACCGGGTCGGGTTTGCCGATGACGGCCGCTTCGGTAATTTTGGGGTGGGAAACTAGGGCTGATTCGACTTCAAAAGGCCCGACACGCTCGCCGGCGGTTTTGATGACGTCGTCTGCCCGGCCGATAAACCAAAAATAGCCGTCGCGGTCAACCCGGGCCCGGTCGCCCGAGATATACCAACCGGCTTTAAAATAACTTTGGTATTTTTCCGGCCGGCGCCAGATTTTGACCATCTGGCTTGGCCAGCCGGGTTTGATGGCTAGGTTGCCTTCGTGGCCGACGGGGACTTTTTTGCCGTTGTCGTCGACGATGGCGGCGGTGATGCCCGGTACCGGCTTGCCCATGGAGCCGGGTTTGATCTTAAGACCGGGAAAGTTGGCGATCAAAATCCCCCCGGTTTCGGTTTGCCACCAGTTGTCGTGGAAGGAGAGCCCAAAGACTTTCTGACCCCAAGCGATCGCTTCGGGGTTTAAGGGCTCGCCGACGCTGGCTAAATGCCTGAGCGAGGAGAGGTTGAATTTTTTAGTTAAGTCGTGGTCAGCGGCGGCCAACATTCTGATGGCGGTGGGGGCGGTGTACCAGACGTTGACTTGGTACTCGTCGATCAGCTGGTACCACTTGGCGGGGTCAAAGCGGCCGGCGTAGATCAAAGACGAAGCGCCGTTGGACCAGGAACCTAAAATTTCGTAAGCAATGCCGGTGACCCAGCCGGGGTCGGCGGTGCACCAGTAGACGTCGTTGTCGCGAATATCCAGTACCCACTTGGCGGTCAAGTGCTCGTGGAGGATAGCGTAGTGTTGGTGGATCACTCCCTTGGGTTTGCCGGTCGTGCCGGAAGTATAGAGCATGAAGGCCGGGTCGGATGGTTTGGTGTGGGCGACTTTAAGCTCGTCAGAGGCGGTTTTGAGTTCACGGCTCAAGCTTTTGAATTTGCCGGTGGCGGTTTTAAGGTCGGTGACCAGAACGGTTTTTAAAGCCGGCAGTTGAGGCAGGATTTTTTTGACTCGGGGTAAAAGGTCGGAGTTGGTCACCAGCACCTTGGCGTCGGAATTTTCCAACCGGTCGTAAAGAGCCTGGTGGCCAAAGGCGGAGAAAAGGGTGCCGGCGATGGCGCCGATTTTTAAAGTGCCCAAAAAGCCGTAGTAAAGCTCGGGAACCCTGGGCAGAAAGAAGAAGACCCGGTCGCCTTTGTCGACGTCTAGATTTTTTAACAAGTTGCCGAATTGATTGGATAAAAGCGACAGTTCCCGGAAAGTGAATTTTTGCTTTTGGTCGTCCTGGCCGTGCCAGTAGAGGGCGACTTTGTTTTTTCGGAAGTTAGCCGCGTTGCGGTCGACGGCATTGAAGGCGGCGTTTAAGCGATTGCCGGAGAACCAGTCGAGCTCGCCTTTGTATTGGTCGTAAGAAAATTTGTCGTAAGTTTTTTGGTAGTCGGATAAATTGTACTGGGGCATAAGGTTTTATTATAACAAACTTTTGCCGGTCATGGCCGACGGCACCGGCAGGTTGAGAATTTTTAAGATGGTGGGGGCGACGTCGGCCAGGATGCCGGGAGGCATGGATCGGTTTTGGCCCTCAAAAACCCGGCTGGCGGCGATAAAAGGAACCGGGTTGACCGAATGCTCGGTGTCGACCTCGCCGGAGCTTAGGTTAATCATTTCTTCGGTGTTGCCGTGGTCGGCGGTAATCAAAGCGGTGCCGTTTAAGTTTAAGACGGTGGGGACGATTTGGGCTAAAGCTTGATCGGCAGCCTGGCAAGCTTTGACGGCGGCATCGATATTGCCGGTGTGGCCGACCATGTCGGGGCAGGCAAAGTTGACGATGACAAAGTGATAGATGTTTTGCTTGAGTTTATCTATCAAGGTTTGGGTAAGCTCGGGCGTCGACATTTCCGGTTTTAAGTCGTAGGTGGCAACTTTAGGTGAAGGGATAATCGTCCAGTCTTCTCCGGGAAATGGCTGTTCTCTTAAGCCGTTAAAGTAGTAAGTAACGAAACGCTCTTTTTCGGTTTCGGCCATGTGGAGTTGACGAAGATTGTGTTCGGAGAGTATCAGGGACAAGGGGTATTTGACCGAAAGCGGGGGGATAACTACTTTGACCGGCAGGCTCTTTTGGTACTCGGTCATGGTGACAAAAAAGAGATTATGGAGAATTTTGTTGCGTTTGAATGGGGGGTTGACGGGAATTTTTTCTACCAAGTGGCTATGGAGATATTTGTCCGAATGGGGGTCGTAGGCAGGCCGGTTGCCGCTGGTCTCAAAATCGGGCAGGACAAAGGCGCGGGTTAACTGGCGGGGCCGGTCGACTCTGAAGTTGTAGAAGATGACGGCGTCGTTGTCGCCGATCAAGCTGACGGGGGTGCCGTTGGCGTCGACGATGTTAGTCGGCTCGATGAACTCGTCGGTTTTACCGTCAGCGTAAGATTGGCGGATGGCGGTTTGGGGGCTTTCGGCTTTTAAGCCTTGGTTTTGGGTTAAGCACTGGTAGGCTTTTTGGGTCCGGTCCCATCTGAAATCACGGTCCATACCAAAGTAACGGCCCATGACGGTGGCGATTTGGCCGATGCCGGCGTCGGCCAGATGTTTTTCGATTTGGGAGACATAAGTTTGCGAGGTGGTGGGTGGGGAATCCCGGCCGTCGGTGATTAAATGGAGAGAGAGGTTGGGGACGCCCTGCTGTTGGGCGAGTTTAATCAGGGCAAAAAGGTGTTCGTTGTTGGCGTGGACGCCGCCGGAGCCGACTAAGCCTAAAAGGTGGAGGGTAGAGCGGTTTTTTTTGACGAAGTCAAGAGCCTCGAGCAAAGTGGGATTTTTGAAAAAGTTGCCGTCAGCGATGGCGGTGTTTATCCTGGGTAAGTCGGCAAAAACGATTTGGCCGGCGCCGATGTTGATGTGGCCGACTTCGGTGTTGCCGTCTTCGCCGTGGGGCAAGCCGACGGCCTCGCCCGAAGCCACGAGCCGGGTGTTGGGATAAGCGGCGGTCAATTGGTCGATGAAAGGGGTGTGGGCCAGTTTAATGGCGTTGCCCGGGCCGGAAGGGGCGATACCCCAACCGTCCAAAATAATCAAAACTACCGGGCTTATTTGTTGGTTCATTTAATTAAATTAATTTCTGATTCTATGGCTAAAAGGCGGTTGTATTTGGCGACTCTTTCGCCGCGGGCGGGGGCGCCAAACTTGGTGTAGTCGGCGCCGATGCCAACGGCAAAATCGGCGATAAAAGTGTCGTTGGTTTCGCCTGATCGGTGGGAAGCGATGATTTTCCAGCCGGCGGTCTTGGCCAATTTGATAACGCTGATAGTTTCGGAAACGGTGCCTGCCTGGTTGGGTTTGACTAGGATGGCGTTGCAGGCATGAGTTTCAATCGCTTTTTTGACTCGGTGAGCGTTGGTGGAGAGTAAATCGTCGCCGACGATGAGGGTGTCTTCGGCCAGGTCGTTTGTCAGTTTGGCCCAGCCGTCCCAGTCGTCGGGCGCCAGCGCGTCTTCTAAAGAAAACAAGCGATATTGGCGGTTTAATTGGCTGTAGTAGTCGATCAGTTCGCCGCCGGAAAAAGGTTGAGCCCGGTCTTTGATTTGGTAGTGTCCGTTTTGATAAAAAAAGGTGGCGGCGACATCGAGGCCCAAAAAAACGTCTTGGGCAAACTTATAAGCGGTCGAGTCGATCGCCTCCATCATCACTTCTAAGGCGTCCATGTTAGTAAACAGGTTGGGAGCAAAGCCCCCTTCGTCGCCGACGGAGTGGATGGCGTCGCGGTTTTTAAGGGTGTGTTTTAAGGCTTGGTAGATTTCTTCACCGATTTGAAGAGCGGTGTGGTAAGGAAATCTAACCGAAGGGATAATGTGGAATTCCTGGAAGTCGAGGTTGCCGGCGCCGTGGGCGCCGCCGTTTATAATATTAAAAGTGGGGCTGGGAAGTTTGGCCAATTTTGGAGTCAAGCGGTATTTTTGGAAAATGTAGCGGTAGAGGGGGAGATTAAAAAAACTGGCGGCGGCTTTGAGGCCGGCCAATGACACCGACAAGATGGCGTTGCCGCCAAGTAGAGCTTTGTTGGCAGTGCCGTCAAGATCGATCAACCTTTGGTCTAGTTTGGTTTGGCTGGTAACGTCGAGGTTTTTTACTGCCGGAGCAATTTTTTGGTTGACGTTTGCTACGGCGGTTAATACCCCGTAGCCGTTAAAGCGACCCAAGTCATGGTCGCGAATTTCGACGGCTTCGTATTTGCCGCTGGCGGCGCTGGAAGGAACAGAGGCGGTGCCGTGGTGGCCGGTTGACAGGACGACGGTGGTTTCGACGGTGGGGTAGCCCCGAGAGTCAAGGATTTCGCGGGAAAAAACATTGGCAATTTTGCTCATCTGACGGCCCTTGACTCGGCTTGATAAATTATTTGGCGAGTGGTTTCGATGGCGTCCGGGGATACCGAGACGCTGGTGACGCCCCACGAGACCAGCTTTTCGGTTAGATCAGGATAAGTCGACGGCGCTTGGCCGCAGACGGACGAGGTCAGGTGGTGTTTTTGACAAGTTACAATGGTTTTTTTCAGGGCCCACAAAACAGCCGGATTTGTTTCGTCGTAAAGCGAAGCGACTTCGGCGTTGTCGCGGTCGACGCCGAGCATGAGCATGGTCAAGTCGTTGGTGCCGATAGAAACACCGTCCAGCCCCACTTTGATAAAGTCCTCGAGTAAAATGACGTTTAGAGGAATTTCGACCATCATCCAGAGTTTAAACGAGGGCGAGCGGATTAAGTTTTGGGAGACGATTAAACGTTTGACTCGGGTCAGTTCGGCAACGCTCCTGACAAAGGGAATCATCAGCCAAAGGTTGGTTAAGCCTAATTTATTCCTGACTCTTTTTATGGCTTCGAGTTCCAAGTCAAAAACTGCCTCGTCCGCCAAATAGCGGAAGGCGCCGCGGTAGCCGAGCATGGGGTTTTCTTCCTCGGGTTCAAAAGCTTGGCCGCCGGTCAGGTGGGCGTATTCGTTGGTTTTAAAATCGGTAGCCCGGTAGACTACCGGCCGGGGGTAAAAAGCTTGGGTGAATTTTTTTAAGCCTTCGACCAGATTAACAATGAACTGTTCTTGTTTTTGGTCTTGGATCAATTTTTTAGGATGGACGCCTCCTTGGGCGATCATGAATTCGGCCCGGAGCAGGCCGACGCCGTCGACGTTTTTTTGAGCCACCGATTCGGCCAGATCCGGTTCGGCCAGGTTGACGTAGATTTTGGTAGCGGTCTGGGTGAGGTCGGCGGCAAAAAGTTTTTGATAGGCTTTCTTTCGGCCGGAGGCCGACTGGTTTTTGGCCATGACCGGGGCAGTTTTAGGCGGGGCGAGGGTTTTGGTTTTGGAGATTTTGCCGCCGGCGAAAATTTTACCGCTAGTGCCGTCGACGGTAACCACGGTGCCGGTTTTTAGAGTCTTGGTGGCGGTGGCGGTGCCGACGACACAGGGAATTCCCAGTTCACGCGAGACGATGGCGGCGTGAGAGGTTTGACCGCCCTGGTTGGTGACGATGGCGGCGGCTTTTTTCATGGCCGGGACAAAATCGGGCGTGGTCATGTCGCTTACCAGAATTTCCCCCTGGGAGAGTCGGTCGATTTGTTTGGCATTCTTAAGTTTTTTGACGTAGCCGGTGGCCAGGCCGGGGCTGGCCGGGTCGCCGGTAAGGATGAGTTTGAGATCGCCGGGGGGAAGCTTTTTTTTGTTTTTATCCGGAGGCTTGAAGGTAGTGACGGCTCGGGATTGGACAATGTAGATTTTGCCGCCCGATATGGCCCACTCGATGTCTTGAGGGAAAAAGTAGTGGCGTTGGATCTGGTGGCCAAGTTTGGCCAATTTAACGATTTGGTCGTCGGTGAGTTTAGCCTGTTTTTGCAAGTTAACCTTGACTTTGACTTCCCGGTTTTGACCGCGGCTTAGAACCAGCTGACGCTTTTGGGGGTTTACCTGTTTTTGGAGGATTTTCCAGGTTTGTTTTTGAATCAGGTAGTGGTCGGGGGTATAGGCGCCCTGGACGATTTTTTCTCCCAAGCCCCAAATGGCTTCGATGACTACTTGGTTTTTGTCGTTGGTCACCGGATTGACGGTAAACATGATGCCGGAAACTTGTGCTTGAATCATGGTTTGCACCGGGACGGCGATGCCGACGCTAAAGTGGTCAAAGCCCTTTTGTTCGCGATAGAAGATGGCCCGGGGCTCAAAGAGTGAAGCCCAGCAAGCTCTGACCTTTTGCACCACGTTGGCTTCTCCGGAAACGTTTAAGAAGGTTTCCTGTTGGCCGGCAAAAGAGGCGTCGGGCAGGTCTTCGGCCGTGGCCGAGGAACGCACCGCCACCAGGGTGTGTTTGATTCCCCGACCCAGCTTCAAGTAGGCCTTGATGATGGTTAAGGCCAGGTCGTCGGGGATTTTGGCGGTGAGGATTAGCTGTTTGACTCTGACGGAAGCTGAATTGAGGCTTTTTGGGTTATCGACGTCGACGTCACTTAGAATCGCCTTGATTTTGTCTTTGAGGTTGTTTTGGTCGATGACCTCAAAGTAAGCCGGAGCGGTGACGATAAAGCCGGGAGGGACGGGCAGGCCGGCTTTGGCCATTTCACCCAAATTGGCGCCCTTGCCGCCGACTAAGGCGACGGATTCCTTGTCAACGTTTTTAAAGTCAATGACGAATTTTTCTGGCATAGGCAGGTTAAGTTAAGGATAACAAATTAAGCCTAGTTTCGCCACACCTACAAGGTTTATCCTTGAAGGTTCTTAAAGGTTGGTATAATTGAGATAATGCCCGGGAAGAATGTTATTAAGGAATATAAAGAGAAAGCTTACTACCACATTTATAATCGCGGAGTAGCCAAACAAGAAATTTTTTTAGACGATCAGGACTACAGGGTATTCTTGTCTTATCTTAAAAGTTATCTTTCTCCAGTTGAAGCTTTAGATGAGAAGAAAATCGTGATATCCCCTTCAAGGCGCTTGAAAAATTATTCAGATAGTGTTGATCTTCTTTGTTATTGTCTAATGCCAAATCATTTTCATCTAGTGATTTACCAAAAAGACGCCTCGTCAATAAACTTTTTTATGAGATCGTTGGCGACGAGATATTCGATGTTTTTTAACAGGAAATATAAAAGGGTGGGGCCGTTGTTTCAAGGAACTTATAAGGCGGTAGAAGTAGTTTCGGAAGACCAGTTTATATATCTAACGAAGTATGTTCATCGAAATCCCCTGAAAATTTTACCTTCAGGGATAAACCTTGAAGGTTATAAGTACTCTAGTTATCCGAACTATTTGAGAATTTACAATCAGATATGGGTTCAGCCAGGGGTAATTTTGGATTACTTTTCTAAATCTAACCCTGAAAAGTCGTATTCGGAGTTTGTCGAAGAAATAGAAAGTCAAGGTGAAAGATTTATTAAAAGTCTAGTTCTTGAAGAAACGTAACCTTCAAGGATAAACCCTGAAGGTTCGGGATCAGATCCTGTAGGTTAGCCGAGGTTTTTTTTGAAGTAGTCGACCCAAGGGATGGGGGCGGGGTCGAGGCCGTTTAAAACGGTCAAGTAGTAGTTGACCAAGGCGCCAAACTGGATGACTTCAAAGACTTGGGCCAGACGGGTTGGGGCGGTGGCGAGATACTCGAAGGCGTTGAGGCCGTTGCGGTTAACCACGTCTAAGGTCAAGACCGCTCTGGTTTGGATTCTGGTAAGATAAAGACCGGAATTGATTAACCAGAAAACGACGTCTTTTTTGTTGGTGGCGGGAAACTTTAAGCCTTCCATTAAATGGTGGTTTAACTCGGGAAGGTCGTGGCGGTGGGATAGCTGTTTGGCGTTTTCGTTCATCTGATTTTTGACGACGTGGAGAGCGCCGGTCAAGTGGTCGGCGGCGACCATAATTACTTGCTTGTCGTGGAGAGAAAGGGCCAGTTTCTTGGCAGGGTTTTTTACTTGGGGGATTTGGCGGCCGTTTGCTGCCAGGACTTGGGCCATGGTTTTTGTGGCGTCAGAGAATTCTTCGGAGGTAAAATTAAGCAGGCCGGCTTTTTTAACTAAAACTAATTGGCCGACCAGAGAGTAGCCGATGGCCATTCGGGGTTCGCCTGAAGGGTTTTGGACCGGGTCGATAAGGTAGAGGGGCAGCCGGTGTTTTAAGGCGAGTTTTTTCAGCTCGCCCCCAGTGGTTATGACCAGCGTGGGGCATTTTTTGGCGATGGCTTGTTTTAGAGTGGAGACGGTTTCTTCGGTGGTGCCGGAGTAGGATGAACAAATGACTAGAGTTTGTTTGCCGGCCCAGGAGGGCAAGTGATAGTGGTGAATCCGGGTTAAGGGGACGGATAGGTTTTCGAAAAATGCCGATTCGATCACCCGGGCGGCCAGTCCCGAGCCGCCCATACCGGACAGAATTAAGTTTTTGACCGGATTTTTTGGCAGCTTGACCCGACCGGCTTGGTCAAGAGCGTCTTTTGTTTGTTTAGCCAGGCTTTCGATCGAGCCGTAGACGTTTGAGCGGTCGAGCGTTTTTTGTTTGGCGATGTCGTCAAGTCGGGTCATTTTTTGATGTCGGCGATAAAAAGCGCCGTTTTTTCCTCGAGTATTTTTTGGTCGTCGGCTTCGAGGTTTAGCCGCAGCAAACTTTCGGTGTTTGAAGGCCTGATGTTTGCCCACCAATCAGGATACCAGATCGATACCCCGTCAAGCCAGTCGATTTTTTGGGCGCTGTCTTGGTGTTTTTTTGCCAGGGCTTTTAAAACTCTGTCTTTGTCGGGGACGGTGAAGTTTATTTCTCCCGACGAGGGGTAACGGTCGTAAGCCTTGACTAATTGGGAGAGCTTGAGGTTTTTTTGGGACATTAATTCCAAAACCAGTAAGGCGGCGATGATGGCCGAATCGGCGTAAAAGTTGTCGCGAAAATAGTAGTGGCCGGAGTGCTCGCCGCAGAAAAGGCCGTTTTCCCGCCTCATGGCTTCTTTGATTAAGGTGTGGCCGACTCTTACCCTGACGGCTTTGCCGCCCAGTTTTTTGACCACTTGAGGGACGACGCGGCCGACGACGGCGTTGTAAAGAATCTTGTCGTTGGGGTGACTTGTAAGCAGGTTTTCGGCGATGATGGCGGTCATGATGGTGCCGGAAACAATCCGGCCGGTTTCGTCGATCAAAAAGACCCGGTCGCCGTCGCCGTCAAAAGCCAGGCCGGCGGCGAATTTGCCTGTCTTAACCTTATCGATAATCACCTTGAGGTTTTCCGGTTTGATCGGGTTGGGGGTATGGTTGGGGAAGCGGCCGTCGAGTTTATAATAGAGCCTGTCGACCTTAAAGGGGAGAATTTTCTCGAAGGCGGGCATAAAGTAACCGGCCATGCCGTTGCCGGCGTCGACCACCAGCTTAAACGGCTTTAAGTTTTTGAGTTTGATAAAGCCCAGGACGTGGTTGACCCAGGCGGCAACGAGGTTTCTTTTTGTCAATTTACCCTTCCGGCCGGGCGCGGGGCGAAGATCCTTTTTAGAAACGGCCAGGTCGCGTAAATCATAGATGCCGGAGTCGCCGCTGACGGCGACGGCTCCCCTTTTGACGATTTTGGCGCCATTGTATTCCGGCGGGTTGTGGGAAGCGCTGATGGTGACGCATAAATCTTCCCGGTAGGCTCCGGCCGAGTAGTAGAGCATGTCGGTGGCGATTAGCCCCAAGTCGACGACGTTTACGCCGGCGTCAAGAAGCGTGTTGATAAAAGCCTTTGAGAGTTGGGGTGAAGTCAGCCTCATGTCGCGGCCGACGGCAACTGATTTAGGTTTGAAGTGGTAAACCAGGGCCAGGGCTAAGCGTTTTATCCCCTCCTCGTCAAGCTCAATCGGGACAACCGCCCTGATGTCGTAGTCTCTGAAGACGTTCGGGTTGAGTGTCATAGCAGGTTAACCAGCATCAGCTCAAGCCTTAATTTTAGGGGGAGTAAACTGGAGCCGGTTTTGGTGCCGATGTCGAGAGCCAGCAGACCGCGGTGGAAGGCAAATAGAGTAGCAAGGTCAAAGGCTTTGGCTTGGGTGACGAGGTTGGCTTTTTGCCAGGGGGCGCCAGAAACCGACGCGGGGTCGTCTTTGGCGGCGATCAGGTTTGCCAGGCGCCGGGTCAGCAGATAAAAGACCTGTTCGGGGGCAGAAGCCTTGAGGCTATCATGGAAGAGGTTGAGGCTAAGCCGCAAGTTTTTGGGTTTTAAAGAATCTAAAAACTTGAAGATGACCGGTGGCAGCTTGGACTCGACCAGGCGGGCTTTTTGCCCGGAGAGTTTTTTGGCAACAGCCGGGGTTAAGGGTTTTTTCTCCCAGAGAAAAACCGGTGAATCCGGGTGGGACAAGAGAATGTCGATGAGTTTTGACTTGTTTTGGGATTGGGGCAGGGAGAAAAGATTGTCGATGAAAATAATTTGCTTGGTTTCAAAAAGGAGTGATGATTCCAGGGCTTGGGTCAAGTCTTCAGGCGAAAGGCGGGCGGCGTTGAGCTTGATCACGGTGCCGGTTAGTTCCTGGTTTAGGTTGAGGCGGCTTTTAACTTGGTCGGTGCCGTGAAAAACGGTGATCATGATTTAAACAACTTAAACAAGTTTTCGACCGAGCGGTGGTCCAGGCTAAAGCCGCGGCGGCGGTGGGGCAATAACGCGCCGGAAAAGTTTTTAGGGATGTGCAAAAGTTCGTGGATTAAAACCCGGGTTTGGTCGTCGGCGGATAGGTGGTCGAATTTTTCCGCCAAAACTTCGATGACGTAGTGGGGCGGTTTGCCTAAAGCCAATTGCCAGATTTTGGGAAAACCCCAAATCCGGGCGCGGGCACGGGAGCGGGAGTGAAAGCTTCTAAAACAAACGATGCGGTCGGGGTTGACGTGGGGCAGATCCAGTTTATGATGAATCTTTTTTAACCTTTTTTTAATGTCGGGGGCGAGCTGCAAATCCATAAGTTAAACTTTCCGCACCTACGGCGGATAACTTGATATACTTTCGGCGTCTTAGGTCGTGAGGAAAACTTTGGCTCCCGGTTTGACTTTTTGATCGACCTTGAGTCCGATAGAGTCGCCTTTTTTAGCCTGTTCGACCGGTTGGTGTTCGACCTGGATGGAATCAACCTCTTGGTTAAATTCCTCTTCGTCGCCCCGGACGAACTTCAACTTATCGCCGACCGATAAGGGAGCGGTCAAATCGACCACGGCGACGCCAATTTTGTCGTAGTAATGGGTCACTTGACCCACTGGCTTGTCCGTCAAGATCCACTCACCGCCTTTCTTTAACCAGTATATACTTTGCGGCGTTTCTTGGCCACTTTAAGCTCTAAAACGGCTTTTCTCAAATCGGCTTCGGCTAAGGAAAATTCGCGGTCGGAGAGGTTTTGCTTTAAAGTTTCTTCGGCTCTTTTTTTAGCCGCTTCGGCGGCAGCGAGGCTTAAGTCGTCGGCGCGGGTGGCGGAGTCGGCCATGACGGTTAATTGGTCCCGGTGGATGTCAAGGAAGCCTCCGGAGACGGCAAAGACTTCCATTTTGGGGCCTTTTAAAATAAACAGCTCCCCTGCCGACAGCTGGGTCAATAAGCTGGCATGGCCGGGTAAAATGCCGATTTGACCCTGGCTGGCAGGGGCCAAAACCAGATCGACTTCGTCTGACAAAACGTGTTCTTCTTGAGTAAGAATGTTTAAGTTTAACCTTTTGGCGGCCATAAACCTACTTAATTTCTTTGGCGCGCTTGACCGCTTGGTCGATGGCGCCGACCATGTAAAAGGCTTGTTCGGGGAGAGAGTCGTGCCTGCCGTCAAGGATTTGTTTGAAGCCGGAGATGGTGTCTTCGATTTTGACGTACTGCCCTTGATAAGAAGTGAACTGCTCGGCCACAAAGAAGGGTTGGGTTAAGAAGCGTTGGATCTTTCTGGCGCGGGAAACGGTCAGTTTGTCTTCGTCGGAAAGCTCATCAATGCCCAAGATGGCGATAATGTCTTGGAGGTCTTTGTAGCGCTGGAGAACCTTTTGGACTCCGCGGGCGACAGCATAGTGCTCTTCCCCGACAATTTCGGGGGCTAAAATTTTGGAAGACGAACTTAAAGGGTCGACGGCCGGGTAGAGGGCTTGCTCGGACAAGGACCGCTCGAGCGATATGGTCGAGTCCAGGTGGGCAAAGGTGGTCACCGGGGCCGGGTCGGTATAGTCGTCGGCCGGAACGTAGACGGCCTGAAACGAGGTGATCGAGCCTTTGCGGGTGGAGGTGATTCTTTCCTGGAGCGCCGCCATTTCCGAGGCCAAAGTCGGCTGATAGCCGACGGCCGAGGGAATCCGACCCAGAAGCGCCGAGACCTCGCTGCCCGCCTGGGAGAAGCGGAAGATGTTGTCGATAAAAAGTAAAACGTCTTCGCCCTTGACGTCCCGGAAATACTCGGCAAAACTCAAACCGGTCAGAGCCACGCGGAGGCGCGCTCCAGGAGGCTCGTTCATTTGGCCAAAAACCATGACGGTGTTTTTCAAGACTCCGGAGTGTTTCATTTCTTGGTAGAGGTCGTTGCCTTCGCGGGTTCTTTCCCCCACCCCGGCAAAGACCGAGTGGCCGGAGTGCTCTTCGGCGATGTTTCTAATCAGTTCCTGGATGATGACGGTTTTGCCGACACCGGCGCCGCCGAAAGCGGCCACCTTGCCGCCGCGGGCAAAGGGGCAGATTAGATCGATGACCTTGATGCCGGTTTCAAGCATGGCCGGTTTGGCTTCGATGTCGGTCAATTTAGGCGCGGGCTTGTGGATGGGGTAGAGCTTGGTAGCCGGCGGCGGTTTTAGGCCGTCGATAACTTCTCCGGTGACGTTAAAGATTCTACCCAAGGCTTTATCCCCGGCGGGGATGGAGATTTTTTTACCGGTGTCGATGACCGGCAGGCCCCGTTTAAGGCCGTCGGTTGAGCCCATGGCCACGCTGCGGACTTCACCGCCACCTAAGTGTTGCTGGACTTCGAGAATGAGTTTGTCGCCGTTTTCCCGGGTCAACTCCAGAGCCGAGTAAATGTCGGGCAGGTGCCCATCAAAGACGACGTCGACGACGACGGAAATGATCTGGGAGATCTGGCCGTGTTGTAGTTTTGCTGGCATATCAGGCGAGAGCCATGCGGGCTCCGGTAACGTCTAGTAACTCGTTGGTAATTTTGGTTTGGCGGGCCTGGTTGAATTCCAGAGTCAGGTCGGAAACGATGTCGGCGGCGTTATCGGAGGCGGCACTCATGGCGACCATCCGGGCGGAGTGTTCTGAGGCCAGGGCTTCGATGACAATGTGGTAGAGTTGGAGTTCGATATAACGGGGCAGAAGCTGGCTAAAAATTTGACCAGCCGAAGGTTCAAAAAGATACTGGCCGCCGTAGTCTTGGGCCGGAGTTTGGCCCGGAGCCGTCAGGGTGAGCGGGTCGATGGGCAGAAGCTGTTTGACGGCCAATTTTTGGGCGATGGTGGAAATAAATTCCATGTAGACGACAAAGATCATTTGAAATTGGTGTGAGGCAAAGCCGTCCATGACCAGCTGGGTCAGGGGTAAGACGTCAGTTAAGCGGGGTTTGTCCCCCAGCTGGGGAAATTCTGCCAGGAGGTTTTTTTGGGTTTTTAAAATGTGTTCTTTGGCTTTTTTACCGACAGTGATAAAAGAAATTTTGTTTTTGGCGGGAAGTTTCAAGTTGGTGGGGGCGGACTTGAGCCAATCTTCCAAGCCCCGAAAGAGGTTGGTGTTTAGACCGCCGCAGAGGGATTTGTCGGTGGAGAGGACTATGACCAAAGTATTAAATTCTTCTTGAGTGTTCCAGCGGAGCCGCGGGTCAGACAGAAGAAAGTGGTCGTAGTTTGCCCGGGCGGCGGCGGCAATTGAAGCGATGATGGCGGCCATTTTTTCCGAGTAGGGGCGAGAAGCCAAGGCTTGTTGTTGGGCCCGTTTCATTTTAGAGGCTGAAACCATTTCCATGGCTTTGGTAATTTGGGAAATGTTTTGGGCCGATTTGATGCGGCGTTTGATCAGCCTGGTCGAGCTCATGAGACCTCCTCCTCTTCCTTTTTACCCAGCTCCGGGTGGGAGTCGTTGAAGCGCGTGGTGTATTTTTGAAACTGGCTGATGGTGGCGGCAGAAAGCTCTTTTTCTTTAATGATGGCGCTTTTTAACTTGGGTTGGGTGGCAAAGATGTACTTTAAGTATTCTTTTTCCCAAGTGCTGACCAAATTGACCGGGGTGTTGTCCAGATATCCATTGGTGACGGCCCAGATGATGGCTACTTGGTCGGGTAATGAGGCGGGGTTTTCCCAGCCCTGTTTTAAAATTTCGGTGGTGCGGGCGCCCCGGTCGAGCTGAGCGCGAGTGACGGGGTCAAGGTCCGAGGAAAATTGGGCAAAGGCGGCCAGTTCCCGGTATTGGGCCAGATCGAGCCTAAGCTTTCCGGCTACCTGGCGCATGGCCTTGACTTGGGCGTCGCCGCCGACGCGGGAAACGGACAGACCGGCGTTGATGGCGGGGCGGATGCCGGCGTTGAACAAATCGGTTTCGAGATAAATCTGGCCGTCGGTGATGGAGATGACGTTGGTGGGAATGTAGGCAGAGACGTCGCCGGCTTGGGTCTCGATGATGGGGAGGGCGGTAATCGAGCCGCCGCCGTGAGCCCGGTTTAGCCGGCAAGCCCGTTCGAGCAGTCTGGAGTGGAGGTAAAAAACGTCACCGGGGTAGGCTTCCCTGCCGGAAGGGCGTTTCAATAAAAGTGATAACTCGCGGTAGGCCCAGGCGTGTTTGGTGAGGTCGTCAAAGACGACCAGGACGTCGCCGCCTTTTTGGGCAAAATGTTCGGCTAGCGCCATGCCGGCGTAGGGGGCAAGATACTGCAAAGGCGCCGGGTCGGAGGCGTTGGCGGAGACGATGATGGTGTGGTCCATGGCGCCGAAGCGCTCAAAGGTGTCGACCAGTTGAGCGGTAAAGGCTGCCTTTTGGCCGATGACGACGTAGACGACGATTAAATTTTTGCCTTTTTGGTTGATGGTGGTGGTGACGGCCAGCGCTGACTTGCCGGTGCCTCTGTCGCCGATTAAAAGTTCTCTTTGGCCCCGGCCGATGGGGATCATCGAGTCGATGGCTTTGATGCCGGTTTCCACGGGGGAACTTACTTTTTCGCGGCTGACCACCCCGGGGGCGATTTTTTCCAGGGGGTTGAACTCTTTAAGCGGGGGGGCGGGTTTACCGTCTAAGGGCCGGCCCAGGGGCCCGATCACCCGACCCACCAGGGCGTCACCGACAGGAAGTTCTAAAGTCCTGCCGGTGGTGGCAACTTCATCACCTTCTTTTAAGTGGCGGTAGTCACCCAAGACGACGCCGCCGACGGAGTGTTTTTCCAGGTTTAGAACCAGGCCGAAGGTATTTTGGGGCAGTTTAATGATTTCGGACATGACGGCGTCAGCCAATCCTGATAGGGTGACGACGCCGTCTCCCAAAGCGACGATCCGGCCGACAGACTTGGCGCTGACTTCGGGGGTGTAACTTTCGATGCGTTTTTTAATCGCGGCAGAGATGTCATCCATAGGCGGCTTTGACTTTTAGTTCGTTAAGGCGGGAATTGATGGTGGTGTCGATGGATTGGCCGGCGACGCTGATTAAAAACCCGCCTAAAATTGTCGGGTCGATCCTGGTTTTTAATTTGATCGGGCGGTTAAATTTTTCCGACAAGAGGTTGATGAGTTTGTTTTTTTGGTCGTCGGTTAGTCCGACCGCAGAAACGACTGTGGCCAAGTTAGGGTCGACGGCGGTAGCGCCGACTTTAGAAAGCTTCCGGGCAATTTGGGGCAGGAGGTCTAAGGCGTCCTGATTTTTGAGAAAGTCTAAGATGCCCTCGACTATCTGGTCGGTCTGGTCAACTTGGCTCATTTGTTTTTGAGTCTTTTTTCAAGTTTTTTTATCTGGCTGTCGATGATCGATTTTTGCTCCGCCGGGCTCAAGCTGTCTTTTAGCACTTGGGAGGTGGTGGTGACTACCAGGTCGGCGACGTTCTTTTTGATTTTGTCTTCCTGGTCGGACAACTTCGCGAGCATCAGCTGGTATTTTTTGTCTACCTGTCTCTGGGCTTCGTCTTTAGCCTCCTCGACGATTTTCTTACCGGAGTCTTTGGCGCTGGCTTTGGCGGCCTCGATAATTTTGACCGCCTCTTTTTCGGCCTCCTCGGCGGCTTTTAGTTTTAACTGGTTGATGACCTCTTTTTCTTTGAGGTTGCTTTCTGCCGCTTTGAGGCTATCGGTCAACCGCTGGTTTCTTTGCTTGATGATTTTGACGATGGGGCGGTAAAGGAACCGGTTTAGAATAAACAGGAGCACCCCAAAATTAACCAGCTGAAACAGTAGTTGATACCACTTAATCGACACTTTAAATTGCCTCCTTTTGGTTTTTAAACGAATTTAAGGATCAAGGCCACGACCAGGGAGTAGATAGCGATCGCTTCGGCGAAAGCTACTCCCAAGATCATGACGGTTTGGATCTTGCCGGCCGCCTCTGGGTTTCGGCCGATGGCCTCTAAAGCCTTGGCCACGATCAAACCGATGGCGATAGCCGGAGCCAAACCGCCGACGGCAATGGTGCCGCCGACGACGATATCACCGGGTGTTGCTGCCATGTTGCCTCCTAACTAAATAATTTAATGATGCTCGCTTGAAACGGCGATGTTGATAAAGACTAAGGTGAGCATAGCAAAAACCAGCGCCTGAATGAAGCCGACAAAGATTTCCAAGGCCACAAAAGGCAAGGGGCCGAACAAAGGCAGGAGAAAGGCGATGACGATGAGCAAGACCTCGCCGGCAAAAATGTTGCCAAACAGCCTGAAAGTAAAAGAGATGAGACGGGAGAACTCGGCGATGATTTCTAAAAAGCCGACAAAAAAGTTTATCGGATTGGTCAGGTTAAAAAACTTTTTAAAATAACTGATCCCCTGGTATTTGTAGCCGTAGATTTGTACCGAGGCCATGGCAAAAATGGCTATCGCTAAAGTGGTGTGGACGTCGGCGGTGGCCGCCCGCAAAAGCGGCACAAAACGCTCCTGGCCGTTAACTACTTTGATCAGGCCGATGGTATCCAGGCCCGGGAGTAACTCGGCCCAGCTGCCAAAAATGACAAATAGAAAAATAGTAGTAAACAGGGGGAAAAATTTCCCCGCGTGGTGCGGAGTGACGGATTGGACGAATTCATAGAGGCTCTCGATGACTGTCGCCACAAAGAGAGCGAAATTACTCTTTTTGTTTTGTTTTAAATGCTGGTAAAACCTAATGGCCACTAAGCTTAAGCCGGCGGATACCAGAAGGCTCACCAACATCGAGTTGGTGAATTCAAAGTGTCCTAAATTAAAAATCGGCTCTGCCGATATCGAGATGTGTAGTTCAGCCACTTTAAATTTTTTTTGCTTTATTGGCCGTCTTTAGGATAACAACAGGCGGCAAAAGTGTCAAGGTTATAACAGTTTATCCAGCGGCAGGCCCAAGAGCGAGTCAAGTTGGCTTTTTAAGCTGGCGGCGGTTTCCCGGGAGTCGGGCCAAGGGGAAAAGCGGTAGTGGTCGAGGATCGCCAGTAACAGCTTAGCTTGCTCTGGCGGCAAAGGAAAAGTGTGCTGGTATTGATCTTTCAGGTTTGCCTCTGCCGAAAAGGCTAAGCTACCTTTGCCACCTTTGGCCTCTTGCAACTCCTTGATCAGTTTTATCTTGGTGGCTTTGTCAAGTTTTTCGTCGCGGAGTCTCATTAGTTCCGAAAGGTGCAAGAAAAGAATCCGGGCAACATGGCGCATGATGACGTCGTGCACCAGCGGTGAGGGTTCGCCGCGAAAACCTAAGTTGGTGGAGCGGGAAAAAACCATCTTGTCGATGCCGGTCAGTATCAAATCGACCTCGGGGTGGATGGCGTTACTAAACAGGGTGGAGAGTAACGCGTCGGCAATAGTCATGCGGGTTTTGTAAGACTCGACGTAGTTTTCGTTGATGTGGCTGTCGGTGGCCCAAAAGACGAGTTTTTTGACCAGGCGGCGGCGTTCGAGCCTTCCCGATTTGGTATCCGGATTGGCTTTTAAGAATTTATCTACTCTGGTTTCCACCGCTTTTGAGTGGATGACGGTGACGCTCTTTTTTCTTTCCCGGGCGAGTTTGACGCGGAACTTTAAGAATTTTCGGGCGTCGGCCTCGCCGAACAGGCCGGCCATAAAGTCAAAGCGGGGATTCCAATCGTCTTTAAAAGCCAGTCTTAGGGCTAGGTCAAATCTTAACCAGGCGTAAACCGCCAGCATCAAAAAATACTTCACTCCCCTTTTCATCGTTTTAGTTTACCACGAGCGGTTATTTTACCGATTCAGATACATAATTTCCTTAAAAACTCTTCTCAGTTGAATTTTCAACTCGGCCCTACCTTTACCGCCTTTTAAGTAGACCTCTCGTCCTTTTGCGTCAGCTCTGTTTTTGTAGGCTTCGTAGTAAATTAACTCTAACGGTAAACGATGTTTGGTTGCTTTAACGTAGCCGTTATTGTGTTTTTTAAGCCTCGCCTTTAAGTCGGGAGTATAGCCGGTGTAAAGTTTTCTATCTTTCTTTGAGAATAAAATATAGACGTAGTGCATCGCGGTTTTCGTTAATCTGGCTTCGTTTTGATAGAGGTGAGTCCGCTTAGCGGACTATCACCTCGCTGAGCGAGGTGAGCCATACGGGTCTGGAACCCTTTAGTCCCATAACCAGTAACTTTCGTAGTGTATCATATCAAGGCTAAATGAGACAAATGAGACACTATAAAAAGGGGTGTCTCAAATGCTAGTGATGTAGTTTGATATAGACAGCCTTGATATTGGAACTCACATCCTGTAAGTAATATACTTGAACTAATATATGGCAAAAAAGACAAAACTAGTGAGCATGCGAAAACCGATCTATTTAGTGCTATTTATAGTAATTCTCGCTCTCGGTGCTCTAATCTGGTACAAAAACTGGCAAAGCAAGTTTGAGGCTCCGAAACAAGGTACTCAATTAATTGGGTTTACGATTAAGAAAGACACTTCCTTAATGGCGGTAGTTGGCGATCTTCACTATTACGGATTTATTAAGGATGAGGATGCCTTTAAATACGCTTTAGAGCACACAAAGGACAATACTCCAGGCAAGGCGAATGCTCTTACCATTGGTAATAACACTATCGACCGAGAAGCTAGATATAAAATCTCTCAGAGTATGACTGCTTGGCAAATAGCAGACGTACTGCTTAACCAAGGTGAACTTAGTACATGCGACCATGGCTGTCCTGATAGTAATTTTGATCCAGAACTTCTTCCTGGTGGGGATTTAGCTCCTACTCTGAAAGAAAAGTATTCTGGGGTCAAAACTTACGAAGATTGCACTAAGGCAATTGGTCATGACGGAGGTCAACTCTCTTCAGAGCAATATGCCCAAAGAACAGGAATCAGAAGATGTGTTGCCCCTGATGGTCGAGAATTTACTCAAGGAAAAGAGGGTTGGTCGGACGTTCCTACTCCTTAGCTAGTTATTTTTTCTTTATTTACCAGCGCCACGCTTTTGTTTAGCTCGTCCTTCAAAACGCTGAGCTCTGTTAACAACCCCTGTTTTCCAAAATATTTGGCTGCCACCTCCATTATTCTGCGTAACATATCAAATGCTCCAATCAAGTTGTTTTCCTGACCCTTAGTTTGTGGACCAGCAGAAAAGGTGGTGACATCATCAATTTTTGCAGACACTAATTGATTCAATACAATTGGCTGTGAATGAGCGTGCTGACTGGCTAAATTGTAGAAAACATCGTACTCCCAACTACACCCAGTCTTCTTACAGAGTTCCTTAAAACTATAGCCTGACCATTTATACTTATCTGGCCTCTTATACCTCTTGTAAAACTGGATCTTTGCTTTGAGTCTTGCTTGGTAAATATCCAACGGAAACTCTTTCTTAAGCCTTCTTTTATTTTTTGCGTAGTCGAGCATGAAAAATTGTTGTACTTGGATATGCTCAATATATCGCCTAGCTCGAGTGTCTCTTTTTGTTTCATTAAGAATGTAGGTTAAATTTACCAAATCCTCAAACATTGAACGGACGATACTGTCCGCCTCCATACCATATCCAGACTTACACAAAATAACAGTAGCAGAATGACTGCGAATAGCTTTAGCAATTAAAGCTAGAAGAATATCAGTTTTGCGTGTTTTTGATGGTGCCGTAAAACTGTTGAAGTGTTTTCCAGCCGCCGTTAATAAACGATCATTAAGTTCAAATAAACTCAATGAATCTTCAATGACACTTTTTGTCTGGTCTCTATTCATAGGTTAATTTTATTTCCCTTGCTATCGGCAATACTCATCTGTATTTTAGACTTTTGCTTCGGATATTTCTTCAAAAACTCTTGGTTTTCACTGACTAAAGATACGGTGTAATAAACAGTTCCATCTTTCCTTTTCAAATCTCTGCCGTGGAGTAAGCCCTCTCTCCTAAGTTTTTTAATCGAAGATGGATGGACTCCGTGATTAGATGTAATCTGCAATCTTTCAAACCAGTTACTTTTATCGTCATGGCGATGCTTGAGGGGTGGAATAACGCCTTCTTTGATATTGTTCCAGCAATCTCTGCACCATAAACCGTTTAATGTCCACCAGATATCCTTTCCGTAGTAATACTCTCCACAAATTCCACAAGTATATGGACCTTTACCGTCGTCAAGGTAGAATCCTTCTGGCTCTTTCTCAAGTCTTCTTTTTCGTGTTGCTTCGATTCCATCAAATTCACCAGACATTCTTGCGAGTTGAACCAGGTTATGACTCATATACTTAGCTCGTTTTTCTGAGTCACTGTTTGATTTTGGAGTTTTAACTTCTTTTTTGGCTCCAACCAATTCAAGTAAATCTTCTTCTTGCTCATATGCTTTCAGAGTGCCAGACAGATATCCAAGGCGATAGCGGATTCCATCACTCATAAGTCTCCAGTTGGTGTCTTCTAAAGTATCTTTCAGGAGTTTCTTGAGGGTTGCTTCGCTTATATTAGGATTTCTTGTTGAGTTAGCATCTAAAACATTAAAAGGAATCGTAACAAACCTGCCCATATCAGGTTTATCCAGCGTGAACTTAACGTATTTCTCCTTTTCCAATTTTTCAGTAAGCAATTTCTCGATTTCAAGAACGGTTAATCTTTTTAGATTGACTGCTGTTTGGTAGGCTTTGTCATCATATTTCTGTTTTTCTTCTTCATACACTTCATGACCTACTTCCATTGCTTCGAGTGTTTCGACGTGTTCTATGCCATCTTTTTCGTTTAAACAAAACTCTCCTCGATACTTTTCAAGAAGTTTTTTGCCTTCTTCTTCCTTTTTCTTTTGCTCTTCCTCCCATTTCTTATGCTCCTCATCATGTTTAGCAAGATCCTCAATTTCAGTTTTTGTATAACCACAGGCTTTGCATTTATGTTTCCAAGTAATGACTTTGCCTTTTCGAGTAGCTTTTATATCCATTTCTTCTTTGCACTTTGGGCAAAGGTCAGGCTTTGATAAGCGGATCTCATTATCGTCATATACCCACTGTTGTTTCTCGCATTTACTGCATTTAAAAAGAAACATCATGCGCATGATCGGGTTATCGTATGAGTAATCAAGGTGTTTTGAAGAATTGAAAGACATTGAACCGCCACAGAGGGGGCAAACAATTCCTTCTGGGATTGGAGTGTGATCTTGCTTATCCTGTTTTAGTTTGTCTTCTTCCATCCACTTCTGGATAGTTTCTTGTTTCTTTTCATACCTTTTGCCTTTTATAGTAAAAAGGGTACGATGAAGCATAAGGTTTGCGTCATGCGATTTGACTTCTTGGGAAATATCCTTAAGCTCTTCGCTAGTAAGACTAGTTTTATAAATATCCTGAAACATTTTTACCGTATCAAGACACTCTTCAATGGTATGAAGGTCGTAGCGGTCAACATAATTTTGTTCATCATTTAGGTATTGCATTCTTTTTGTTTAATCCTTTTAAACTGAATACTGGCTGTTTAAAATGAGATCCACCGAACATGCTGTTCCATTCATCTTTGTCATTTATGTAGAAACTAGAAATGTCTTTACTGCTAACAGGTTTTTTATAATGCAACAGGATTATTGCTCGCATATTATTCAGTAGTGAGCAGACAAAGAGACACTTCCCGAAAATTCTGCCAATCTTAAAATTCAACGTATGCTGTAAGACTATTGGAACTCCATCTCTGGTTTCCTTAGAAAAATAAGTAATCGTACTATCGGAGTCGTTCAGCTTAAAATGTTGTCCATTCCCAACGGAGATAGAAAGAGTTGTCTGGCTATGATTGGCTTTAACCCTATAACCATGTTTATAGGCATTGAGCAGATCGTAGTCGCCTAAATAATCCTTAGCGACTTCCTTAATTAAATTTGTATAAAGATTATATTTCTCATTTGTTCCACTATTATCTTTGAGAACAGAAAAGATTAATTTAAAAAACCAGGATGAAAGTTCCGTCGTCTTAGCGAAATTCTCACTAATGAAGTTGCGAAGATTAAAAGAATCGATAAATAAGGCTGAAGGGAATCTGTCAACCGTGACCGACAAAGCATGAGAGTTAATAAATAAAATCTCTGTCGCCTGTAAATAAAGCGTATATAAATCTAAGACAACTCTGTTTTGTTTTTTCTTATCCTTCAATCTTTCAAACTTGTTATATAGCTGGATTGTCTTTTTAGTCAAACTATCGAAATCAGCATTTTCGTAGTGTGAAAGTTTAAAATCATCCAATTCTTTTTCTAAATCCGGAGTCATAGCGTTTTATATTCCAGTTGTTCAGCATCCTCGAAATTTTCAGCAATCATGCAGGAATACCTGTCCAAGATAACAGTCCCAGCACCTTTTCTATCTGTAAAGTAACTACCGAGCAATTTCTTGACTGGATTCCCTACAATATCAAATACGCTTGCTCCATCATGCGGTCTGTTATTATCTCTCTTACCATAAGGTGCTTCACTCTTATACAGATAAACAAGCTTTTTTCTATCTGGTTCTTCTTCAATCTTGGCGGTGACAGATTTAGAAGCCGACGGTTTCTTAAAGAATGAGCGGACTGATACAGAAGTAAAAGTCTGATTAATAGCAACATAAATATCAGTCTCGCCGCTCATACCTTTCTCGTCACTCTCAAATTTTAGTTTTCCTTTCCATGTTCCATAAAGAATTGGCACTCCTAAAAATTGAGCTAGATATTTAAAGATCCACTTTCTCCAAATCCATTTATCATATGTAGTCCAGATAATAACCACCAAACTAGTTGCTCCCGACAACCAACGGAACAAGTTATCGTCAATAGACTGTCTCGTTACGAACGATAAAACAAAGATAAGTACTGAATATAAGAGAATGGCAGTTTTGATTATTCGTTGCTGATTCATATTATTTATTTAATAAGTTATAGGCACTCTTTATAAATTGTTTAGCATCATCTTTGGTCCAGTTTTGTTGTCCGTGGAATAAATATTTACATCCATTTACCTCACGCCACCTACAATCTTCAGAAAGAGTGTACTCGTCTTTTAGTAAATATGTCCACACCTCCTCACATCCTCTCAAAACAATATCACGCCAAATCTCATTATTTGTGTAAATAGGATTGCTGACGTTATATGCCAAACTTTCAATCATGAATGATGGAAAGGGCGAGGTGTTGTTATTCTCAGAAAGGTGACCGTTAACATTTTTTAGAATACGTGCCACATTTTTAAATCGCTTCGAGGTCGAAGTATTTTTCTCAATTCCATTTTCAAGATGTTGATCAGGGTAATTGAAATGTCTAATGCCATCAGGTCTGTTTAAAATTAACTGTATACCTTGGTTGTAATTTGTAGATCCAGTCGAATAATAATACCGATATGTGGTACATGGAATTATGTCAGCATCCAGTATCTTATCTGACCCTCTAATTTTGAAAACCTTATTACCTGATGAATCGACCAAGTTCTTCCCGAACTCAGTTTCTAGTGCTTTCTGTAAGCGAAGTTTAAAATCAATTTCTGAAATGCCTGTATAGCCGAAAAGACCAGTATTTGAAAATCCAACGCCTTCAGCATAGTTCAGGTTGATCATATCTTGTAGCTCAACAGCAATATCAATGTCTGAGTCATGTCTAACATTAGTATTATTTGGATAGGATCCTTTTGCAAAAACCCTAATACCCAAGTCACTCAAATGAGTATCAACAGCTGATTTAACAGTATCTTTTGTCTTTTCTGCTCTTTCCTCCTCGTTGTTAAACCAAGGTTTGATCCAGCCAGATAGTTGATCATCGCTAATATTCATAGATAGTTATTTTTTATTCATCACTTTGCCTTACTCCTGTTATATGGATGCCTGTTGTGCGGCATAAGTGAAACATTTAAATCTTGAGCCTTAGCTTGTATCGCCCCAGGAGTTCTACTCATCTTTAATCCAATAACTCTCGTAGGGGTGTTACCTCTCGCGAGTTTTCGTAGTTGGGATTCCTGAGTCGGAGACCATTGTTTTCCTTGATTTGCTGGTTTCTTTGTCATAATTAATCACCGCCTTTCTTAATAACATCCTCGACAACGCCTTGAATAGAGAAGTCTTCAAATAATAATATTGGTTTATTTTTTGGGTTAGTAGATTCTGGTTGAAGACGTACGTAGCCATCTTCAGGAATTATCTTCTTAATTGTTGCCTCATCACCAATAAGTGCGACTACACGACTACCGGGGTCAGCTGTTTGCTGTTTTTTAATTAGGACAAAATCTCCATCATCAATTGTTTTTCCGGAAACTCTGGCGTTATTCATACTGTCGCCTATTGCCCGTAGGAAAAAATAATTGTCCGGAGTTCCACTGATCTTCGAAGCATCAAATTGAATGTAGGCCTCAACATTTTCGGTAGCTAAGAATGGAACTCCACACGCTACATTGCCTACAAGGGGAATTTGTACTTTGTCAGATGAGTCCGGTAAAGCTAATCCTCGAGTATTTTCCAGATACCCCTTTTCTTTCAGTGCATCAGTGTGTCGCTGAACGGAGCTTATACTAGCTAAACCCAAGGTCACACGAAGTTCTTCAAGTGTGGGAGTTGTACCATTTTTATTTGCCTGATCCTTAATAGAAGACAGGACTATCTTTTGCTTTGAGGTTAAAGTCTTTCTCATACGCACTATTCTACTCTAACTAGCGTAATTATGCAAGGGGATTAGTTATTATAAAAAGCCTGTCAAGGGGGTAATTTCATCAAACAGTTTATAAATTGCTGTGTTGATTTAGCCCAATATATCGGTCTATTTATCATGTAACCCAGGGTTTCACCCACCCCTCCGTGTCACCCGGGCTATATCAAAACGGGGTGATATTGTTATCTTAATTATGAAAAACATACCTATCCAAACGATCGAAGTTCCAATAATGGACCTAGTCTCACCAGACTACAATCCTCGTAAGCATGACGATCTGGCAAAGGAACAATTAAAAGAAAGTATCAGACGCTTTGGGATCGTTGACCCAATTGTGGCAAACTCTGCACCAACTCGTAAAAATATAATCATCGGTGGAAATTTTAGATGGGAAACCATAAAGGAGTTGGGATATAAAACTGTTCCAGTCGTTTATGTAGATATTTCAGATCTGGAAAAGGAAAAAGAGTTGAACATTCGTCTCAATAAGAATACAGGTGAATTTGATTGGGATTTACTTGCTAAGTTTGATGAGTCATTCCTTGCTGATATTGGTTTTTCCAGTGGTGAACTCGATGGTATTTTTGATATTGACGTCCCAGAAGAATTCGACCTTGAAAAAGAACTTAAAAAGTTAAATATCCAGAAGATCAATGTTCAAAAAGGTGACATCTATTCTCTTGATGACTCAAAACTAATGTGTGGGGATTCTACTATTGAAGCTGATATCTTAAAACTCATGGATGGTAAAAAAGCAGATATGTGTCTGACTGATGAACCATATTTGCTCGATTACGTTGGTGCAAAACGTCACGGAAAACCAACAACTGGCTTTGGTGCCAAACGTAACAGAAGGTATCTTGAAACCGATGTTTTGCCGCCTAACTTTATATCCCTTTGGATGTCAAATATCGCAAAGGTAGCAAAACCAGATTTCAGCATCATCTCGTACGAAAATTGGAAGAACACCCGAGCCATGTGGGACGAGATCGAGAAGTATTGGAAGGTGCGCAACATGCTGATATGGAGATTACCAAACAGACACCAGGGGTTTTCAGCTAAATATAAATTTTTCTCAAAATACGATATAGCTATGGTTGGAACAAGTGAGGGAAACCAAATAAATACAGAGGTGGAAGAAGAACTCCTGCAAAACGAATACGAAACCGCCTTGTATGCAACTTCAGGAAAGCCTCATTGGGAAGGCTATGAACATGGAAAGAAGAATCAGCCAACCGATTTTATAGAGTTTAATGCTTCGGATGAAAAACACTCTGGTCAGGGAGTTGTGTTTGGCTGTAAGCCTACAGAGATTCTTATCCCCTATATCAAGATGCTTACAAAACGTGGCGATTTAATTGTCGAGCCATTTGGGGGAAGTGGAAGCACTCTAATTGCGGCCACCAAAATGAAACGACGATGTTACATCATGGAAAAGTCTCCTGTATATACAGAGGTAATTATAAAACGCTGGGAAAATTTAACGGGACAAAAAGCCAAAAAAATCTATGGATAACACTATCGAAAAAAGGCAATCAAAAAATAAAGAACAGCTGTTAGAGATACTAAAGAAAACTCCAATAGTTCAAATTGCCTGTGAAAAGGCTGGAGTAAGTCGAGCCACCTATTATCGATGGCGTAAAGATAACTCTGGATTTTCTCAGGCAAGTGATCAGGCATTATTAGATGGAAGCTTGCTGATAAATGATATGGCCGAAAGTCAAATGATAAGCGCTATCAAAGACAAGAATATGACTGCCATAATCTTTTGGCTTAAGACTCATCATGATGCCTATCGCAATAGAGTTGAAGTAACCACAACCAATGGCAACCAAGAAATTAACCTTACAGATGAACAAAAGGAACTGTTAAATAAAGCAATAGAGATGGCGGCATTAATTCCGCCCAAAGAAAACAGCAATGAATGACCAAGAACAAATAATCAAACAAATTCAGGAAAATCCTGACTTTCGGAAAGTATTAACGAAGGAGAATTTCTATTGGTTTTTTGTTACCTACTTTCCCCATTATATAACTTGCCCAACCGCTGATTTTCAAAAGGAAATCTTCAATCTCATTCAGAATGAGGAATTACAAAAAATCACAATCACAGCCTTTCGCGGGTCGGCAAAATCTACTATTGCAACTTTGGCACTACCCATTTGGGCAATGGTCGGTAAACCCACCAAAAAATATACTCTACTAGTGAGCTTAACTCAGGGGCTTGCCAAGCAAATTCTTACGAACATAAAACAGGAGCTTTCATCAAACGAACTCCTAATGCGGGATTTTGGACCATTTTCAGAAGTGGCTGAAGAATGGCGATCTAACTCTCTTGTAATACCACGTTACAATTCCAGAATTTCAGCCATATCGCAAAGTGAAAGAATTAGAGGTCTCAGGCATAGGCAGTACCGACCAGACCTTATCATTATTGATGATGTTGAGGATCTAGAATCGGTTAAGACAAGAGAAAGCAGAGACAATCTTTGGAATTGGTTTTCGGGTGAAATAAAGCCTATTGGAGATAGTGGTACCAGAATTATTACCGTAGGCAATTTACTACATTTGGACTCGCTAATGATGCGGATTAAGCAAAACGTTCAAGCAGGCGCAATGGACGGTATTTATAAAGAATTTCCTTTGTTAGATAGTTATGGAAATATTGCCTGGCCTGGAAAATATCCGACTATGGAGGATATTGAAGCCAAAAGAAAAGATGTTGCCGACGAGGCAGCTTGGTATCGAGAATTTTTACTAAAAATTATTGCGGACGAAGACAGAATTGTTAAAGGAGCTTGGATTAAATACTACGACACCCTACCGGACTTTGATCGCTATCCGGCAAGATTAATTGCCATAGGAGTCGACTTGGCTATTTCTCTTTTGGCGTCAGCAAATTTAACAGCCTTAGTACCAGCATACATAGTTGGTTACGGAGACAATCTCCAAGTTTATATTTTGCCTTACATTTTAAACAAACGATTGGATTTTCCTCAAACTATTCAGGCAATTAAAATTCTTACTGAAAAACTAAAAGTCGGTTATAGACCGCACCCTAGGGTATATATAGAAAGCGTGGGGTATCAGAGTGCGGCTGCCCAACAACTAATAGTAGAGCATGTTCTGGCCGAGGAAGTTAGAATTCCACAGTTAGACAAAAGATCAAGACTATCGATAATTTCTCCACTTATTGAGCAAGGCAAAGTATTTTTTCCCAGATCAGGAGCTGAAGTGTTAATTGATCAATTACTGAACTTTGGAGTGGAAAAATACGATGATCTAGTTGATGCTTTCACCTTACTTATGTCAAAAATAATTGAAACAGACCACCCAACGAACAGAAGTACTCATTCAGATTTGCCACCAGAACCAGATCCACACCCTGGTTTGACATGGTCACTTGAACATATGAATGACTTAGGATTTGATCTTGAAACCATCAAACTAAATATGGTTTTCTAACAACCACAGAAAGACCCTTCGATCTTTCTGTATGGTTTATTTTTCACCCTTAAGTTCTTTGTAGTAAGAGTCCTTAAGTGGGTACTCCTTATATGGTCCAAAAGCATATCCAACGGTTGCAACCATATGATCAGCTAGAAAAACGGTATTCTTTTTTTTCCAGGTCTCTCGCTGTTCAACTGTGTAGTCGTAACTAAGCATTTTGGTATATTCAGCGTCGAGATCAAATGCTTTTTTGTCGTCATATAGAGTGACGTTACATTTTTTCTTACAGCTCTTTTGGACTTCCTCTGCTATTCCCTCGGGATTGGTCTCTCCGGGTTTGATTAAAATGCTAATGTTTTCATCAGCTTTATTTTCGACTCTAGCCAAAATCTCGTATTCAAAGGCTGGTTTGGTAGTAGCTTCAGCAACCAATTCCTGTTTTTCAGGCGGGGTTTGAATACTGGCTTGGTCGGTAGAAGAGTCCTTACCAACGAGTCCCAAGACGATTATTAAGAGAAGTCCTCCTCCGATAATTAATAGTAATTTCTTCATATTCTCACCTCCTTTCAATGATGTTGTAATACTAACTTACATTTAAGCATATTTCAAGGCTAAATGCTCGCTTTAAGCTAGTGGTGCTCTAGCTCATGGCTATCAATAATTAGGACATGGGCAAAATTACTAAGAATCAAGTAAAATTTGGACACAGAATTCAAAAGAGACGTCAGGGGCTTGGTATAACCCAGGAAGAACTCGCAGACAGAGTAAGTCTAAGCAGAACACACATGGGACATATCGAACAAGGTAGGAGATCCCCTTCGCTTGAAGTCTTAAACAAGATTGCAAAAGCACTCAAAACTTCCCCAAAAGATTTCTTTTAATCCCGATTCATCTTCACTTTTTCAGGAAAAGCAATAATTATTTGGCGTCTCAAACTATTGAAAAATGGCAAAGATTTTTGTATGATATTGATATCAATTGGTAGGTAAATCTATATGGAAGAACTATTAACTCTCAAAGAAGCGGCACAAGTCTTAAAGGTTCATGCGAATACATTGCGTTTATGGGACAAAAAGGGTGTTCTGAAAGCTATACGTATTGGGGTAAAAAGGGTGAGAAGATATAAAAAGGAAGATATTGAAAAGTTTATACACAAGAAATAATTATGCAAAAAGAAGCAAAAGCACGGATCAAAATTAACAATCTTCTTCAGGAGTCCGGCTGGAGATTTTTTGATGATGAGCATGGAACGGCGAATATAGTTCTAGAAAACAATGTCAAATTGACAAAGCAGGTAGTTGACGAATTAGGCAATGATTTTGATAAAACCAAGAACGGTTTCATAGATTTTCTTCTACTTGATGAAAAGTGTTTCCCTTATGCAGTGCTGGAAGCTAAATCTGAGGACAAAGATCCTCTAGATGGGAAAGAGCAGGCTAGAAGATACGCCCAGTCACAAAACGTTCGTTTTATTGTTCTTTCCAATGGTAATGTTCATTACTTCTGGGATTTAGAGCGAGGCAATCCATCTTTTATTTCCTCGTTTCCCACACAAGAATCTCTCAAACATTTTGTTTCGTACAAGCCAGACTCTAAGAAATTGACAGAAGAAAAAGTTTCAGAAGATTACATAGCTTTAACTCAAAATCCTACATACCAAAAAGATCCTCGCTGGCAAGATGAGGTACTTAAACACGATCAAATTCAAGAACAGGATTTGAAGTTTCTACGCCCATATCAACTTAGGGCCATAACTGCTTTGCAAGAATCTGCCCAAAATGGCAATGACCGTTATCTTTTTGAAATGGCAACTGGTACCGGTAAGACTCTAACCTGTGCCGCCGTTATCAAGCTTTTCCTGAAAACTGGCAATGCCAAACGAATTCTCTTTTTAGTTGACCGTATTGAGTTGGAAGATCAGGCGGCCAAGAATTTCAAAAAATATTTGGCTAAAGATTTCACCAGCGTTATTTATAAAGAAAATCGTGATGATTGGCGTAAAGCTGAAATTGTGGTTTCGACTGTTCAAAGCCTTTCAACTAATAATAAATATCAGAAGTTATTTAATCCTACCGATTTTGATTTAATTATCTCTGACGAGGCACACCGTTCAATTGGTGGTAATAGTAGAGCTGTCTTTGAGTATTTCGTGGGTTACAAGCTAGGACTTACGGCTACGCCTAAAAACTACCTGAAAGGTATTGATCCAAATCAGCTTAATGCTCGTGATCCTCGGGCTTGGGAAAAACGTCAACTTCTAGATACCTATAAGACTTTTGGTTGTGAAACAGGAGAACCAACCTTCCGCTATAGTCTTCTTGACGGTGTCAAAGAAGGTTTTCTGGTCAACCCAATAGTTGCTGATGCCAGAACGGAGATTACTACACAACTCCTTTCTGATGAAGGGTATTCTCTTTTAGTTGATACAGAAGAAGGCAAAGAGGAACAAGTTTTTTATCAATCAGATTTTGAGCGAAAGTTTTTCTCTGACAAAACTAATCTAATTTTTTGTGAGACTTTCTTAAAGAATGCCTTGATGGATCAAATCTCTGGAGAGGTTGGCAAAAGCATTATTTACTGTGTGAGTCAAAAACATGCCAGTAAAATTACACAGCTTCTAAATCAGCTCGCTGATAGTTACTGGCCAGGAAAATATAATTCCGATTTTGCTGTGCAGGTAACTTCTAATATTCCTGATGCTCAGCAATTCACAATAGGCTTTGCTAATAACAACCTTAATGGTCACACGCCTTGGCTGGAAGGTTATAAGTCCAGCAAAACTAGAGTTTGCGTGACGGTGGGTATGATGACTACTGGCTATGATTGCCAAGATATATTAAATCTTTGTTTAATGCGGCCAATTTTTTCCCCAACAGATTTCATTCAGATCAAAGGACGTGGTACACGAAAATACGCCTTTACCTTTGAAAATCGTGAGAATGGTGAAATTGAGAAAGTCAGGGTTGATAAAGAAAAATTCAAATTATTTGATTTCTTTGCTAACTGTGAGTATTTCGAAGAGAAATATAACTATGATGAAATTCTAAAAATTCCTAAGACAATTTCGGGCACAGGACCAGGCGGAGAACCTACGGTTAATATTGATGTGACCATTGGTATCCCAGATCCTCTCAAAACATTCCAAGAAAAAGCGATTGGTTTACAAGGAATGAAAGTAGATCGCAAGATTTTTGAAAAGTTTGAGGAAACGGTTAAGGCAGATTCTTTCATCAAAGAAAAATACGAAGCTGGCGATATGCAGGCAGTTGAGGATTATGTGAAGACTGAGGTTTTTGATAAACCTGAAGATTATTTCAATTTAGACAAGCTTCGTAAATCAGTCAAGGTTGACCGTCGGCTTTCCCTGGGAGAAATAATGGATAAGATTTTTGGGCGGTTAGATAAATTTAAAGATAAAGATGAACTTTTAGAGGAAGAGTTTGAAAAGTTTATCTCAATTTACAAGCCAGATAGTAAGTACTACTACCCAATAAAGAATTTCCTCAAAGCTTATATTACTGATAACGAGATTAGAGAAATTGTAGAAACAAAGGAATACGGTCGGTTTGCAACAAACCCAAAAGTATCACTAGTAGACTTTAAGGCCTTGAACGGGTACCGTGACGTCGTGCCAGAGTATGTAAAGGACTACGTATCAGTTAATACGTATATGTAAATATTATGTTAACTCAAGAAACAAAACGAAAAATAGATTCAGCCAGAGATATCCTGGTTGGTAAAGTTCCTGATCCTAAAGCTCAAGTTGAACAAATTACAACAGCCATGATCTATAAATTCATGGATGATATGGATAAAGATGCTGTGGAACTTGGAGGCAAAGCTCGCTTCTTTACTAATGGATTTGAAAAATATGCTTGGAGCAAACTTTTAGATTCTAGATTGGGTGGACACGAACGATTAGACCTTTACGCTGAAGCCATAGTACAGATGTCCAGTAATCCCCATATTCCCCAATTATTTAGGGATATTTTTAAGGACGCATTTCTACCATATCGTAGTCCGGAAACATTGAGCTTATTCCTTAAGGAGATCAACAGTTTTACATACGATCATAGTGAGGATTTAGGTGATGCTTTTGAGTATCTACTTTCTATCATGGGTTCCCAAGGAGATGCTGGGCAGTTTCGTACTCCACGTCACATAATCGATTTTATAGTAGCTGTAGTTGATCCCAAAAAAGACGATTCAATTTTGGACCCTGCTTGTGGAACTGCTGGATTTTTAATCTCTGCATATAAACACATTCTCAAACAACACGATGGTAGGGATGATCCGAAACATAAAGAAAAACCGTTAACACCTGACGACAAAAAGCGATTAATGAACAATCTTTTCGGCTACGATATTAGTCCTGACATGGTTAAGCTCTCCAAAGTAAACATGTACCTGCATGGCTTTGCTGAACCCAAGATTTTTGAATATGACACTCTTTCTAGCGATGAAAAATGGGACGAGACATATGACGTAATTATGGCAAACCCACCATTTATGACTCCAAAAGGCGGCATACGCCCACACAAGCGGTTCAGCGTACAAGCAAATCGTGCCGAAGTGCTGTTTGTGGATTATATTAAAGAACACCTACGGCCGAATGGTCGAGCGGGAATTATTGTACCTGAGGGGATCATTTTTCAGTCAGGCAATGCATATAAACAACTCCGTAAAATGTTAGTTGAAGATGGTCTGTTTGCGGTAGTTTCATTACCTAATGGAATATTCAATCCTTACTCTGGGGTAAAGACAAGTATTTTGTTTTTTGATAATGTGTTAGCAAAAAGAACAAATGAAATATTGTTCGTAAAAATTGACAGCGATGGATTTGACCTCGGAGCTCAAAGAAGGAAAATTGAAAGTAATGACCTCACTGCCGCCCTGATAATTTTGAAGAAATATATAGAGGACCCCAACACTACTCTCCTAATCGAAGTAAAAAACTTAGCCACCTTGGTTTCAAAAACAAGAATTTCTGAGAAGGGTGATTATAACTTGAGTAGTGATGAATACAAACAAACCGAAGTAATAAGCAACAAGAGATGGCCAATGAAGGAATTGGGAAGTTTATTCGAAATGATAAACGGGAGAGCATTTAAAAAAGAAGAATGGAAAACCAACGGAACGCCCATTATCCGAATAGCAAATCTCAATGACAATAATGCTGAATTCAATTATTTTGAAGGAAATTGTGATGATAAAATTATTGTCAAAAATGGCGACCTACTTTTTTCCTGGTCAGGAACTCGTGGCACTTCATTCGGCCCACATATATGGAATAGAGGCAAGGGTGTTCTTAATCAACACATATATAAATTTCAACCCTTACAAGGAGATATAGATATTGCTTTTGCTTATCTTGTTATAAAAATAATTGTTCCCGAGATCGAAGCCCAAGCTCATGGTGCTGGGGGTCTGGTACATATTACGAAAGAAAAACTTAAACATTTTAGAATTCCTGTTCCACCACTTCCTGTTCAAAAGCAAATAGTTGAACAAATTGAAGGTTATCAAAAGATCATTGAGGGAGCAAAACAAGTTGTAAAAAATTGGAAACCAATAACTGATATCAATCCTGATTGGGAAACAGCACTGATCCAGGATCTTTGTACTTTGGTGCGTGGTAGTTCACCTAGGCCTAAAGGAGATAAACGGTATTACGATGGAAAAATCCCCAGACTGATGGTCTCAGACGTAACTAGAGATGGCATGTATACAACTCCCCAAACTGATTCGCTTACAGAAGAAGGATCTAAGCTTAGTCGTCCAATGAAAAAGGGTGAAGTTGTAATGGCTGTAAGCGGTAATCCAGGGTTGCCAACAATTCTTACAGTTGACGCATGTATCCATGACGGTTTTGTCGGATTTAGAAAGCTGTCCAGTAAAATAATTCCAGAATTTCTATATTTTATACTTTTGCGCCAAAAGGATGAAAATAACTCTCGATCAGTTGGTGCAGTATTTAAAAATCTAACTACAGACCAAATAAAGAAGTTTAAGATTCCTGTCCCCCCTATCAATATCCAACTTGAATTAGTTGAACAAATAACCCAAGAGCGTCAGGTTGTTGGTGCCAATGAAGAAATCATCAGAGAGTATGAGGCTAAAATTCAGAACGAGATAAAGGATGTTAATGATGGAAAAGCACACTCTCCCCTAAGTAAGAATCAAAATGAACTAATTAAACAGCTTAAGGACGACTTTGAGTCAATTGAGTCAGAAGTTATTAGGATGATGGGCAACAAGGAGATATTCAAAGAGATTATTGAGATCTCTAAAAGAAATAGCCAGATAAATAAGGGTAACTCCCTGTGGGACTTTCTAAAAGAAAGTTATGTTGCACTAATGGTGTCTGCGGTTTGTAGGCAAATTGATACAGACGAACGTTCGTCTAGCTTGGTAAATCTTTTAAGAACAATTCTTTTTAACCCGACAGTTATCCAGAGCTTAAACAAGGACTGGTATAGCGAACAATATCATCGCGATAACGACATCTTTCCAGGTTTCATGGAAGGAATCGGGAAGGGTGATTTTGAGGAACACTTTGGTTCAAAAGAATATGTAGATCCAGCTATCGTTTACATGGATCTAAAGAAGCTAGAGGAAGATACAAAAGAAATAAAGAAATACCGCAATAAAAGAATTGCCCATTTTGATAAAAAGGAATCACTTTTCAAAGCAAATTATGATGATTTGCATAAAGCAGTAGAAACTGTACGATCAATCGCAAGTAAATATTACTTACTGCTTAAACAGGGTGGCAATGATCTTATTCCGTCTGATCAAACCGATTGGCAGGAGATACTAACAATTCCCTGGATCAAAAAATAATATGTTGGGTCAAGATGTGACTAATAATAACCAGATACAAACATTTATAAGTTCAAATCAATTATGGATTGGTATCGTTTTGGGTTGGCTGCTCACAAGAGTCATGGAGATGTTACGTAAACCCTCTATAAGTTTTGGACCTGCTAACGATTCTGAATTCGTTAGAGGGAATAAAAAATTTAAGTTTATAAATGTCACAGTTAAAAACGCTAAGCAAAATTTTCTGAAGAAATTTTTCTTCGGTAATCCAAGCTTAAATAATGCAAGAGTTTGGGTATCTTTTAAAGACTTTACATCTAACATTGAAATATTAAAAATAAATGGTAGATGGGCTTCGACTAAGGAACCTGTAGATTACAGCTCAGGACAACCATTAATTGCAGAGATTCTTCTTCCTTCCCGAGATACGATTCCACAAGGAGAAGAAGCCAATATATCAATAGCTATAAAGGAGTCTACAGAAGATTCTTTTTTTGCCTTCAACAATGATAGTTACTTGTACAACTGGAAAAATCCAGATTTTGAGCTTAAAGATAATAAATATTGGTTAGAAATACGTCTTCTGGCTGATGGAAATGAATATATTGGAAAATTTTTGTTTTCCAATCCATCAAAAAGTCTTAAAAACTTTAAGATTCACGAATCATAATAATTACGGCTTATACTCATCAACCACGCCGTAAAGCAATTTGAAGAGTAACCCCTTTTGAGCCTAGACTTCCACGACCCTTCCCGGTACCTTGTACCCTGAAATGAGTACAACATACAACCAAAATACGACGATAGAGCCACCAAAAATCGAATATTGCCTCTATGCACGAAAATCTTCGGAATCTGATGAACGTCAGGCAATGTCCATCGATTCTCAAATCGACGAAATGCTGACTCTGGCTAAGAGAGATAATCTCAAAATTAAGGAGGTTAAGAAAGAAAGTCATTCAGCCAAAATGTCTGGCTCCAGGCCAGTGTTTACTCAACTTCTTCAAGAACTACGCCAAAAGAAATTTAATGGGATTCTCACTTGGGCTCCTGACAGATTAAGTAGAAATGCTGGCGATTTGGGATCTGTAGTTGATCTTATGGATCAGGGAAAGCTAATAAAAATTCAAACCTACTCACAGAGCTTCTCGAATAGCCCAAACGAGAAATTCTTACTCATGATTCTCTGCTCTCAAGCAAAGCTTGAAAACGACAACAAAGGTCTAAATGTCCAACGAGGACTACGAACTAAGTGTGCGATGGGCTGGAGACCCAGCATAGCCCCCGCAGGATACCTTAATCAGGCTGGCGATGGTCATAAGGATGAACTCATCATTCTCGATCCCGAACGATCATCTTTCATTGCTCAAATGTTCGAAAGAGTTGGGCATCAAGGCCATAGTGGTCGAGCGATTAAGAATTGGCTTGATAGGATAGGATTCACAACCAGATTAGGAAACAAGATGCCACTAAGCAAAGTCTACTCAACACTTAATAACCCCTTTTACTATGGAGAATTTGAATTCCCAGTCGGCAGTGGAACTTGGTATCAAGGAAAACATAAACCCTTGGTTACAAAAGAATTATTCGACAAGGTTCAAGAAGTCCTCATGGTTCCACCCAAAAGTTATCACAACAAGATATTTCCATTTAAGAGTATCTTTCGGTGTGGGGGTTGCGGAGGTGGAGTAACGGCTGAAGAAAAAATCAGAAAATTAAAACACGGCGGGTATGCCAAACATACCTATTATCACTGCGGCAGATCTCTCAATTATGAATGTGACGAGCCATATATTACAGAAGATGACTTAGTAAAACAGTTAATTGCTAATATCGATAAAATCAAATTTAATCATACGGGGGTAACAAGAAAAATTCAGGAAGATATTGAACGGTACCACAGACTCAAAACTCAAGTACTTCATCAGGAATTTATAGATGGACACTTAGCTGAATTTAACAGAATTCCCCAGACTTCAGCTGATAAAAATGAAATGACCAAAAACTATCTATTACACATCTTGCAGATCGGAACAGCTGAGGAGCGACAGGAAGCTCTCTCATTCATTAAAACAAAATTTATTCTGTCAAAAAGAGCAATAACAATACAAAAATAGCCTCAACACCAAGACTGGTGTTCTTCTCGTGGCTTAAATGCAGGGGAAAAATAGAGGGAAATCTGTGTATTACAGGATCTAAAACGACATTTCGAACAATTCGATCAAAGATTAGCAAGCAACATCGGGCTTTTCAGCGCAGGCCAACGGGTCGCGCTGAACCTTACGATATATGTGACCCCACAGGGAATCGAACCCTGGTTTTCAGGATGAAAACCTGATGTCCTAACCGCTAGACGATGGGGCCCTTCGGCAAGCTCAGGGCTAAAGCCCTGGTGAGCCCGGAAGGGATCGAACCTTCGACGCACAGATTAAAAGTCTGTCGCTCTACCACTGAGCTACGGGCCCGCAAACTTCAAGTATTTTATCAAATAATTGATGCTACCAGCAAATGGGAAATTTTACTTTTAAAACCTATCGGAATTCAAGACGATCGTTGCGGGCTGGGAGAGGTTATTATGGTTTTCTTGGACCAAAAAGAACGAAGCTTGTGCCGTAGTTGGTTTTGTCATCTGGATCGCGAAGGCTAATCCAGCCGGCTTGGGCTTCCCGCCAAAATTCCGGATAACGCTCAATCCATTCTTGACGATCGAGTAGGGTGATTTTTTCTTCGTCAGGGGCGGTTAGCTCGGTAACGGTGCTTTTAAGTTGGGCAATGAAGCTTTTGGCAAAAGGAATGGCTAAAACGCCTGCCTCGCCTAACTTCCTTAATTGACCCAAAGTAAACTTTTTTGGATTGTCGAATATTTAGGTTGAGTCCTCTGGCTGTTTCATCCTTGTATGACAAACTAATTTCTTTCAATACACCTTCCATACTCTTTTAGAGCCCACAGAGATATCGAATTTCCCAACTGCCACTGGCTGGTCGAGCATAACTATATGTCTGACTTCAGGGTTATACCAATAGCTTTTGTTCAGAGTGCCGCTGTAAACAAAGTAAGCAATACCTAGCTGTTGGAACAGGCTTTCCGTCATGTAGCCCACCATGGCCGGGTTTTCTACCTCGTCAAAGTGAGCATGGGCGTGAATTAAGAAAGAGTTGTTTTTTTTACTAAAAACTGGAATACCTAATAAACCCTGTTGATAAGCATAGACAAAGTTATCCCCGGCCTTCTCGATGCCATAATATTCGTTGTCCAGGTAATTAACCCCGGTGCTAATAAAATTGTTTCTATCAGAATGCCAAATACTCACTTTTCTCATTTCCATCTCAAACATCTTAGACCTGTTTTCTGGAGTGTAGTAGGCGTACGGACCAATTACCCCAAGGACTCGTCTAAAGATGTAATCGGAGATGTTTGGGGCAAAGACGTCGATTTCTGCTGGTCCATCAGATTGAAGTATCTCGTCATAAATTTTATAACTTTCCGGCGCCACAAATACAGGATCCTCGTGCACTACTCCTTTGTTTTTTAATCGTTCTTGCTCGAGCACAGCGCCAGAGAGGTAATCGCCAAATTTCTTCCCTCTAATACTGTAAAATACATCCCGAAGTTGTTCGACCTTATCTAAAACATCTTGAGGAATCAGTTCGTATGACAAATATTTGAAAGGTTTGGTTTCTCTTCCTAGGTTATTTTTTAGGTATCTGCCGGCGATAAAAACAACCATATCTTCGGTTACCCCTGACCAACTAAGCATTGTGGCCAGGGTGGGAATTCCAAGCGAGTACCGATGGACCGTATCTCGTGATAAAGACGACTCGCCTTCTAGGTATGCCCTGTCTAAAAATTGGTCCATTTCTGTCTCAGTCATCCCTTTTAAGGTACGATGATGGATTTTAAATTTCTCCTGTCGAGCTAGTTTTTTTAAATTTTTATCATAAACAGAGTCGTTTTGAAAACTTAGCGGCCTTCCTGTAAAGATAGCCCTTGTGTGATTTGAAAGTTCTTTAATTGCGTCTTGATTGTAATAGGTTATATCGTCCTCGGAGAAAAAGTAGACCTCAGACTGGTGGGTTATTTGTTGTAAGTGGTTGACTAGAGTAGTTTTGCCAATCCCTCTAAAGCCCTCAATAATCACCAGTTGTTTGTTGTCTGTGGGGGAATTTTGGAAAATATCAAGCACGGCTACTGCCAATTCCTTTTGGCTAGTTGTCAGCTCGATCGGTGATTGATGAAGCAGGTCTTTCATTAGACGTATTATAGGTCATTTAATAGGGAAAGCAATCCTTACAGGGATAAACCTTGAAGGTTATGAAGGTTAAGCAGATGGGAAATTATAGTTTTAAAACCTATCAGAATTTAAGACGATCGTTGAGAAACGGGAGAGGTTTTGGCGGCAGTTTTTGGTTTGGCTGCTTTGGGGGTAGCTTTGGCTTTGGGGGTAGGTTTAACGACGGCTTTGGTTTTAACGCGGGTGGCGTGGCGGCCGATGCGGGAGCGTAAGTAATTCAGCTTGGCGCGCTTGGGGTGGCCTTTTTTGACTACTTTGATCTTGGTGATGGATGGGGAAGCCAAGGGCCAGATTTTTTCCACACCGACAGCGTCGGCGGCGATTTTGCGGACGGTGAAGGTTTTACCCATTCCCCTGCCCTTAATTCCCATGACTATGCCTTCGAAGGCCTGGGACTGGGTTTTGCCTGCCTCGCCTTTGGCCGGGTCGGCTTCGGTGAACTGGTGGGTGACTTTGATGGTGTCACCGACGCGAAAGCTGGTTTGATTGAATTTGGCGTAGAGTGCCATACCGAGGGATTATACTATTTCACTCCCGAGGAGTCCATGCGGCTTGCCTCGCCGGCAGGCGGGCCACCTCGGGAGTGGTAGGCAGAGGCGGCTTTCAAGTATTCGATAAAAATCGGGTGGGGAAATAAGGGGCGGGACTTGTATTCGGGGTGGCCCTGGGTGCCTAAGAAAAAAGGGTGGACCTTACGGGGCAGTTCGATAATCTCGACCAAATCCTCTTTAAGCGCGCGGGCGGAAATGACCAGGCCGGCTTTTCTCAACCGATTTAAATAGTCGCGGTTGAATTCATAGCGGTGGCGGTGGCGTTCTTCGGTCAGGCCGCGCCTTTTATTGATAAAGCCGCGGTGGCGGTTGTAAATCTGCCAGGCTAAAGTTTTAGGACTGACTAGAGCCCGCCAACTGCCCAGCCTCATCGTGCCGCCGTAGGCACGGGCTTTAAGGTTTCTCAATTGGGCCGGAATGATGTGGATCACCGGGTGGGCCGTTTTTGGTTTGATTTCAGTCGAATGGGCGCCTTTGAGCTGGGCGACGTTTTGAGCAAACTCGACTACACTAAGCTGCATGCCGAAGCACAGGCCCAAGTAGGGAATTTTTTCTTCCCGGGCGTATCGAATTGCCTGGATCATGCCGGACACACCCCTTGGCCCCCAACCGATGGGGACGATGATGCCGTCGACTCCGGCAAGCAACTTTTTGACGTTAAAACGATTTAATTTTTGCGAGTTGATTTCTCTGATTTTCAAGTCGACCCGGGAATTGGCGGCGGCGTGCCTTAAGGCTTCGACCAAGGAACGGTAAGAGTCGGTCAGGTGGTAGTCACCGGTGGAAAAATATTTGCCGACGATGGCGATTTCGGCCGAGTGGATTTTTTTCTGGTTGGTTTTTTTGATAAAGTCGTGCCAATCTTTAAGTTGAGGCTTTTTGGGTTTTAAACCCAGTTTGGCTCTTAATCTTTGGGTGAGATTTTGAGAGTCGAAAATTAAGGGCAGCTCGTAGATGTTGGCAACATCCGGCGAGGAGATGATGTCTTCGGCTTCGAGGTTGCAAAACAGGGCAAAACGCTCGCGCCGACGCTTATCAATGATCCGGTCGGCCCGGGCGACAATAAAATCGGGCTGGATGCCCATGGAGTTTAACTGCTTGACTGACAGCTGGGTGGGTTTGGTTTTGGGTTCCCCCAGGTGCGGCGGGGTGGGCAGGTATGACACGTGGACGTGGACGACGGTGTCGTGGTGTTTTAATTTCATTATCCGGGAGGCCTCGTAGTAGAGGATGTTTTGGTACTCACCGGCGGTGCCGCCAAGCTCGACCACCACCACGTCGGCTTGGTCTTTTTTGCCCACGGCTTTGATTTTTCTGATGATCTCGTCGGTGACGTGGGGAATGGCTTCGACGTCCTCGCCGCCGTAGTCAAAATTCCTTTCCCGGTCGATAACGGTTTTGTAGATTTGGCCCAAGGTGATGAAGTTATCGATGGAGAGGTTGGTGTTTAAAAACATCTCGTAGGTGCCGATGTCCATGTCGGTTTCGGCGCCGTCGGCGCACAAAAACGGGTCGCCGTGCTCGATGGGGTTAATTAAGCCGGCGTCGAAGTTTAAATAGTTTTCGCACTTGACCGGGACAACTTTAAGGCCGGTGGACTTTAAAAGCAGGGAGATGGCGCCGGTAATCAAGCCTTTACCCAGTCCGGATAAAACTCCACCAGAAACGAAGATGTAGCGCGTTTGCGGCATAAAGTATTATACCCGATTTAGTCAATCCTGCCTTTGAAGGGTTTGATCAGCTGAATGATTTTCTCTTCGGTTGTAGTAAAGTCGACGCCGTAGGGCAGGCGGATTTTTTGGCTGTAGCCGTTTTGGCTCAAATTGATGGAAACGGGTTGATCGCCGGGGTGGGATTCAAGTAAATTTTTTAATTTGACCATGGTATTTTTGGGAGTGGAAGAATTAAGGTAGATTGTATGGTTTGGGCTCCTGGTGTCAGTGGTTTTTGGAGTTTGGGACTGGGGAGATTTGACGCTGTCAACCAGAATCGCCAGCTTGTCCTTAAAGTCAACTTTGCCGGTGATCAGTAAAGGCCTGTCGGGAGCTAAAAACTTGGCGGCGGCGGCGTAGACTTTAGGGAAAATGACCAACTCAATGGTGCCGGTTTCGTCTTCGAGTTCGGCAAAAGCCATCAACTGGTTTGATTTTTTGGTGCGGATGGTTTTTAAGTTTTTCAAAACTCCGCCCAAAAGTACCTGGCGGTTCAAGTGGACTTGGCGGTCGAGTTCGGAAACTTGGTGGGAGGCTTGTTTCCTGATTTTTTTCAAAGCGTCGGCCATGGGGTGCTCGGTTAAGTAAAAACCCAAGAGCTGGCGCTCAAAGTTAAGGAGGTCGGTTTTGCCAAGTTCGGCGACTTCAGGGAGGACGTCGGTAAAGTGGCTGCCGGGGTTGTCGCGGGCTGCGCCAAAGAGCGAAGTTTGGGGACTGGTAAGCTCTTTTTGGTATTGAGCCGCTTTTTGGCGGATGGCTTCCAGCCCGACCAGCATCGCCGAGCGTTTGCCGAAAGCGTCCAGTGCCCCCACTTGGATGAGGCTTTCGAGCACTTTCTTGTTGACTTTTTGCTGGTCGACGCGGCGGCAAAAGTCAGTCAAAGATTTAAAGGGGCTTTTATCCCTTTGAGCTAAGATAGCTTTGATGGCGGCGACGCCGACGTTTTTTATGGCAGATAAACCAAAGCGGATGGACTTTTGGTTTAAAGAATGTTTGTCTTTGATGATGGTGAAACCGACTTTGGACTGGTTAATATCCGGGGGCAAAACGGCAATGCCCATTTGCTTTGATTCTTCGACGGCGACGGGGATTTTGTCTTTGTTGCCGGACTCGGCGGTGAGCAGTGCGGCCATGAACTCAACCGGGTAGAGGGCTTTCATGTAGGCGGTCTGGTAAGCGATCATGGCGTAAGCGGTGGCGTGGGCTTTGTTGAAACCGTAGCCGGCAAATTTGTCGATGTAGCCCCAGACGCGGTCGGCGATTTCCTTGGAATAACCTTTTTCCCGAGCCTGGCGGATAAATTTTTCTTTCTCTTTGACCATTAAAGCCCGTTTTTTCTTGCCGATGGCCCGGCGCAAAATATCGGCCTCGCCCAGGGAGTAGCCGGCCATGATGTTGGCAATTTGTAAAGCCTGCTCCTGGTAGACGGCGATGCCGTAGGTTTCTTCCAAAACTTCTTTTAAGTCGGGGTGGGGGTAGCGAACGCGGGAGGGATTTAGTTTTCCGGCAATAAAGTCGTCGATTAGCTCCATCGGGCCGGGGCGGTAAAGAGCCACCATGGCGGTGATGTCGGAAAAGCGGGAAGGTTTTAATTTTCTGGCGACCCGGCGCATGCCGGCCGACTCTAATTGAAAAATGCCGATGGTGTTGCCCGTCGACAAAAGCTTAAACACCGCCGGTTCGTCTAAGGGGATTTCGGAGATGTCGACCTTATCCCCTGACTGCTCCTCGACAAACTCGATCGCCTTTTGGAGAATGGTCAGGTTTCTCAAGCCCAAAAAGTCGATTTTTAACAAACCAATGGCGTCGGGCGAGATGTTGCAGTCTAACGAGTACATGTCGTATTGGGTCATCACCCGTTCGTTTTTAGTCTCAAGCTGCAGCGGGGTGTACTCGGTCAAAGGTTTGTCACCGATGACCACGCCGGCGGCGTGGGTCGAAGCGTGCCTGGCGGTACCCTCGACTTTTTTAGCCAGATTAAGTAGCTCTTTAAAGTCGTCCTGTTTGTAGTATTCCTGGAGTTCGGTGGAGTTGACCAGTGCCTCTTCTAAAGAAAAGCCAAAGGGAATGAGTTTGGCGATGCGGTCGGGGTCGGAGTAGGGCATGCCCAAGACCCGGCCGATGTCTCTGATGGCGCCGCGGGCCTCCATGGTGCCGAAGGTAATGATCTGGGCCACCTTGTCTTTGCCGTACTTGTTGGCGACGTAGTCGATGACTAAGTCCCTGCGGTCGTCGGCAAAGTCAAGGTCGATGTCCGGAGGACTGGGGCGCTCGGGGTTTAAAAAGCGCTCAAAAGGAATGTTGTGTTCGATCGGGTTGATTGAGGTAATCCGCAAAGCGTAGGCGACCAATGAGCCGGCGACTGAACCCCGCCCGGGGCCGACCCGGACGTGGTTTTTCTTGGCCCAGTTGACAAAGTCAGCGACGATCAGAAAGTAAGTGGCAAAGCCTTTGTCGTTGATAACGTCTAACTCGTAGTCGAGGCGCTTTTGGACGTCTTTTTTGATAGGAGTAAAGCGTTTTTTTAAACCCTCTTGGGCGAGTTTAGTTAAGTACTTTTCCGGTTTTTTGAAGCCTGAAGGCAAAGGGAAGGCGGGCAGGATCCATTTACCGGTGGGAATCTCCACATTACATTTGTCGGCGATTTTGAGGGTATTTTCCAAAGCATCGGGAGTCTCGGGGAAAAGATCCGCCATTTCCGAAGCCGATTTTAAATAGTAGTCAGGGGAGCCGATCATGGTCAGGCGGTTTTCATCGGAGAGAACAGTTTTGGTCTGGATGGCCAGAAGTGCGTCCTGGGCCTTGGCGTCTTCGGCATTGACGTAATGGACGTCGTTGGTGGCCACCACCGGGATGCCAAGCTGGCGCGACAGGTCAAGAATTTTTTGGTTTAAACCTTTCAGCTCGGGAATACCCTGGTGGGATTGAAGTTCTAAATAAAAATCTTCGCCAAAGGCTTCGATAAACTTTTTGCACCAGGCTTTGGCTTCTTTTTCGTTGCCGTCTCTTAAGCATTTGGGGATAATTCCCTGCATGCAGGAGGAAGTGGCGATCAGTCCTTTAGAGTATTTTTTCAGAGTGTCCCAGTCAAAGCGGGGGCGGTAATAGTAGCCTTCAAGGTGGGCGATAGTGGTCAGCTGCATTAGGTTTTTATAGCCGGTGATGTCGCGGGCCAGAAGCAGCTGGTGAAAGGTTTTTTTATTGACTCCGGGGGAGCGGTCGGCCATATCAGCGGTAGTCAGGTAGCCCTCCATGCCGATGATCGGTTTTAGCCCGGCCTTTTTGGCGGCGTTTTGGAACTTAACCGCGCCGTACATGACGCCGTGGTCGGTCAGGGCCAGGGACTTCATCTTTAGAGCTTGGGCGCGGGCGATGAGTTCGTCGATGTCGGAGAGTCCGTCTAACAGGGAGTATTCGGAGTGAACGTGAAGATGAACGAAGTCAGCCATTTGAATTATCTTACCACACCTTCAGGATCTGATCCCGTAGGCTAGACTTGAAGGCGTTTGAGCAGGAGTTTGCGGGCGGCAACGGCATCGGCTTGGCCGCGGGTGAGTCTCATTACCTGGCCGACTAAAAAGGCAACGGCCGAACTTTTACCGGCTTTGATTTTGGCGACGACGTCGGGGTTGTCTTTAATTACCTGGTCGATTATACCTAAGTCGACGGTTTGCTTTTGAGTGAGAGTCTTCAGCTGTTCGGCTGCCGGTTTATCCAATGAGATTTTGTGGTTGATGATTAAATTGGCCAGCTTTTCTGGCGATACTTTAAGGGTCTGGGCGGTTTTGACCGAGTTTTTAAAGTAAGTTAGCCTTGAAGCTTTGGCGACCAAAAGTGAAGCAAGTTTAGGCGGGAGATTAAAGCGGTCGACCAAATCTTTGGCCTTGGCTTCCGGCAGCCGGGGCAGTTTGGCGCGGATGGCAGCGATGTCTTTATCGGAAAAGACCATTGGTGGAATGTCCGGCTCGGGAAAGTAACGGTAGTCCTCGGCGGTTTCTTTGTAGCGCTGGACAAAAGTGGAGCGGGTTTTGGGGTCGTAGCCGCGGGTTTCCTGCCTGGGGGTTTTACCGGCCTTTAAGAGTTTTTCCTGGCGGGATAATTCATAGTCGATGGCTTGTTCGACAAATCTAAACGAGTTTAGGTTTTTGACCTCGACCTTGTAGGCGAGTGACTCCCCCATCGAGACGTTGGCTTCGAGTCTCATTGAGCCTTTTTCCATGTCGCAGTCGGAGACTTTAAGGGTGCGCAGAATAGCGGTTAGTTTCTTCAAAAACTCTTTGGCCTCGGCGCCCGAGGCAATGTCCGGCTCGGTGACGATCTCGACCAAGGGCACGCCCGAGCGGTTAAAGTCGACCAAAGATACGCGCTTGCCGCCGACGGTTTGGTGGATGAGTTTGCCGGTATCTTCTTCCAGATGCACCCGGGTGAGGTTAATGATTTTACCCGAGTCCAAAGCCAGCTGGCCGCCGCGGCACAAAGGCTCGTCGTACTGGGAGATCTGGAAGCCTTTGGGCAGGTCGGGGTAAAAGTAGTGCTTGCGGTCAAACTTGGAAGTTTTATTGACGGTTGAGCCAAGCGCCAGGCCGATCATCATCGTCCAGTCGACGGCCTTTTTGTTGGGTACCGGCAAAGCCCCGGGCAACCCTAAACAAACCGGGCAGGTGTGAGTGTTGGGTTTGACAGCAAAGTGCTCAGCCGGGCAGCCGCAAAACATTTTCGAGGCGGTAGCCAGCTCGACGTGGACTTCCATGCCGATGGTGGGAGTGAGTTTAAGCATAGTCGGTTACCGGTTTTTTTAAGTGCCAGTCGGTGGCGGCCTGGTAAGCGGCGCTTACCGCCAGCACCAATCCCTCGGCAAACTGGGGGCCGGTGATCTGCAGGCCGACGGGCAGGCCAGTGACAAAGCCGCAAGGGACGCTGGTGCCGGTGAGGCCGGCGACACTTGAGGGTTCCATGAGCATGTCGACGATCTCGCCAAACATGGGGCTGTCTTTGCTGGCGCCGACTTTAAGGGCCGGGCCGGGGGTGACCGGACCGATAACCAGGTCGTACTTTCGAAAAGTTTTTTTAAACTCTTCGATAATTAAGGTTCTGACTTTTTGGGCCTTGTTGTAATACTGGTCGTAGTAGCCGGCTGACAGGGCAAAAGAACCGAGCATGACGCGGTTTTTGGCTTCGTGGCCAAAATGACTTCTGTCGTTGCCGTAGCGGACGCCGTCGTAGCGGGCCAGGTTTGACGAGACTTCGGAGCGCTGGACCAGGGTATAAACGCCGATTGAATAGTGCGGGTCGATGAGTGAAATTTGGTCAATTTTGGCACCCAAGCCTTCTAGTTTTTTTAAAGCGTTTTCGATTAGTTTGGCCGTAGCCTTATCCATCTCCTTGACCAGATACTCCTTGGGAACAGCCAGACGCCTGCCCTTCAAGGATAAACCTTGAAGGTGGCCAAGGTTTAAGTTTACCGGTCGACCCGAGGTGGTAGCATCAAAGGGGTCGGGGCCAGCGATGACTTGATACACTCTGGCAGCGTCGGCGACGGTTTTGGTTAAAGGGCCTGGAGAATCGGTTGATGAAGCCATGGCGATGACGCCGTAGCGGGACACGCGGCCGTAGGTGGGTTTTAAACCGGTGATGCCGCACCAGCAAGCCGGGCCTCTGACCGAGCCGGCGGTTTCGGAACCGATGGCAAAAATGCACATGTCGGCGGCCACAGCTGCGGCCGAGCCTCCTGAAGACCCGCCGGGAGTATGATTCAGGTTCCAGGGGTTTCTGGTGGTGCCGTAGTCTGAAGTTTCGGTGGACGAGCCGTGGGCCCAGGCGTCCATGTTGGTTTTACCCAAAAGGACGGTGCCGGCAGTCTTCAAGCGGGCATAAACCGTGGCGTCGTATTGAGGAATGTAGTCGTCTAAAACTTTAGAGGAAGCAGTGGTTTTCAACCCGGCAGTCAAAAAGTTGTCTTTTAAAGCGTAAGGGATGCCCAAAAGCGGTTGGGTTTTAAAGGCGTTGCCATCGGAGCGGATTTTTAAGTCTGCAGCCTTGGCGGCTTTCAAGGCGTCGGGGTTCAGGGTCAAAAAAGCGTTTAGCTTGGGGTTTAAGCGCTTGATTTCGTCAAGGCAAGCCAGGGTCAGCTCGACCGAAGAAAATTTCTTGACCTTCAAGCCTTCGAGGGCTTCGGTGAGAGTCAACTGATTAAGTTTCATCAAAGATGGCCGGGACAACAAAGTATCCCTTATGAGAATTTTTGGCATTGACTAGAGCTTTTTGTTGCGATAGCACCCGTGATTTATCGACCTTATCGGGCCGATAGACGTTTTTCAGGCCGGTGACCTGGAAGGTGGAGCCAACTTTTTTGGTGTTAAGTTGTTCTAGCTTGTCAACTGTCTTAAGCGTCGCCTCAAAACCGGTTTTAAAGCCGGCAGCCTCATTAGGGCTGACCGTCATCTTAGAAAGCTCGGCCAAGTGGGAGACGTTGATTTTGGATTTGGTTTTGTCCATAAAAAAAACTAGCGCCTTCAAGAGCTAGTTTAGCAAAGTTTGGCTCAACCAACCAGCTCTCCTAGGTTTAGGAGTTTTGTTGCTGATTGAGTTGAGAAAGATACATTGGGGGTAAGTTATCAATTTAAGCCTTCAAAGTCAAGGCGCCTTTGGCGGCGTCGATGGTAACGGTAGTTCCCTCTTTGACTTTATTTTCGATGATCATCAGTGACAGGGGGTCGAGGATCTCGTTTTGGATGACTCTTTTTAAGGGCCGGGCGCCAAAAGCGTCGTCAAAGCCTTTTTGGCTTAAGTACTTCTCGGCCGCCGGGGTGACTTTGAGGGTGATTTTTTTGTCGGCTAGACGCCGGTTGACCCGGTCAAGCTGGAGCTTGACGATTGAGTTAAGCATTTCCGGGGTGAGTTGGTCGAAGATGATGATCTGGTCCAGACGGTTGATAAACTCGGGGCGGAAAGACTGGTTAACTAGCTCCCAGATTTTCTGTTTCATTTCTTCCTGTTTGTCTTTTTTGCCGGCGTAATCCTGAATAATGTTGCCGCCAAGGTTACTGGTCATAATCACAACGGTGTTTTTAAAGCTGATGGTTCTGCCCTTGCCGTCGGTCAGTCTGCCCTCGTCAAGGATCTGAAGGAATGCGTTAAAAATCTGCGGGTGGGCTTTTTCGATCTCGTCAAAGAGGATGACCGAGTAGGGTTTTCTCCTGACCGCCTCGGTCAGCTGGCCGCCCTCTTCAAAGCCGACGTAGCCGGGCGGGGCGCCGATTAAGCGCGCCAGGGAGTGGCTTTCCGAGTACTCGCTCATGTCGGTTCTTACTAGCGCCTTTTCGTCGCCGAACAAAACCTCGGCTAAGGCTTTGGCCAGTTCGGTTTTGCCCACACCCGTCGGGCCCATGAAGATAAACGAGCCGATGGGGCGGGTTTCTTCGCTAATCCCCGCCCGGGACCGCCTGATGGCGCCGGCGACTTCGCGGACGGCCTCGTCTTGGTTGACGACGCGCTGGTGGAGTTCGTCTTCAAGGTGGGCCAGTTTTTCGGCCTCGGTAGAGAGGAGTTTGGCCACCGGCACGCCGCTCCAGCGGGAGACGACCTGGGCGATGTCTTCCTCGGTGACTGACAGCTTTAAAATTTTATCTTCGTCGGGGATTTTCTCCCAAGTTTCTTGGAGCTTGGTCAACTCCTTTTCAATTTGGGGTAAATCGCCGTATTTGATTTTGGCGGCTTCTTCGAGTTTGACCTCGCGCTCGAGCGTTTCCAGCCTGGTTTTTAGCTCGTCAGCCTGGCCTTGGAGTTTTTGGATTTTGGTCAGTAATTCTTTTTGACTCGCCCACCTTAATTTCAACTTGGTTTCTTTTTCTTTGAGGGGAGCTAAGTTTTTCTTGATTTCGGCTAGTCTGGCCTGGGCGGTTTTTGATTTCTCCTTTTTGAGGGCGGCCTGTTCGATTTCTAGTTGGGTAATTTGGCGTTTTAATTGGTCAAGTTCCTCCGGTTGCGATTCGGACTCGATTTTTAGGCCCGAAGTGGCTTCGTCAACCAAGTCGATGGCTTTGTCGGGCAAAAAGCGGTCGGCAATGTAGCGGTCGGAGAGCTTGGCGGCGGCAACGACGGCGTCGTCAGTGATCTTGATGCCGTGGTGGACTTCGTACTTTTCTTTAAGGCCGCGGAGGATGGAGACGGTGTCGGCTACGCTCGGCGGGTTGATCAGCACCGGCTGGAAGCGGCGCTCGAGCGCCGCGTCTTTTTCGATGTGCTGGCGGTATTCGCTGACAGTCGTGGCGCCGATGGCGTGGAGTTCGCCGCGGGCTAAGGCCGGCTTTAAGATGTTGGCCGCGTCGATGGCCCCTTCGGCCGCCCCGGCCCCGACCAGGGTGTGGAGTTCGTCGATAAACAGAAGGTAGCGGCCGGCGCCTTTTTGGATTTGTTTTAAGACGGCTTTTAGCCGGTCTTCAAACTCGCCCCTGAACTTGGAGCCGGCCAAGATCGAAGCCAGGTCCAAAACCAGCACTTCTTTGTCTTTTAAAGTTTCGGGGACGTCGCCGGAAGCGACGCGCTGGGCCAAGCCTTCGGCGATGGCGGTCTTACCCACGCCGGGATCGCCGATTAGTACGGGATTGTTTTTGGTGCGCCGGGAAAGTACCTGCATCAGCCGTCTTATCTCTTCGTTCCGGCCGATGACCGGGTCGAGCTTGCCGGCGCGGGCCAACTCTGTCAGGTTGGTGGTAAATTTTTCCAAGGCTTGGTATTTGCCTTCGGGATTTTGGTCGGTCACTTTTTCGCCTCCTCTGACGTCTTTTAAGACCGCGTTGATTTTATCGGCGGTGACGTTTGCTTGTTTGAGGATAGCACTAGCTTGGCAGTCTGTCAATGAGAGTGCTAAGAGCAGATGTTCGCGGGAAACATAGTCGTCGCCCAAACTTTTAGCTTGCTTCTCGGCTTGATTTAAGACTTCTGCCAGTTCCCGGGCGACTCGCGGTTGGCTGCCGCCTTCTACTTTCGGTTCTGCTTCCAGTTTTTCCTGGGCTGCCTGGCTGATTTCTGCCGGCGAGGCCTCAAGCTGCTTTAAGATCTCTACCACCACCGAGTCAAAGTCTGTCAGTAAGGCTAAAAGCAGATGAAGCGAGTTGACTTCCGCGTTTTTGGCGTCAGTTGCCAGCTTAACGGCAGCGGCCAGGGCTTGTTGTGATTGGTGGGTTAACTTTTCCGGATCCATGGGCAGTAAACCTATTTTACCCTTTAGGCCATCTGGCGCAAGGCGCGGATGCGTTCGGATACGGGCGGGTGGGTGTTGAAAAGGCCGGCAAACCAGCCGATTGAGTCATGGCGGTTTTTTAAGGGGTTGGCGATATACAAATGAGCGGTGGCTTTGTTGGCCGCTTCTAAAGGTTCGCGGTCATGGGAGATTTTTTCCAAAGCCCGGGCCAGGCCTTGGGGAAAGCGGGTGATCTTGACTGCCGAGGCGTCGGCCAATAACTCGCGCCGGCGGGAGACGGCCAGTTTGATCAGGTTGGCAATCAAAGGCGAAAGCAGGGCTAAAACGACACCGACGACAAAAATGACCACCTTGACTTGATTTCTGTCGTTGTCCCGACCCCGGCCCCAGTAGGTAGCCCGCAAAAACCAGTCGGCGAGCAAAGTGACCAAGCCGACCAGAACGGTGACTAAAGACATCACCCTGATGTCGTAGTTTTTTATATGGGAGAGTTCGTGGGCGATCACCCCCTCAAGCTCGGTGCGATCAAGTTTGTCGATTAGCCCGGTAGTGGCGCAAACGACGGCATGGCCTGGGTCGCGGCCGGTGGCAAAGGCGTTGGGAGCAGAGTCGTCGATAACATAGAGTTTGGGCAGGGGCAGTCGGGTGGCCAGACACAAGTTTTCGGTGACGGTGTAAAACTTAAAGTCTTTTTTTCTTGAAGCGGGCCTGGCTTTGGAAATGGCCAGGATGATTTTGTCCGAGTTGTAGTAGGAAAAAAAGCTCACCAGGCCGGAAAAGATTAAAGCCAGGCCGACCCAGGACAGGCCGTAACCGGAAGCCTCACCCAAAACCCAGGCAACTAGGGCGATAAAGGCGACAAAGAAAGCGATGATCAGGGCGCTTTTTCTTTTGTTTCGATCTACCTGTTCGTAGACGTTGAGCATTAAAGATCGACTTTGGGAGTTTTGGTGTCTGCGGCTTTAACTTCCAGGTGTTCACCGGTTTCTGGGGTTTTGAGGCCCTCTTTTGGCTTAAAACCAAAAAGGCCGGCCAACAGGCTTGAGGGTAGGGTGACCACCATCACATTGTAGTCGGCGGTTAAATCAATCAGGGTGCGGCGCGAGTACATCACTTTGTCGGCGGTGTCGCGCAATTCGTCCATGAGGCTTTGAGTCGGCCCGGCGGCCTTGAGTTCGGGGGTGTCTTCAAAGACGGCCCTGATGCCGGGAAGGGCCCCTTGGAGTTGTGAGGCGGCGGCGACCAGGTTTTGGACTTGGCCTGATTTGACGGCCGTCAGGATTGATTTTCTGGCGTCAGTCAAGGCTTTGATCGCTGCCGACTCGTGCTTCATATAGCCCTTGACCGAACTGACCAGGTTGGGGATCAAATCCGCTTGGCGTTTCAGCTGGTTGCCGATTTCCTGGATCGAAGCTTTGAGCCTGGTTTCGATGGTCTTAAATTTGTTGTAAACGGAGAAGATATAGAAGGCGATGAGAAGCGCCAAGATGATGAGGATAGTGCTCAAGCTCATAAGTTAAGTATAGCGGCAAGTTTGGCGTATGGCAAGGTGTTAATCACGTCGCGGGCTTCGGCCCAGCCGCGGCGGGCGACAGCAACGCCGGAGGCGATACCGCCTAACTGGTCTGCTGCGTGGGCATCGGTGTTGACAGCCAGCTTGACACCCAGGTCAACGGCTCGTTTGACCAGGCTGTCGGGCAGGTCGAGCCTTTCGGGCGAGCTGTTTATTTCCAAAACTTTGTGGTTTTTGAGGCAAAAAGCAAAAATTTTGTCCCAGTCGAGGTTGACCGGTGGGCGGCGGTTGAGCATCCGGGCCGTGGGGTGGGCCAGTATTTTGGCCTTGGGGTGGCTCAAACCAGTGAGTAAGCGCTGGGTAGCCGTCTTTAAGGGCTGGCGGAAGCTTGAGTGAATCGAGACCAGGGCAAAATCGAGCAGGTCAAGACCCTGTTCAGGTACTGCCAGGCTGCCGTCAGGCTTGATGTCAACTTCGAGTAAATTTAGTACCTTTATTTTCATTTTATTTTCATGCGAGGTGTTAAACTTATCTATCTTATCCTTTCGGGCTTTTATAATAGCTATTATTTGTTTAGAGGTGTGGTTGGTGGTGGCCGGGTTATGGTCGGCAACACCTAAGTATTGGTAGCCCAGCGACCTGGCTTTGAGTACCAAATTCTTGAGGGAATCGGCACCTAAGTCGTGGCTGGTTTGAATGTCTATATCAGAGTGGACGTGGAGGTCGCCTTTAATGTCGTCTAGTTCCACCAGCTTAGGCAACACTTTCGTAGTAATCTCTCCCCTGTCCTCGCGCAGTTCGGGGGGAATGTATTTTAAACCCAGGGCGGCGTAAAATTTCTCTTCAGAAGCGAATTTTTTCAAGGATTTCCCCTTTTTGATGCCATATTCTGACAGGCTAAGGCCTTTTTTAAGAGCCAGCTCGCGCAATTTGACGTTATGGCTTTTAGAGCCGGTAAAGTGCTGCACGAGCGAGCCGTACTCGTCAGGCGGGTGAAAGCGTACGTCCACCTGGCGGCCGTTCTTGAGTAACACCGAGACCTTTTTTTCGCCTTGGTCGGTGATTTTTTTGATCTCGGGGAATTTCAAGAAGTAGGCGGCGGCCCCTTGAGGGTTTTTGGTGGCCACGGCGATGTCGATGTCGCCGACGGTGTCTTTTTGGCGCCTTAAACTACCCAAATGCTCGGCCTTGATTACCAGGGGCGACTTCTGGAGGTGGTCAAGGATTTTTCGGGCCAGATGCGAGGCCGCGCTCAAAAGCATTCGATCTTCTTTCTGGTGAAACTCGCTAATACCCTGAATAATATCTTTTTCAGATTGCTCGCCAAAACCTTCAACGCGCCGCAGCTTGCCCTCCTGGGCCAGCCTTTTTAACCTGGGAACGGCGGTTGAGGCTTGGTTTAACTTCAGTTTAGTCGCCAACTTGTAGGCAGTCTTGGGGCCGATTCCGGGCACTTCCATCAGTTTAAACATGGCTTCAGGTAAGCCTCTAAAGATTTGGTCAAAATGTTTCACCCTGCCGGTTTGGAAAAGCTCGTCCAAGTGGGCGGCGATGTTTTTGCCGATGCCGGGTACTTGGTCGAGTTTTCCCTCACGCCATAAATCTTTTAACTCCTGCGGAGACTTTTCGATCGAGGCGGCGACGTTTTGGTAGGCGATAATCCGGAAACGGTTCTTTTTCTTGATTTCAAGGGCCGAGGCCAAGGCCCGAAACAGACCGGCCAGTTCCCGGTTGTCCATGTGGCGGTGGGTTTTCATCGCTTAATCATATCATGATTTTAAGATTGACTCGGGTAAATCTTATCTGATAATATAGGCTTGTTAGTTAGGACCCGTAGTGTAGTCGGTTTAACACGCATCCCTGTCAAGGATGAGATCGCCGGTTCGAATCCGGTCGGGTCCGCCACTGCCCATAATTTCTGTCCAGAAAGGAGGAGACTATGGAAACATACGAACAAGATTCAAGGCTTAAAACTTTTCTTAAAACTTTACGCTTGAAAGAATCGACCATCAGCATGGTATTGGGTGCCTTGGTAGTGGTAGTGGTTGGAGTTTTAATTTACAACTATTTTGCCAACATCAACCGCCCCGAACAACCGATAGTCGAAGAAGGGGTGAAGCTGGTTGAGGAAGAGGGTGAACTTGTGCCAGAAGCCTTACCTACCAGTCACACGGTTGCTGCCGGTGAGGATTTGTGGAAAATTGCCCAAACCTACTACGAATCCGGCTATAACTGGGTGGATATTGCCAAGGAAAACAAGCTAGTAAACGCCAACCTGATCGAGGTGGGCCAAGAACTGACTATTCCCAGAACTCCGGTAATCAAGGTGGAGGTCGCCTCTGAGCCCGAGCTCTCTATTTTGGAAACAGAGTACGTTGTGGTTAAAGGCGATTTTCTCTGGGAGATTGCGGTCCGCGCCTACGGCGACGGTTACCGCTGGCCGGAGATTTACGAAGCCAACGCTGATCAAATCGCCGATCCCAACGTTATCGAAGTCGGGCAGGTGCTCACCTTACCCAGATAACCCCCACTTCGTCAAGGCTACGTGGGCTCTCCGATTTACAATTCCCCTGCCGGGGGATAAAATTTGATGTGCTAAAAGCAAAAAGCGGGCTTGCCTCGCCGGAGCTTTAGCGTAGGCGGGAATAGCTCAGTTGGTAGAGCGTCTGCTTCCCAAGCAGAAGGTCGCGAGTTCGAGACTCGTTTCCCGCTCAATTTAATTTGCCGCTTTTAACGTCTCATTGGTGGCGGATATTTTTGGCAGTCGGGGTGGGTTTGTCCAGGCCTTCATTCTTGTCTTCGGACATGGTTTAATTATAATATAATAAGACATGACTGAAAACTTAAACGAAGTTTACAACTCATGCCACGATCCCAACATAAAGAAAGTTGCCGGGGCTAAGACGCCAAAGGGGAAATTAAACAGAGTTCTTAGCGTCGGTGAGGGTCCTTACAATGCAGGAGATTATGCCGAGAAGCTCGCAGCCGACTTGGTTGATCCAGTTAGAGCGAATCAAAGAAGACAAAGAAAGACTCGGTTGTCGGATAATCAAAAAAAGGCCATTCTCGAACGCAATGGCATAGTTTAAAATTATCGTTATGACTGAATCGCCTTCCACTTTACACTCGAGGCTAGGTCAGATAGATAAGATCGTGGCCGACAAGGAAGGGTTAGAATCGCCTGGCGACATTCGCCAGGCTTTAATTAGGCAGACTCAACTAACTGATAAGGAAGCCGCAGTCGAAGCAGAACAACCCACGGCAGCTAAGAAAAACTTGCCTCCAAAAGTTTTAAGTCGTTAATGAGCTTGCTGAAGCCAAGCAAATGCTAGAAGATTTGATTTTAGGAAAATAAGTCCCAGAACTGCTTTGACAAGAAGTTTGGCGGTGGGTAGAATGATTTATGCTCGAGAAATTGGCAAAACTGGTAAGATACTGGGTGGTGCGGTCGACGACCAAGGCAGGTTCGGGCCACCCGACGACGGCGCTGTCGGCCACCGATTTGCTGGTGGCGCTTTTTTTTAACCATTTAAACTACGACCTTGACCGGCCCGGCCACCCCAACAACGACCGGGTGATATTTTCCAAAGGCCACGGAGCGCCTTTGCTTTACGCTTTGTACGCGGCGGCGGGGGCGATTAAGCCGGAAGAATTGGATAATTTGCGCCAGTTTGACAGCGAGCTTGAGGGCCACCCGGTGCCAAGATTCAAGTACGCCGAGGTAGCCACCGGTTCTTTGGGCCAGGGCTTGTCGGTGGGCTTGGGGATGGCTTTAAACGGAAAGTATTTGGATAAACTGCCGTACAAAACTTATGTGCTCTTGGGCGACTCGGAGATGGCCGAAGGCAGTGTTTGGGAAGCGGTGGAACTAGCCGCCCATTATCAGACCGACAACCTGGTGGCGATTATCGACGTCAACCGCTGGGGCCAGGCAAACCAAACCATGTACGGCCACGATACCGCGGCTTACGCCAAACGTCTGGAGGCTTTTGGCTGGCAGGTGATGATAATCGACGGGCACAACCTGACGGAGATCGAGACTGCTTTTGCCTGGGCCAAAAAGGCCGAAGGCGCGCCCAAGGCGATCGTGGCCAAAACCATCAAAGGCCGCGGGGTCAAGTTCCTGGAAGATAAACCCGGCCACCACGGGGTGCCTTTGAGTGAGGCGGAGTTGGCGCGAGCAACTAAAGCCTGGGGTAAGATTGATTTTGAAGTTCGGGGTAAGATAGCCAAACCCGAAGATAAAAAGCCGGCCAAGGCAAGGGCCGGAGGCAAGATAGAGCTGGACTATCCGGACGACTGGCCGACGAGAAAAGCCTACGGGCTAGGACTGGCTTTAGCGGGCAGCAAAAATGCGGCAGTAGTGGCTTTGGACGCGGAGGTAAAAAACTCGACTTATGCCCAAACCTTTGGCGACAAGTTCCCGGAGAGGTTTTTTGAGATGTACATTGCCGAGCAAAACATGGTGGGCGTGGCCTTGGGGCTTAGTAAGTGCAGCAAGGTGCCGTTTGCCTCGACGTTTGCGGCTTTTTTGACCCGGGCCTTTGACCAGTTGAGGATGGCGGCTTACTCAAAACCCAACTTAAAGATCGTCGGCAGCCACGCCGGGGTGTCGATCGGCCAGGACGGGCCGAGTCAAATGGGGCTGGAAGATATGGCCATGATGCGGAGTTTGCCGGGGTCGGTGGTGTTTTACCCGGCAGACGCGGCGGCGACGGTGAAATTGGTAGCAGTGATGACGGAGACAGACGGGTTGATGTATTTAAGGACCACCAGGCCGGCGACTAATAAAATCTATGCTGAAAACGAGGCATTTAAGGTTGGAGGCAGTAAAACTTTGGTTTCAGGCAAAGACGACCAAGTGACTATCGTGGCCGCGGGCATTACTGTCTACGAGGCGTTGACTGCCGCCCACGAGTTAAAAGGCGAAGGGATTAAGGTGAGGGTGATCGACGCTTACTCAATAAAACCGGTTGACAAACAGGGCTTGCTTGCGGCGGCCAAGGAGGCGGGCGGGAAAATAATCACCGTGGAAGACCACCGGCCCGAAGGGGGCTTAGGAGAAGCGGTGATGGAGGCGGTGGCGGCAGAGTCAGTCAAGGTTTACCAACTGGCGGTTGGCAAAATCCCCCGCTCGGGGACGAAGGACGAGCTTTTGGCTTTTGAAGAAATCGACGCCGCTGCCATTGTCAAAAAAGTCAAAGAAATTTTGGTAAAATAGGAGTCAAGCCTGCGTAGCTCAACCGGTAGAGCAACGGTATCGTAAACCGTAGGTAGTCGGTTCGAGTCCGACCGCAGGCTCTGGGCGGTATCGCCCGCCTGCAACGCTTTGCGTAGCAATGCGGGCAGGGAAACTGCAAGTCGCGAGTTCGAATTTCACTCCTGGCTCTAGTTAGGGATAAAATCAAAAACTTCTAATATCGAGGTTGGTTCTAAGCGGTAAGGAGTTTGTTTCCCCTCATAAAATCCGTATCTTTGAATCATATCCGGAAGTAAACAGGAACATTTCAAGGAAACACCTGTGTCTAAATTAGTGATGGTCATGTCTGACGCTGTTCCGGTTTCGTCCTCAAAAGGAGAAAATTGCATTCCTCTGAAAGTGTCCATTTCAACTCTAAATTTCCTCCCGCCTAAACTAAACTGGGTGCCAAATCCTTTAAAATAGTGTTCTCTAGCGTAAAAAAGAGGAGCAGCCAAATCCTGGTGGGTTAATTTTTGCGATAATACAAAGTCGTTGTCCGACGCCATTATATACAACAGTGATTCATTCTCCCCAAGGAAGCCAGCCATAGAATCTCGCATTGGGCGCATTCTAGATTCAAGCTTTTCAACTGGCTGCCCGTTAATTTCCGTAAGCTCCTTTATTAGTTCCGTCTCATTCCTTCCACCTATCTTGAACCCGCTCTGTTCAGCAACAATTTCTAATGGTCGTATGTCAAGCTCTTCGGGCTCAACGTTGCGCAAAAGTTTTTGACTGCCCTCGACCAAACTGCCACCATATATGAGATTAATTTTAAACTCCATGGTGCTGTTTCTGACGGTTAGAACTGTGCTTGCTCCACCCCATTCGTAAGGTTCTTCTGTGCAATCAATTATTTGAGTTTTATCATCGAGCATTGCCTGTAGAGCGGGTCTTATCGGCTTGGTCATTCTTTCTACTTTCCCACCTGATGTCCAGGCAATTACTTCTCCGCTTTCACCTTCATATTGAAGTTGGTATCTAAAAATATTGGGTTCAATGAGGTCAGATTCAAAACCTGTCTCTAAAAGTTGTTGTTCAATTGTCTTATCTTGAAACTTGGTAAAGTCAGGTTTTCTTTCTCCGCTGAAACCACCACCGCTGCCGTTAAGCGTTCTTTCCATTACAGTCAAGTCAGATGTAATTGTTATTAGGGAAAAACCTTCCTTAAAATATCCCTCGCCGACTTGTAACGCTAAAATTCTTTTCCAGTCTGTGTGAGAGTCATAATCAACCATCAACGTCAATGTGCCATTGTCTTTAATGTCGACCACAGCTCCGCCATTTTCAAATATACTGGATTTCCCAAGGCGGTTAAAACCAACTTGATTTAGTTCTTTCATCCTATCCGTTTGGGCCCGAGAAAGTTCTTGTTGATCCATAATCTGTATAGTGTACCTCTAATTTTTTAATTGTCAATAACTATAGGTTAATTAAATACTGGACTAGACTTGTTCTTAGGCTGTAGAATCTTCTTGTAAGAGATTAATTATGGCAGTAAAAAAAACCAGATTAGAACGAAAAAAGGAAAAAGAGAGCTTGAAGCAGGCTTGGGGCTACCTGGTGCTCATCTTGGCGCTTTTGTGGTTGATCGTCAAACTGGGCTTGCCGGCTTTGGTGAAAATGTCCACCTTTATCGGTAATTTGCGCCAGCCCGAGCCGATCGAGCAAACCGCTGCCACTCCGGTCTTGCCGCCGAGGCTCGAGGCTTTGCCGGCAGACACAAATAAAGCCCAACTTAACGTGGCCGGTTATTCTCAAGAGGGAACGACGGTTAAACTTTACCTGCGGGGCTTGAGCGTGACCGAGACAATCGCCGACAAGGAAGGCAGGTTTGTGTTCAGCGACGTCAATTTGCGCGTGGGGGAAAATGAAATTTACACCGTGGCCGGCGATGACAAAGGCAACACCAGCGACAGGTCAAACGTGTTTGTGGTTAGTTTTGACCAATCAGCGCCGCAGTTGACGGTGGAAACTCCCAGCGAGTCTGACAGATTTTTTGATAACGACAACCCGATCACCGTAGCCGGCCAGGCGGAAGCGGAAGTAACGGTTAAAATCAACGGCCGGATAGTGAAAGCTGGCGACGACGGCAGTTTTACCACCCAACTAACCCTTGAAGAGGGCGACAATCAAATCGAGGTGTTGGCGGTAGACCGGGCGGAGAACGAGACTGTCAAGCTGGTCACGGTCAACTATACGCCTTAGGCTTGAGGGTTTTAAGTTTCGGTTAAACCTCGATACATAATTCCAGAGTTTTTTCTTAGGGTTGCGATTCTTTGCAGGTATCGTTTCGGGTCTTCTTTAATGAAACCCTGATTGACCAACCAATTTACTTTTTCAAGAGATGGTAACTCTTTTGGTTTAAACCACTCCTTTAGGTCTTCGATGACTGCAGTTTGTAGACTGGGGTTTTGGGTTAGAATTAAGTCTTTCCTAACCGATAACGGATCGAAATGTTTTTTCTTAAAGTCGTGCATTGTTGATTTCGTTTTACTAAAAGACTCTCGGAAATTGTCAGCTAATTGAAATAAAAAGGCGTTGGCGTTTTTCGGACTTTCAAATATACCTGGCGGAGTATTTTTAACGACGCTTTCTGAAGCCTCTGGGTCTATCGTTGTTTGGCCGTTTTCTAGGGCCTGAACCGTTAAGGATTTTAATCCGGACTCTGTCAATTGTTCTGTCTGACTAAGAATATTTAATACATAGGGAAAAACGTAGGGAACAAAAAGATGTGATGCAGAAATTAACTCCAGTTCAGGTCTTAAATAGGACAATTTTTGTGTTTCAGCTATTTGCCCAAAAACGCTGTTAATCAATATTGAAGGCGAGGTTGTTTTTGGGACCTGAATCGACTCGACCCTAAATGCTTGCCTAGTGTCGGGACTTGATATCCCCAAGGCTAAGGAGTACAAAATAAGTTTCCCCAAGACTTGGTCGCTGGCTTGTTTTTTCTTTTCCCAGTCACTCAAGTCGCCAAGGTCAAAGCGAAATTCTTCTAGATACTTTATGGCGTTGTCTATCTGGAGAAATTCTTTTGTCATAAAGTATTATAGATTATTGTGAAGGGGGTTTTTAAAAGTGAAAAGGCAAAAAAGCCAAATCATCACCCAGGGATAAAAGAGCGAATTGGTGAACAGGCTGTGGGTAAGGGCGGCCGCAAGCGACACTTGGGCCAGGGGGGAAAGGCTGCAGGCTTTAACCAGCAAGTTGAGGTAGGCGGCTAAGCCGATCAAGCCGGTGGTGGCTAAGACAAAAATAAGACTGGCGTCGTAACCTGCGGCAGCGTGGCTTAAGTCTTTCCCTGGATCGGTGACGGCAGCCGGCTGGTAGCGGACCAGGTTGAAGCCGGCGCCCAAGACAGGGTGTTGGCGCCACAAGGTTAAACCTTGACGGTAGTTGGTCAGCCTTTGCCCAATAGAAAAGGTGCGCAGTAAATTGACGCCTTCGCCACCAGGGCGGGGCAATAAGAGAAAAGCCAGCAGCACGCAGGAAGCAGCTACTAGAAAGACCCGAGATTTTCTTTTGATGATTGAATAGACGGCTGCGGCGGCGAGAAGGGCCAGATAGGAGCTTCTCGAATAAGTCAAAAGCAGGCCGATAAGAACGGCGGCAGTGGCCGAGGAGTAGACCAGGGGCTGGAGTTTTTTTTGGTGGAAAAACAAGAGGATTAAGCTAAACAGGTAAATAAGACCGGTAAAGTTGGGGTCAAAAAGGGACGAGATTACCCGGTAGAAGTGGTCGTCCCAGCCGGAAGCGGCCAAAAACCTGACGTCGGGGAAAAAGAGATACTGAAACAAACCCAAACCGACGAGGCTTAAACCGAAGACGAGCAGGAGATTGGCTGGTTTGAGCCTGAGGTTTTTGACCAGGGCGGGGTCGGAAAAGACAAAGTAAAGGCAGGAGTAGAAAACGAAGCGCACCAGGTAGAGGCTGCCGACCAAGATTTGGTTTGGCGGGTGGCGGAAGAGGGCGGGCAGAAGCGAGGCCAAAGCGGCGGCGGTAAACCAAAGCAGCGGCCGGGCAAGCGGAGGCGGTTTCAGTTTTTTGAGTCCGGTTATTGACCAGAGGCAAACGATGGCGGCAATGACCAAATCGTGGAGATAAAGGTTGACGCCGGGGTAGGGCTGGGGTAAACGTTCCAGTTGGCCGAAAGGCAAAACCAGGAAAAGAGCGTAAATAAGCAGGGTTAAAACTTTCATAAGAGCTTAAATAGTTTAACCCGGGTGAGGTGGTTTTGGTAAATCAACTCGGCCGGTTTTAACTTTTCCGACAGGGTGTTGCCACTGCCCACCAAGACGTGAGTGTAGTTTTCCCGGGGGCCGGCCCAAGACTGATGGTCAAAGGGGAAATCCACATAGTAAAGGTTATGAATGTCATAGACCAAAACCTTACCACTCTCCCCCACCAGGTTCTTTATTTCTGCGTCGGCATCGTAAAAGTCGCCGAAGTCAAAGTTTAGATGCTCAAGCAGAAATTCCTGCCGGGACTCTTGCCCCAAAAGCACCGGTAAGTATTTGGCGTTGGCATAAGCTCTAGCGCCGATGCCGACGACGGCCTGGGTGACAATCAAGACCAACGCCAGTTTTCTACCTACGGGATCAGATCCTGAAGTTAGACGGGCGGCGAAAACGGCCAAAAGTGCCAAAAGCGGTAGGGCGAAACGGCCAAAACCGGTTCCGGGCATCAACCACCAGATAATAAACAGCCAGAAAGTGATTGATTTAAGAATCTTTTTAAGCGGTGGTTTTAGTTTAAAGACGAGGATGGCGACCAGGGTGGCGACTGCCGGGCCGACGCGGAAAGCCGGGTCGAAAAAGAGCCTTGCCGGCCGGGTCAGCCAGTAGCCAAAGCCGTTAAAAAACCAATCGCCGGAGAGGTTGAAGCCTTCACCGAAAGGGTAAAAAAGGTTGCCGGTGGAGAAAAAATTAACCAGCCAAAAAGGCAGAGCGCCCAAAGCGGCCCAAGGGACAGGGGTAAGGACCAGTCCAAAAGCCACAGCTTGGAGCTTGACGGCGCCGGAGAGAACTAAAAATAGAGGCCGCCGCCAATCGGTAAAATAAACCGCGGCCAGAAACAGGGCGGTGAAACTAAGATCGACATAGGCGGTGGTGGCGAGCCAGCCGACGAGCAGGGTCGAGTAGAAAAGCAGACCGGCAGCCAAGGCGGCGGTTTGAGGCAGTTTTTTTCTGGCGATTTTGAAGACAAAAAATGCGGCAATCATCCCGGAAAGCCAGTGGATCAGTTTAGGAGCTTGAACCGACAAAGGTAAAACCAAGGCGTAAACCGCTTCGCTCAAGCGGGGCAGGCCGGACCAGTAGAGCAGGCTTCCGGGGATCGGGGCCAGGGAGCGGTCGGCCAAAAACAGTCGTGCCTCAGGCAGATGATACCAGAGGGCGTCAAAGCCAAGTTCGGGGCCCAAGGCGCCGACCAGATTGATCAGAGCCTGAACGGCTAGAAGCAGCCACAAAAGCTTATCGATTGGCAAAAGTTTTTTCATAGACTTTGACCCTGACGGCCAAGGAGTGGAGCGACATGGCCAGGGCCAAAGCCAGACCGGGTAATCGATCCAAAAAGCCCAAGCGGAAAAAGTAATTGAGAATAAACTTGGCCGGCGGGTAGACGATCAACTGCCAGAGTTTGAATGCCGCATTTTGTCCGACCAGTTCCCGGGCGCGCAGCTCAGAGTAAAAGTTTAAGCGGTCAAGAAACAGGCTAAAGCTTAAGTTCCTTTGGTGAAGCAAAGGGGCGGATAAGGTTTTGAGCGGTAACCGGGAAACGAAGATTTCGTGGACCCGGCCGGTAAAGCGGCCTGTTCCTGGTTGGACCAAGCGGGTGAACTTAACGGCAGCCGTTTCGCCAAACTTGAGATGCTTGCCCAAAAACCAGTCCTGACGGCGAAAGTTATAGTTAAACCGCCGGTCGGTGACGGCCCGGTTGATTTGGCTTTTGAGCTCGGAGGTCAATTTTTCATCGCTGTCTAAAAACAACACCCAGGGAGTTTGGGCCTGCTTTAGGAGCCGGTTCCTTTCCCGGGAAAAATCGGCGATGCCGGGGCGGTTGAGGGTCATAACGGTTAAAGCCTTATTCATACTTTAAAACCTGGATGTTTTCAAAATGGAATACGGTCGCACCCCGGGCGGGGGAAAAAGTTTCGGCCGGGGCTTCGTCGATCTGGTAGGTGAGATCGGCTGCCGGATCCTCGGGTGAGCCGAGCCACCAGAGAAGATAACGGTAGTTGTCCAGGTAAGAAGCAAAGCCGATGTAGCTCGGGTTTTTCAGCTTGAAACTTTGGCCAGGGGCGTTGAGAGCGATGAACTTGGTCACTTCAATCCGCTGGCTTAGGGTCGGCCCCCGGGGGATGAAGCGGCGGCTGGCTAAATACCAGCTGTTGTAAAACGCCAAAGCCAGCAGTAAAGAGTAAACCAGCGCTTTGGGCTTGATTTTATCGGTCAGCCAAGCTAGTGCCAGCGCCCAAGCGGGAAACAGCACCGGAAAATAGGCTTCGGAGGGAGCGCCGTGAAAGTAAAAAGCGACCAGGTTTACCAGGATAAAGGCGAGTAAAAGCTTTAATTTAAGAGAAAGCGGTTTAAGCCTGAATCTTTTTGCCAGAACCAGGACGAGAATCAGAACCAGGGCCAAAGCCAGGCCTGGGCTGTCCCACAGGATAAATTTTTGCCAGTAGTTAAAGATGGTCAGGGTCACTTGCCTCAAGCTAGCCGGCGACACGGTGTGGCGCTGGGAGTAGCCGAAGAAGCTCAAAAAACGGTAGCCAAGCCAGGCGGCAAAACCAAGGGTTTGGCTAAATTGGTGGGAAAAATCGTAGATGATTTTGGGCAGCCAGGGAAGCAAGAAGGCGGCAGCGGCAAGCAGCAGCTGGCGTTTTTCGGGCAGCCGGCGTTTAAGGTAGGCGCCAAGAACCAGGACTAAGATTAAAGGGGCGGTGGTGAGCTCAAACTGAACCAGGGCGGCCCACAACAACACCGGCCAGAAAAGCGGCAGCTTATTTTTGACCCAAAAGTAAAGGCTAAAGATGAAAAGCAGGCTGATAAGCGGAATCGGGCTGGTGTGGTAGGGCATGCGGCTGTGAATGACCGACAAGGGAGAAGTGGCCAAAACCAGGCTGGCGGCCAGGGCGGCCGAGGCTTTGAACCAATAGCGGGCCAAGCGGTAGGTCAAATAAACGGTTAAGACGCCCAAAGTGGCGGTAACGATTGCCGGGGCGACGGGGTTAAAGTTAGTTAGTTTTAATGCCAGGGCAGTAAGCCAGATGAAAAACGGGCCTTGTTTGAGCCAAGGGACGCTGGAGTCGATGCCGACCAAGGGGATGCTTCCGGTCAAAACCATATCGCGGGCGGCCAGGTAGTCGCGGCCCTGGTCGCCGATAAACATCATCAATTCGGGCAAATGAAAAAACCTTAACCAAGCGGCCAGGGCCAGGATAAAAAATAAGCCCAGGTTGGCCGGGGTCAAGCCGGTGGCCAGCTCGACCAACCACATGGAGAAGATGCCGAAGTGCTTGTTAAAATAGTAGCGGCGGCTGGCGGCAAAAATGGCCCGGGTTGGGGCAGTCTGGGGGGTACTCCCCTGCCAATAGTGGACTAGTTTGGCTTGGGGGAGAATGAAAAGGCGGTAGCCTTTGGCCTTGAGCCGCTGGCCTAAGTCTGATTCTTCAAAGTACAAAAAGAAATTTTCGTCAAAACCCTTGAGCTGCTTAAAAACGCTGGTTTTGATTAAAAAGGCCGAACCGGGGACGACCTCGACTTGGCGCGGGGCCGGGTCTGTTTCGGCCGGCCAATTTTCCCAGTACTGTTGGGCTACGGGGTTTTTGGGCCAAAGGCGGTTTAACAGGGTTAAGGAAAAGATAGCCTTCAGGGGAGTCAGTTGGCTGGTACCCTGGAGCGGGTAGGGTTTAAGTTTGGCGTCGACCAGCAAAGGGGCGGCGGCAGCAGCTTTGGGTTTAGACCGCAAAAACCTGACTAAAGCCTCCAGCGTGCCGGGAAGAAGCCTGGTGTCGGGGTTTAAAATAAACAGGTATTTGCCCCGGGCGAGTTTGGCGCCCAAGTTGTTGCCGGCGGCGTAGCCGACGTTGCCGGGGCTTTTGACGTATTTGACCCGGGGGAATTTTCGTTTCAGGGCCTTTTCTATGGTCGGCGTTTCATCGTTGTCGACGACGATGGTTTCGAAAGCTGGTTGGGGGCGGGCTTGTTTGAGGCTGTCTAAACAGCGATAAAGCAGGCGGCGGTTTTGGTAGTGGACAATGACGATGGAAACTTGAGGTTTCATTTTCGGGCCAGTTTAAGTAAACTTTGCTCCAGTATAGCCAGGTGGTTGTCCCAGGTAAAATTGTTTTCAACGCGGCGGCGGCCGGCACTCCCCAGGGCTTGTGCCCGACGCGGGTTTTTGATCAAGTAAATAATTTTTTCAGCCAAAGCTTGAGGCGAGTTTTTGACCAAGAAACCGGTTTTTTGGTCGACGACGGTTTCCCGGTAGCCGCCTTGGTCGATGGCAATGACCGGAGTTTGGCAGGCCATGGACTCGATCGCGGTTAAGCCGAACGGCTCGTTGGCGCTTAAACACAGGCTGGCCAAACTTTGACTGTAGGCCCGGGCTAACCCCCTATCGGTCAAAGAGAACTTATCAACCACTTTAAGCTCGGGCCGAATCTTTTTTTCGATTAGGGCCAAGGCCTGTTTGGCTAAATCAAAGCCGGTGATTTTGGCTTTGGCGGCGACGAAAACAAGTTGATTTTTCTTGGGGACCGAACCGGCCCTGAAGACATCCCCGTCAACGCCGGGATAGCAAACTGTCGATGAGCGCTGGTAAGCTTTTTTAACATTTTTTTGGGTTGCTTTTGAGTTAACCAGAATCAGCTTGGCCGCCCGGGCGTTGGCTTTATCGATTGTCTTTCTTAACTTCCTGGTAACAGCCTCGTAGGCTTTGTTGGCCAAAGGCAGGTGGCTGGGAGCGGCCAATTCCGGTTCATACGCCAGGCGTAAAAGCTCGTGACAATAGTAAACCGAAGGGATAGTCAGGTAAGGCAACAAAAAAGGCGCTTGGGTGAGTTGGTCGGGGTGAAGCAGGCAAACGTCGAAGCCTCCCCGGTTGATGGCGGCGGCGATTTTTTGATGGGACCGATTAAGGCTGACAAAATTGGCGTAGTCCCTGGCCAGGCGGCTGCCTGAAAGAACCGGGCGGAGACGAAAAAGTTTAAGCCGATACTTTTGGCCTAAAAGTTTAAGCTGGTGGTCGACTACCCGCCTGGCGCCTCCCCGGGGCAGGTTATGAAAGACGGCAATGTTCATCGATGAGCTTGATAGATTGTAAAAAGTTGATTTTAAGTTTTTTGACGAGACTAGCTTGTTGGTTTTTGATTTGGGGGGCGTTTTTCCGAGCCGTGGCGATTTTTTTGGCCACCGAAGCCAAAGATTCGTCGAGGGAAACGATCAGCGGCCGGTAGTTTTTGAGAGTCATTTTGACCGGCTGGGCCACTTTTTCGTTCAAAGGGATCGCCAGCGACGGAGTACCGACGGCCAAAGAAAATATCTGGCTGTGGCCCCTCATCCCCAAAACCAAGCGGCAACAGCGGTAGACGGAAAAGACTTTTTGCGGGCGGGAGGAATAGAAAACTCGAGTTTGGGGAAAGATTTTTTGAAAAAGCCGTTTTTCTTTTTTGGCGTGGCAAATGACGATTTTTTCACCGCCGAGTTTTTTGACTACCCGGTCAACCAGCCTTAATGTTTGACCTGATTTTTGCAGGTAAAACCGGGCATGGCTTGTGGCCAGGTTAATGCCTAAATCATAGGTTTTTTTAGATTGGAGATTTACTCGATCGGGAAGAAAAAGGGACGGGCAACCGGTGATCTTGGTCTGAAGGCCGAGCCACTTTAAATAATTAAAGCTCCATTGGTCCCGGACGGTGTTTAAAAATGAAACTTCAACTAACCGTTTTAGCCTGCGGTTGTCTTGGGCGTTGAACTTTTGACGGCCGTCGAGGTTTAATCCGACGCCGACAATGGCCAAAGGGGTCGGGGAGGAAAAAAGGTTGGTGTTTTTTTCTAAAGACTTTAAGTGGTCCGGATGGTAGAGGCCGCCGCCGCCGAGAACAACCAGGTCGTAGGGCCTAAGGTCGACTCTTGAACGGTTAAAAAAAGCGGTGACCCAGCGGTCTTTTTTTTGCTTGAGGTATTTTTTCAAAGCCAAGGCGGCAAAAGCATCGCCGATGTTTTGTTCAAAACCGGTTTTAGAATAAGCCAGCAGATTGATGATTTTCATTTGGGGTTATGGGTTAAAACCCTAAAGACAAAAAAGAAAACTACCGGAAAGGCTACCAGGGAAGAAAGCAGCGAAGCCTGGGCCGCGCCGACTATGCCTTGTTTTAAAGTCAAGGGGATAATAAAAAGCGCCAGGGCGGTTAAGCGGACGAAAGTAGTCACGGTAACGATTTTTTGTTTCTTTAGAGACAAAAACAAGGCCGAGCCGGAACCGGATATGGCCCGAACCACCCCATAGAGAGCTAAAACTTTAAGGGCCGGCGCGGCAGGCAGCCAGTTTGAGCCAAAAGCGATGGTGATTATCTCACCGGGATAGCTAAAGAGGATGAAACCCAAAGGCACGGTCAGCAGGATGACGCTGGCCAGGGTTTTGAGATAGGCTTTTTTAAGCCTGTGTCTGTCGCCGGCGATCTTGACGTAAACCGGAAAGGTGACGTTGCCGACAACATCGCCTATCTCTGTCACCGGTAAAGTGGCCAGTTTGAAGGCCATTTGGTAAAAACCCAAAGAAGTGGTGTTTAAGAGTTTGGCGACGACAGCGTCGTCTCCCTGGCTGGCTAAATAGTTAAAAACACCGGCCAAAGTCAACCACTTGCCCTGGCTGACGATGGCTTTAAACTGGGGCAGCCTGAATTTCAGCCTGGGCCAGGGTTTAATAAAGGCGAAAGAAAAAACCACCTCTAAAACGGCGCTGACTATCAGGGCGACAACCAGGGCGACGGCCGATTTGGTGATTAGCGCCAGGACGACGGCGGTGACAGTCTCTGCCAGAAAAATCGAAGACCGGAACCAAAAATCTTTGTTAAACTCCAGCTGTTTTTGAAACTTAACCCGGGCCGGGTTGATAAAACCCCTAATCAGGGCGACTAAACCGATCAGGTATAAAAGCGGCCCGCTGGCGGGACTGTTGAAAAAGTTAACAATTAAAGGCGTGGTCAAAACTATCAACAAGGCAATCAGCCCGCCCCTAAAGACGGAGACGATCCAAGCGGTGTTGAGGTGTTCTTTGACGTCCTGGTCTTCTTGAACCAAGAAAACGTTGACCCCGGTTTCGGTAATGATTTCCAAAAATGCCAGGGATAAAACGGCAATGCCGTAGACGCCAAACTGATCCGGCAGTAAAATTCTGGCTAAAATGGCGGTTCTTAAGAAAGTCAGGGAGCGGGCAAAGCCCCTAAAACCAGCCAGCCAGGAAAAACCCTTAACTGTGTCTTTGGTCAATGACATAGCTTAGCTGTATTTTACCAGCAAACCCTTAAGCAGCCCGACCAAAACGGCCATGTCGGCGGTGACCTGTAAAAGCGGCAGGTAGATTAAAGCCAATGGGTGTTTGACTTTGAAGATGAATTTTTTGATGGGCCAGAGAAGGTAGACAGGAAAAAGCAGGGGCACGGCGGTAAAAACAAGATAGCGCAAAGGCACGGTGAGGTTTTTTTTGAGGTGCGGGGCAAACCAGGCTTCGACGCTGCCTGAGGTATAGTTGACGTTCTGGCCGAAAAAACCAAAAAAGTTTTTAGCCTGGCGCCAGTGGACCAGAGCCTTTTTCTCGGTGACCATATAGGTATGTTGGCGCAGGCGCTGGGCAAAAACCAGATCTTCGGCAAACTTCAACTTTTCCGGGTAGCCGCCGACTTTGGCCCAGGCGGATTTTTTGAAAGCGATTGAGCGCGACGAGGGTAAAAAGGTTTTGGGGTCGACTTTTTTTGAGGGTACGACCAAAAAACAGGCGCTAGTCAGCTGAAAGACGTTTTCCACTTCGGGCAGATAAAAGCCGGCCACGGCGTCGACGGCTTTTTTCATCAAGGGGGCGGTGATGAGTTTAAGCCAGTCGGGTTTCAATCTGCAGCCGGCGTCGGAAACGGCGATGAGGTCATTGGTGGCGGTTTTGACGGCCAGATTCCTGCCGACTGAACGGTTGGCGCCGGGTTTGACCAGCAGTTTGATTTTTCCCTGGCGATAGAGGAGGTGGCTTTTGATTTTTTCGACAGTGCCGTCTTTGGAGCCGGCGTCGACGATGACGATTTCGTCCGGGGGTTTGGTCTGGTCGTCGAGGGAATCAAGCAGGTCATCGATGACTGGAGCTTCGTTAAAGACCGTGGCGATAAAACTGACTTTCATCTAATATGGCTCTGCTTTGGCCGTCGGTTTGGCCTGGTTAACTTTATACGTCTCTTTGACAAAAAAGTCCACCCCGTCGCATTGAATCCTGGCGTAGGCGCCGTTGTCAACGGCGTAGGCCGGCAGCTGGTCGTAGCCGGCAAAGCCCAAACGGATGAGAAGCACCCGCAAAACGCCGCCATGGGTGACCAGCAAGACGTTTTTGCCCTGGTAGGCGACGGCGGTTTGGCGCAAAAACCTGATAACCCGGTCCATCAGTTCCTGGTCGCTTTCGACTTCGGGGTTAGTTCTGAAAGTAAATCTGTCTTCGTCAGACATTTTTTGGTATTTTTTGATCAGACGGGCAAATTTCTTTTGATAATCCTCGTAAACTTGGCCTTCATAGCGGCCAAAGGTTCTCTCCCTTAGAGCCTCGGTGGTCTCTACCGCCAGCTTTTTCTCGGCGGCTATAATCTCGGCGGTGCGCCGGGCCCGCAACAAGTCGGAGGAGAAAACGGCGGCAAAGTTGATGTCTTTGAGTTTTTTGGCGGTGTCTTTGGCCTGGTTGATGCCGGTCTGGGTCAAGGGAGAATCAGTGTGGCCCATGATGGTGTGGGTAATGTTCCACTCGGTCTCGCCGTGGCGAACCAGATACAGGGTGCAGAAGTTTTTGCCTGAAACCATTAAAGTTTATGGTAGCACAAAGTGGCAAAGTAAATCTTCTTTTCTAACCCAAACGGTTTTAGGCTGATAGCCTTTCAAATGAAGGTTTTTTACTATCGAAGCCGTGTTAGTATTAAAGTGATTGAGATAGTCAGGTGAATGTATCTCGACAAAAATGTGGTCTGGCCTAATACTGCCTAATCCGTCAATCACTTTTTCTTCGGCTCCTTCAACGTCGATTTTTATAATATTTGGCGCAGGCCAGCCATCGGCAACGAGACTATCTATTCTTCTGGTGGTAACTTTTTGAGTACCTTTAAATCTATGAACGTCTTCTAGGCTAGGACACTGACCAGAGGAATTGTCGACATGTAATATTTCCTCGCCGTCATGATCGCTGATGGCTATCTGTAAACAATCTATTTGAGAAGAGACTTTATTGCTTATGACGTTGTCAGTTAGTTTTTGGAAAGTAGGAAGATTGGGCTCAAAAGCAACGATCTTACTCGTAGGTTCTTTTTTAGCAGAGACAATGGAGTAGCTGCCAATATAAGCTCCTATGTCCCACAATGCAGAACCCGGTTGTACCGCTTCAAGAAGCCTGGCCATGTATTTTTCCTCGTGGCCGGAGCCTTTTCTAATTAAAAACTCCTGAATCGAGGAAGCTACTGAATTAACCAGGGATTTTTCTCCATTTCTCCCTAGATAGACCAGTGGAAAAATTCCATATCTTAGCTGAAAAAGTCGTTTTCTTAATGTAAAAGGAAGAAATTGACGATAAACTCTTCTTAAAAGCTGATCAGACTGGATTTCTTGATCTGGAATGTCAAGTACTAATATTTGAGGAACTGTTTCTAAATCAAGAATAGGCCCGATGGATATAAATTTGCTTCTTTCCATGCGGGTATTATAGCAAATCTAGTCTTATAGTGTTATTTCTAGAGACTTAAGATTTCCAAAGCCTAAGGTAATCATCAACCACTTTGTCCCAAGTTTGCCCTTGGGCAAAACGATAAGCAGCCTCGATCATTTTGTCGATTTTTCTGGGTTTATTCCTGGCGCTTTCAAACTGGCTCACCAGCTGGCTGGCCGAGCCGGCAATAAAGATGAATTTAGCTCCGGGGAAAAGAGTCAGGTAGTCTTTTTTCAAGGGATTTTGGTAGAGGGCGAAAACCGGGCGGCGGCGGGCCATGGCCTCAAGGATGGTCAGATAAGACGAGGCAAAGATATAAGCGGGCCGGTTTAAAAACTTACCAATATCTTTGACCAGGCCGGTAACCTGGCCTAATTTCTCGGCCTGACCGCGAAGGCTGCCGTCGCCGACAAAAGTGATTTTTAAATTGTACCGGGCTTTGATTTGTTTTAAAGCCTTCAAATATTCACTTACTGCCAAGTCGGGTTCAAGCCTGCCGATAAAAATAACCTCCCTTAAGCCCCTTCCCCCAATAAAGTTCTGATGTATCGATACATCGATACCGCCGTAGGTGACCGCGCCAGCTTTGGTGCCATAGTGATTGATAAGATAATCGCCGACGCAGATGTTGCCGGAAGATAAACTCTCCCAGATTTTTCTGGCCAGTTTGTTTTTGGCCGGCACCGGAAACTTACCCTCCCAACCGTGGAAGGTGGTAAAGACCGGTTTTTTGGGATACAGAAAACTAAAGGGCAAGTACCAAAAGAAAACGTCGTGGCAGTGGACCAAGTCGGCTTTTTGGATTAGACTCCGCCGGCGCCAAAGATTTAACCATATCCCCCATTTTGAGTTTGAATAGGGGAGTCTGACGATTTTTATGCCCCGGTGGCTGGCAATTTCGGCCAGTCCCCTTTTATGTTTCAAGGTGACTACGGTTATTTGGTGGCCTTTTTCCGCCAACCTGGCGCTCACCTCCTCTACGTGCTTCTCCACCCCGCCGATGTGGGGGTAGAAAAGCCTGGTGAGCATGAGTATGGTCATTTATCCGGTTTTACCCCAACTAAAATTATCTGGGATTCCCCAAAGATCTTTAGAGTTATCCAATCCAGAAAGCTTACCAAATAAGTAAGTGGGCCTCTAATAAATTTGATAAAAAATCCAAGCCTTTGAGAGAGAAATAACAAATTTCTCAAAATTCCTTCTGTTTTCTTTATCTCTTTGGTTTTAAACCCGCATCTAGTCGTCAGTTCCTTTAAAGACCTCTCTGTATATCTTCTTAAATGTCCAACTCGTCTATCAAAGTCTTTAGCATATCCTATTCGATAAAGAGGCGCATTGTATGAGGGGACTGTTATAATAATCTTTCCTCCTTTTTTAATTAACTTATGTATTTTAAAAAGGATTACTTCTTCGTTTTTCAAGTGCTCGAGTATTTCAGAGCAAATTACTAAATCGAATTTCTTATTTACCTTTAAACCTCTATTAAAGTCCCCCCTGATAAATCTAGTCTTATTTCTTAAATTAAATGACCTTGCAGACTTCTCGGAAATATCTACTGCCTTTTTCGAAATTTCTATTCCGACGACGTTAAACCCTTTCTTTGCTAGGTAAAGAGAAATAGCGCCCGTCCCACTGCCTATGTCTAAGACTGTTCTTCCTTTAATTTTTTTAAAGCCTTCTTTAAACAGTTCGTTATCAAATGTTCTTAAGAGATTAAGGTAAGTAAAGTTGTTCCTGCCAATAATTCTTCTTGGTATTGTAGAATTTTTATGAAATTTGTCATATAAACTAACGTTGTCTCTTCTCATAGTTTAGTTTATCACGACATAGTAGGTCCTTGACAAATAATTCTTTTTAGGTGTACCTTCAAGGAGCAATGTTTCTTCGTCTGCCCAGGGTATTGGTGTTTTTCTTAGGTTTTCTTTTTGTCCTCTTAATATTTCCAAATAAAAGCAGCGCTGCAGTTTTATTTCAGGATAATTTTGATGACGGAAATGCCAATGGGTGGATAGTTGCAAGAAACATGCAATGGGGAAATAACTTATTGCCATGCTATAAAGAAGGTCAACCGACAGACTGGGCTGTTCAGGACGGAAAATATGGGATTTATATAGTCGGACAGAGTTGTGTTACTGAAACAATGCCAGCAAGCTGGGATAATTCGTGGAACAACTACATTTTTGAAGCTGACGTTATTTTCGTCAGAGGAACTGATGGGAATATCGCTTTCAGATATTCGGGAAGTCCTAATTTCGATTGGTATGGCTACCATTTTCAAATCGACTCAAATCCAAGCTTTTCAAAAGTTACTCTTCAAAGAGTCTTAAACACAAGCATTTATTCAGATAACTCAGTTTTCTATCTGGAACGCAACACCCCTTATCACCTAAAAATTATTGTTAACAATGAAGAGATAAAACTATTTATAAATGATAATTTGGCTCTAGATTACCCAGATGCTGGAGGCAGATTCACCACAGGCAGAATCGCATTACAAGCCAGCGTTGGAGGTGATCCAGAATCACAAGTCTGGTTTGACAATGTTGTGGTCAGCTCAATCGGTGACGAGCCAGAGGAAAAAGATCCGGTTGTGTTGCTGCCAGGGTTTGGAGCAAGCTGGGACAAGACGGCCCTGGTGATAGGAGGTCCTGGCGATGACTGGACTAAAACTCCGTTCGTCAACGTCTACGACAACTTGAGAAATACTTTTATCGACAACGCCGGCTATACCGAAGGCGATGATTACTTTGAGTTTTACTACGACTGGCGCAAGCCGTTGACCGATTTAGCCGATGACTTTGATGACTTTCTTCAAACAACGGTGCTCACGGATAAGCCGGAAGACACTAAAGTCGACCTAGTCGGTCACAGCCTTGGAGGAATGGTGGCCAGAGTCTTTGCCCAAGAACATGGCATAGATAAACTAGACGAGATCGTCACCACTGGTTCACCCCATGAGGGAGCCATTCCAGCCTGGCTGGCTTGGTCGGGAGCGGAGGTGGGCGAACGCTGGTCGTGGCAGTGGTTAGCGCTGCAGCTTTATCTTCAAATCCACAACTTGGGTTACGCCTCACCAGTGACTGCGGTGCGGGGTTTGACTCCGGGGCTTAAAGATTTGCTGCCTATTTTTGACTTTGCCAAAGACGAGGGCGACTCGGTAATTCCTTATACCAGTTTGACCGGCATCAATGACTATTTGGACAGCCTTGAATCAAGCCTATCCACAGAAGTTAAAGGTGTCTTAAACACCATTGCCGGCCGTGAAGACGACCCTGATCGGAATACGGTTGAATGGTTGACTCTGGGAGAGAGAAGCTGGATCGACCAACTTTTGGGTAGGTGGCCTGACGGCAAACCGGTGGCCAAAGAAACCACAGACGCTGGTGACTTAACTGTGTTGCAAAAAAGCGCCACAGTCAGCGGCGTTGCCTCGACGGCCGTGGTCAATACCACTCACGTTAGTTTGCCGCAAACAAAGGAAGGCATCCAAGCAATTCTTGATGCTTTAGACTTATCGGGGGTAGCTCCGGCAACTGGCGTCGATCCTCTGCCGCGAAACCCATCCTTGGTTTTCTTTCTCCACTCGCCAGCCGAATTGACCGTAACTGCGCCCGACGAATCTCAAGCTGGCTTCGGCGTCGCCTCGCCGATGGCCAACTCCCTTTACAGCCCGGAAGACAAACTTTTGGTTATTTACAACGCCTTGGCCGGAATTTATGGAGTGGAAATTTTGGGAACCGGCACCGGTCCATACCACTTGGAAGTCGGCCAGTTGACCGAAGCGGGTGAATTTTTCAACACCTTAAGCGAAACTACTTCTGCCGGAGAAACCGACACTTTTCAACTTGACTTTAACCCCGAAGACCCTTTGGCTCAACCGGTCGTCGATGAAACCGGAAAAACCCAACTACTCTTGGCCAAAGCCAGGCTGGAAGAACTCAAAGACGCCGTTAACCGGCGCTGGTTTAAAAACTTTATCGACCAAATGATTCGCTTAATTGACCGGGCCGTGGAGAAAATCGATCAGGGCAGATTCCTCTGGGCCCAAGTCTATGTGCAGAGAACCTTGCTGACCGACTACTATCTGCGCTTGTTTTCAGACAGACACTGGAGTTTTTGGGGGCTTACTTCCCAAGAGCAAATCTTGGCTCATAATTTGGCCGCAGAGGCGGGTCAATACTTGGAAGAGGCTTTTGTGATTACTTTTGACTTAAGCGGTCGCAGGTTAACTTCCCGGCAAGTGCAAAGTTATATCAGAGAGACGGAGAGGTTAAAGGCCCGGGTCGACCGCCGACTGGAAAGCTACGGTCAAGAGAATCAACTTTTGGGTGAAACCTACGAGCTGGCAGAGGCCAGTCTTGCCGGAGCCAAGGCTGATTTTGACTCGGGGAACTTAAGTAGCGCTTACGCCCAGCTTTTGGCCGCCAAAATTCTCTATCAGGAAGCCTTAGGCCTGCTGTAGTTGGCACCAGGAAAGGTGCCGGCAAATCTACTTATCTCTATGCCTGTATCGTCGAAAACATCGACCATGTATCTTTTATTGCCCAGCTCAACCGTAGAAATTAATTCCTTAGGTGCCAAAGGTTGAAGCCCAAACTTTTCAATGATCTCCTCTAAGGTTCTGATTTCAGTTGAGGGTAATTGAGAAAACTCTAACGTATATGAAGGCTCTCCCCTTTCAAACACCAAAACTCCTTTATGTAAGGTTATGGGCGCCAGCACGGGAATTGATAAATTAGTTAATTGACTTAAAGCCATTAAAGTTTCGTAGGCTCTCTCGGCGTAACCTCGAGAGTTTTCGTTTTCCGCAGGGTAAAGTTTCATAAATAGTCCAACTGAATCACTTGATGCCGACAACCTCAAAGTGAACTCATAGAGTCGGCTCTCCAGCTCCCAATCCCCTTTGGGAGAAAAGTCTATCGGAAACCCTTCGCCGTTAAACTCAAGCATTCCTAGGAAATTTTCCGCCTGGATGGTTGCGTATTCAACAGAAACTTTTTCTCTGTCCATGTTCGGTATTATATCAGGTCAGTTTAAATTAGCCTCTTAATCGCTTCTAGGTAAACGTGTTTGTTTTTGCGGGCGGGGAAGTCCTGGGAGATTTGATTGCGTAGAGAAGTTTTTAGTCACTTTCTTAACTTTTCAAGGAGATCTCTTAAATAAACTTCTAGTAAAAATTCTGACTCTGGTATATATTTTTGCTCATACTCTTGAAAAACTCCGTAACTTTCAAGTAAATATAAATTTTCAATCGTTAATTGTATTTGTTTTATTAATTGGATTCGTTGGTCCAATAAAATATCCTCTATTTGACGAAAGGGATTAAAGCCCAATGTTGGCTGGTCGCAAATTTTAAGAAGGAACTCAGAAACTTTTTGAAAACTTTTTCCTACTTCTTCAAAGTCTGGAGTAGTGGTCAGCTCTTTACCCAAGGAGTCTAATTCTGAAAACCATCTAATTAAGTTGCTATTATCATAGGGTGGTGGTTTTTGGTTAATTTCTCTCAGAATTTCTACCCTACCTCTATTTTTCGTGTTAGTTATCTTAAATTCTTGATCCCAAATAGCAATATAGGTGCCTTTTTTTGCTGATATGGTCCCCAGAATATCTTGTGGGTTACCGTCGTATTCTTTAACAACCACACCCAGAAATAAAATGTCATTTCTTGACGTTAATGTGGTGAAATGGTCTCCTCCTCTGCCGCCGGTATGGTCAACTCTAGGCGCGAGAATCATTCCAGGTATTCGTTCGTCTCTGACATACTGCAACTCGACAATCGCAGCTGCATTACTAAAATGACCAATGCTAACTTTTCTTAGACCAAAAAACCCACTAAAAACCGTGTCTGGAAGGATCAAGAGATAATTTGAGTGTTGCTGATTGAATTTGAGTAATATGTCCATATCGTCTAGGCTAAATCCGCCTGCACCTACTTGAATTATCCCCCGTCCTTTCCGCGAATCAATGTTAACAACATCTGTTCCTTCGAAAAGAACGGTTCCTTCTTGGGGTTCGAGTTCTAAATCTTTTACGGGGGTTCTATTTTCAGGCGAATGCTGAACAACGATGCCTGGACTTTCTGATTGATCAATAGCAAACTCCCAGTAAGATGAGGTTTTGTCTGTTAATGTTTTTTGCCAGGCCCTGATAAGCTCTACTAGTTTAGGAACTTGAGGGTATATTGATTTTTCAATTTCGAAACTTCGTCTAATAGTAATAGTTTCTAATTGGGTCGTATTTAGATTAACCACGTCAACTTTTGTTATCGACTGAAGAGCTTTAAAGATTGTTTTTATATCAGAAATTTTTTCTTTTTTTAAAACAATTGCCTCGCTTGTCTCTACTGCTTTAGTTCCAAGACCTATTACTAGACGTAGGATGGGCTCGTCATTAACTAAAGTTAGGACTCCAGATAAAGACGGCATAAAGTAATCCCCAAACCTATCCCCGACTACCGGATGAATTAGCATTCCCATTCCGGAATTTGTCCGCTCTAAATTAACAACTTTATCAGATGAAAAAAAGCTAGCAAAAATGCTTTTCTGATTCTCCTCCAGAACAGCTAAATCTTCCTGAGTGTCTCCTGTCTTGATATAAAACGTAGTGTAATATATTCCCGTTCCACCTCTTTCGTCTGTGGCGGAAGACCTTATAGCTATAGGAATTCCTTTGGGTATAAAAGACAAAATTTCTTGGTTTATTTCTGATAAATGTGGAGGAATTTCCCCTTGTTCAATTTCAAAATCTTGAGTTGAATTACGAAAATCGTTATACTGAATGAACTCGTGAAAAAGTGACGACCCGATGCTAATCCCAGGTAGAACAGAAATCCCACTTAGATTTTGTTCATCCAAATTAATTAAATCTCTGGTTTTCAGGCCTGGATTGGAACCATAGCTAATCCACTCCTTACCGAATTGAGATTCAGTTGGCTTTTGGTTTTCTGACATACGGTCTTATAACTATTAATATAAGACCGTATTTTATCATACGGGTGCTGAGCCTACTGGTTTAAGCACTAAGATGAGAACAAGCCTGACTTAAACTAACTTCTTAATCGCTTCCAAGTAAACGTGTTTGTTTTTGCGGGCGGGGAAGTCCTGGGGGGCTTCGACCTGGAGGGAGTTGTCAAAAAGTATGGCTTTATCGGCCAGAGTCCCCTGGCGCAAAGCGTCAAGATAGGGTTTGACGAACTGGAGATAACCGGGTTTGGTGGTGGAGGCGATTTGGTCTTGAGAGTCTTTTTTAGTGCGGCCGCGTTCTTGGACGTCGCGGTTGATGCGGCGAGCCACACAGATTTCCCAGGGAGCATCGACGCCGATAAGCAAGTCTGCCTCGTCTTTTAAAGCGTGGGCGGCCATGATGCCGGAAACGACGATAATCGATTTGGGTGCGAGCTCGGGGCGACCCCGATCGACCCGGCTATGAATGGAAAAGTCGTACTCGGGCAGGGTAACGGTATGACCCTGGCGGAGGAGCGACAGGTGAAGCCTTTGCAAGTCCCAGTCGACTGAGTTGGGGTGGTCGTAGTTGTTGGAATATATCCCTGGTTGGCTGTCGCCGAACAGCTTGCCGGTAGGGCCGTAGTAAAGGTCGGAAGGCAGGTGGACGACGGACTCTGCCAGCTCTTGCTGGATGACTTCGATGACCGTGTCTTTTCCCGAGCCGCTGGGGCCGAAGATGACCACGGTTTTAGGCGTTTGGGCTAGCGAGCTTTTGGGACCAGATTGCCTAAGATAACCCCAGCGGGGGTCGTTCCTGGCGGCGGTTAAAAATTCCAGCGCTTGCTGGCTTTCGACTTTGATAATCAGGCCTTCGGGGTCGCCGATGGCCATCCAGGGCATGATCTTTGCCTTAGGGACTTTTTGGAGCAGGGCTTTTAAGTCGGGCATTGTCTAGAACAATATAGCATATCTAGTGGTCAATTTGACTATAGGGTATAATTCACACATGGAGCCGAAACCGCTTCCCGATAGCCAAAGTCTAAATCTGCCATACAGCCAAGAGATCGAAACGGCTGGCATCAAGATTGCCTCGATTGTTCAATCTTACCGAAAAGGTCAGATAGAAACCAAAGAAGCCAGATCACAACTATCAAGCTGGCTGATGAAAAAATTTACCTATGAAGAATTTCGTGAAGCTGTAAAGGCAGCCTTTGGCAGAAACATAACAGACCCAGACATTTTACCGGTTAACCAATCGCGGAACTGGTCAGCTAAGGAGTTAGCTTCTTCGCTCAGGCGGCCAGTAGTTTTTGGCGGTACCGGTCTAGCGGTTGTGTTCGTAGACATGTTTGATTCTGGCATATCAGCGGCACATAAATATCCGATGAATTATGACTTGTTGGTAAGTTACTTTAAAAGACATCCCGATAAACTATTTGGAGATTATTTTGATCGTGATGAAATCATCAAAGATCAAATGTCGATAACGCGCTGCCTTGAATTCATCGACTCTGTGATTATTCAGGCAGAAAAAGAGCTTACTTCACATGGCGGGTTTACGGCCAATGCGGCCATAAGGGCCTTCGGTATGGAGAATTTACTTACGCCTCAAGCAAATCTAACTGATTCTTTGAGGATTAATTTAAATAGATTTTTACTTCCCAATTTTAATATTGAGATTGGTGTCAACCGGCCGCCAAAGGACATTGTTGATCAGTCGATAGCTACTTTATTAGATGATGTTGATGTCAGACATCAACTGGATAATCAGACCGGCGAAGCAGGATTGATGGTGTTTTAACTAGATGAAGGTGGACTCTGAAGGACTCGAACCTTCAACCTCTACAATGTGAATGTAGCGCTCTAACCAGTTGAGCTAAGAGTCCGGTTGACATGATTATAGCAGAAGGTATAGCCTTATATACATGAATGAGGAGAACTCGATCGGCCGGAGAATTTGGCTTTTCTTTTTGGACTTTGTTGAAACCATCGTCATCGCCTTGGCGATTTTCGTGGTGGTGTATCGCTTTTTGTTCCAACCCCACCAAGTCAAGGGTAACTCGATGTATTCAAACTTTCACGACGGCGAGTATTTGTTAACCGACAAAGTCAGCTACCGGTTTGGCGAACCCGAAGCCGGCGAGGTGATTGTCTTTAAGGCCCCCAGAAACGAGGATTACGACTACATCAAAAGGGTCATCGGCCTGCCGGGAGATGCGGTGGAAATTAAGGAGGGCCGGGTGTGGGTCAACGGCCGGATTTTGGAGGAATCGGCTTATTTGCCAGCCGACATTTTTACCCGGGCGGGGGCTTATTTGCGCGAAGGCCAGGTTTACACCGTGCCGGAGGCTTCGTATTTTGTCCTGGGTGACAACCGGGGCAACTCGAGTGACTCGCGGGAGTGGGGGGCGGTGCCGCTCAATAACATCGTCGGTAAAGCCTGGTTCCGCTACTGGCCTTTGAACAAAATGGGTAAGGTGGAGACGGTTAGGCTTTGACGGAATTGATGGCGGCGACCAAACCTTCGAGGAGTTTTTGAGTTTTATCGGGTGAGCCTTTGAGAGTGATTAACAAGCGGGATTCTCGCTGGGTGCGAATCAGTTTGACCTTGGCGGTTTCACCCAGAGTGTCTTGAACCTTTTTTCTCATAGAGTCGATTTCGTCGCTGACCAGGTGGGGCGGGCGGAAAGCCGGGCCGGCGACTTTTTGGCCGGTTTTGGCTTTCATGCGCCGGGCCAACTCTTCGGCGCGCCTGACCGAGCCTGATTCACGCAGGATGATTTTGTAGGCGTCGATCATGGCGCTTTTGTCCTCGACCGAAGCCAGCGCCCGGGCGTGGCCCTCGGTGATCAGGCCGGAGAGGAGGCCGTCTTTTAGGGCGTCGGGGAGGGAGAGTAACCTCATGGTGTTTGACACATACGACGGGCTCTTGCCGATCCTTTGGGCCACTTCGGTATTGGTGAGGTCAAACTCTTCGATTAATCTTTCAAAGGCCTTGGCCCTATCGATGGGGTTTAGGTCGGTTCTTTGGACGTTTTCCACCAAGGCCATTTCCAACATCCCCTGGGGAGTGGTTTCCTTGACGAGACAAGGAACTTGGGTGAGGCCGGCTAGTTTAGCGGCGCGCCAGCGGCGTTCGCCGGCGACGATCTGGTAGCCGGCGGGAGTGTGGGCGATGATTAAGGGCTCTAAAATACCATGCTCTCTGATGGAATCGACCAAGTCCATGAGCGAATCGGGAGTAATCATCCCCCGGGGCTGGAGGGGATTGGCCTGGAGTTTGTCGATATCGAGCTGGACGACGTGTTCTTCTTGGGCCATATTCAAACGACGCTGACCAGCTGCCTGCCGCGGCGGGTCAAGAATTTAATGGTGCCAGAGCGCAATGCAAACAGGGTGTGGTCGCGGCCGAGGCCGACACCGTCGCCGGGGTGAAACTTGGTCCCCTTTTGCCGGGCAATAATCATGCCGGTTTTGACCTTGTGGCCGCCGAAGGTTTTTACCCCGAGGCGCTTGCCGGGGCGGGTGGTTTGTTGGGCTGTCGAGCCGGTAGCTTTTTTGTGGGCCATAATCTAATTTAATTAATTGTAATCGGGAGTTTCACACGGGTCAATAACCATTTTCACGAGCAAACCCGATCAAACTAGGTAATTTTTTTAATCGCCAGCTCGGTGATGTTTTGGCGGTGGCCGCGGACGAGACGATAGCGGGATTTAGCCCTGAACTTGGCCACCCGGATTTTTTTGGCCTTTTTCTGGGCGACGATCTCGGCGGTTACCGAGGCACCGGCGACTTTGGGGGTGCCGATTTTTCTCACCTTGTCGGAAACAACCAGCAAAACATCACTGAACTTGACCGCCTTTTTGGGTTTGCCCTCAAGCTTTTCGACCTTGATGGTTTCGCCTTCGGCTACCTGGTACTGCTTGCCGCCGGTAACAATCACTGCGTACTTCATGTCAGGTATTATAACCGATTTTATTTTTAGGCGCGAGAGGAGGCTTGGGAGATAAACTTGGTTAATTCGATTATGTCGTCGGTGGTGATTTGGGGTTCAGAAAAAGTTTTATAAAAACTGTTTTTCTCTGGTTCAAGATCGGTAAGATATGAATCGCCTTGGCGGAATGTATTTAGGTCATTGATGGGAACGGTACCGATATCAAAAGATTTTACCTCTAGAGGATGGCCACTTTCTCCAGCCATCTTGAAACGAGTGAGAAGAATTCCTTGCAAGACAGTGACTGTCAGACTATTACCGTCTTTGCTTCCATGAGTGCTAATTTTAAGATATTCTTCCCTATCTGGTGACGGCTGGTCAGGTAAGATATTGTTTTCTGTCAAGGCCCTATCAATGGCAGCCATCAAGTTTCTGAATGCCAGACCGTTAATTCCCGGAGGGGCTTTGAAGTCTTTGAGCGAGGGGTTGAAAAATTCAGGGCCTTTAACATCCATGGTCTAAATTATAGCAAAGCTATTTTATCTCGAGAGTAGTTTTGCGGCTTTTTTGGGAGATGCGGTAGACCAGTGCCAGGCTCGCGGCCGAAGCCAAGTAAGAACTGCCGCCGGCAGAGACCAAGGGAAGGTTGATGCCGGTAACGGGGAGTAACCCCAGGTTCATGCCGACGTTGACGGTAAACTGGAAAGCAAACAAGCTAAAGACGCCGACGGCCACCAGGCGGCTAAAGTCGTCTTCCTGGGATTTAGCGATGGCCAAGAGCCGCCGCAGAAACAAAAAGTAAAGAACCAACAACACCAGGGCGCCTACCAGGCCAAAGCTTTCGGCGATGGTGGCAAAGATAAAGTCGGAATGGCGTTCCGGGATAAACGCCAGTTGCGACTGGCTGCCTCGACCCAGTCCCCTGCCGCTAACTCCCCCGCTGCCGACGGCGATGATCGACTGGAGCACCTGGTAACCGGCGCCCTTGGGATCGGCGAAAGGATTCAAGAAAGTTTCGATCCTGGTTTGCTGGTAGGGTTTGAGGTTGAACCAAATTAAAGGACTTAAGATCAAGGCGGCTAGGACTGACAAAAGGAGGCTTTTTAAGGGTAAGTTTGAAGCGATGAGGATGGCAAGGCCGACGGCAATGACCACCAGGGTACTACCCAGGTCCGGCTGGTTAAAGATCAAAAAAGCCGGCAGAATCATCAGGCCCAAGTAGTAGAAAATTTTTTTGCCGGCGGCGGCGGCAAAAACCAGAATGAGAACGGGTTTGATGATTTCTGAAGGCTGGGCGGTGACCCCGACTAACTCAATCCAACGGACGGCCCCTCGGGTAACCTGGCCAAAAATTAAGGGCAAAGTCAAAAAAATTGACGCTAAAACAAAGTAAACCCAAACCAGTTGGCGGTGGGCGGCCAAGGGGATCCGGTAAACCAACCAAAAAAAGGCCGCTCCCAAACCGATAAAGACAAGCTGGGAGGTGAAAAGGTTTAAGTCGATTGAACCCAGAGTGGCAAGGCCCAAGGCGGTAATCATTAAACCCAAGACGATCATGAACGAATGATTTTAAGTTTTTTGCCCTTTTTCAAGTTTAGCGCCAGGGTTTTTTGAATGATGTAATCGCTAAATTCCTCGGGCCAATCGGGCAGGACCAGGGTAACTTTTTCGGTTAAACCGATTTTTGCCTGACGCCTGGCCGCCTGGATTTCTCTGACCAGCTTCCTGGCCGTGCCTTGGGCAATTTGAGCCGGAGTGGGTCGGTCCAGCCGGCTGATTTTAATTTGACCCGACTTTGATATTTTTTGGAGGTGACTGGCCACATTGACCTCGTCTTTGAATATTTGGTCGACGCCCAAAGACAAACGCCTCGGGGCAATTGAGGTGACCGAGGTCAAAGGCACGCGCAGGGCCAGATCGGCCGCTTTCCTTTGACTGTGGGTAAGGCTGGCCAAGTCTCTGGCCAGGCTCATTTCGTTAAGCAGTTTTTGATTGACTTTTGCTTTGACCAAAGCCTCGGGCCAGGAGCTTAGGTGGACCGAAGGTTCGCCGGTGAGGTTGGTATATATAGTATCGGCAAGATAAGGCATGAACGGGGCTAAAAGCCGGGTTAAATTAAGCAAACAAAAATACATGGTCTGGTAGGCCTGGTCTTTGTCTTTGGGGTCGGTTGCCCCCGGGCCGACCCGGTCGCGGGAGCGGCGGATGTACCAGGTGGAAAAGTCGGCTACAAAATCTTTCAAGGCCGAGCTGGCCGGAGCCGACAAATGATCATCGAGAGCCCCGGTGACGCTTTGGGCGGTTTCGATCAAACGGTTTAAGATCCACTGGTCAAGGACGTTAGTAGGTTGTAGGTTGTTGATTGTAGATTGTTGATGTACCGGGGACCAGCCGTCGGCGTTGGCCTGGGAGACAAAAAAGCGATAGGAGTTCCAGAGAATAAGAATAAATTGGCGGCGGATTTCGTCGGCTTTTTTAAAGCCGAAAGGCAAAATTTGGGTAGGGACTACGTCGGCGTACATCCAGCGCATAACGTCGACACCGATTTTTGCCGCTCCCTGGTTAAACTCGATGGCGTTTCCCCAGGATTTATGCATCGGCCGGCCGTCTTCGCCGACGACCGATTCATAACCCAAAACGGTTTTATAAGGGTTGGTTTTTTTGAGGACGGTGGCCATGACCAACATGGCATAAAACCAGTTTTTAAACTGGCCGGGAAAAGCCTCGGTGATAAAGTCGGCCGGGAACCAGCCGGGAGGCAGGGTGGAAAAAGGGACGATGCCGGCGTCGAGCCACGGGTTGCCGACCGGTTCGACCCGGCTGACCACTTGGCTGCAATTTGAACAGCTAATTTTAACTTCATCGATCCAAGGCTTGTGGGGGGTATGGCCGGAAAATTTATCCCAGCCTGATACGGCCCTTTTTTTGAGCTCTGGCTTTGAACCGATCACTTCAAAGCAGCCGCAGTGAGCGCACTCGTAGATAGGCAGCGCCAACCCCCAGTAACGGTTTTTTTTACTAATCAACCAGTCGTGCATGTTTTTGAGCCAATCGAGCTCGCGCTCGAGGCCAAAATCAGGAATCCAGGTGATTTTTTTGGTCACCTGCCTCAACTGTTTCCTTAAGGTCAGTCCTTCCGGGTGGGTGGGGTCGGGGCGGTCCATGGCGATGAGCCACTCGTCGGACACTTTCCAGACCAGCTCGGTTTTACAGCGCCAACAAGAGGGGTAGCGGTGCTTACAGTCATGGATTTGATAAACCCAGCTGCCTGACTGGGTTTTGAGAAAATCGAAAATTAACTCCGGCTGGTTTTTGGCGTTTTTACCGGAAAGAGGGCCGAAGCCGCCAAGGTAGTGGGCCGAATCATCAATCACCGGAATCATTGGCAGACTTAATTTTTGGCCGAGCTTGAAGTCCTCGCTGCCGGCAGAGACGGCGGTGTGGACCAGGCCGGTGCCTTCAGCCAGCGTCACCTCCAAGATTTTGGGGTCGGTAGCCACCACGGTATGAAAGTTCTGCGGATTTTCTTCCGCCACTTTTTTGACTGCCGGCAGGCTATCAAAGGCGGTTTGATATTTAAGGCCGACCAGCTTTTCCCCTTTGACGGTTTTCAATACCTTTTTGACGTCGGCGCCCAAGACGGTTTTGACCAAATCTTTGGCCAGCCACAAGCGCCGGCCGGATTTAACCTCGACCAGAGAGTAGGAAAAAGTTTTGTCGACGGCGACGGCGATGTTGGCCGGCAGAGTCCAGGGAGTAGTGGTCCAGACCAAAAGAGATTCGTTTTTGCGACCCACAAGCGGCAGGGTAAAGTAGATGGATTTATGAGTCACTTCTTTGTAGTCTTCGGTGAGCATTTCGTGCTGGGAAATGGCGGTTTGGCATCTAGGGCACCAAGGCACCGAATCGTGGCCCTTGTAGATCCAACCGCGCTCGTGGCAGACCTTCAAAAAATTCCAGATAGCGTAGTTATTTTCATCGGACATGGTGAAGTAGGAATTGTCCCAGTCGGCAAACATGGCCAGCCTTTTACTCTGTTCTGTTTGGATGGCCGAGTACTTTAGCACCCGAGCCTTACACTGATTGACGAATTTTTCGACACCATATTTTTCGATATCCTTTTTAGACTTAAAACCTAATTCCTTTTCCACCTCGACCTCGACCCACAGCCCCTGGCAGTCAAAGCCGTTTTGATAACGGCCGCGGTAGCCGCGCATGGTGAAGTATCTTTGCCACAGGTCTTTGTAGGTGCGGCCGCGGGCGTGGTGGACGCCCATGGGGTTGTTAGCTGTAATCGGGCCGTCTAAAAAGGAGAATTTCTTCTTGGCGGTTTTGTTTTTCGTTAAATACTTTTTGACTATCCCGGCCTGATACCAATGTTTTAACAACTCCTCCTCCTGTTTGACAAAGTCGGGGTGGGAAGAAACTTCTTGGAAAGGTTTTTTGGCTTTTGCCATATGCTTATAATAACAAAAATCCCGACAAAGTGCCGGGATGCACGCGACGTAAAGCCGGTTTAACCGGACTTTAGCCGCTTGAGGTAATAATGATGTTATTGGCTTCGGTGATCATAGTGGCTATAGACTATCATATCAGGCTAAATTTGGCAATGGGTCGCTACTACCCGAGTCTTGTATAAGCATCATGGGGTGGAGGCTATTTAAGGATTGGGCGGCTTGAAGAAAGATGTTCCTTTTGACTTTAAGGTCGGTGATATGGCCAGTGGAGTTGTCGTGATTTTTAAAAGCAATATTATCACCCACTTCTAAATTGAACTGGCCATATTTTCTACTTAAAGGGATGAGGTAGAGATTCGAGATGGTCTGGGAATCTGGTAGTAAAGCTACGGTTAGGGTAAAATTATGGTCGGCAGTATCACCAGTTCTGGTTGCATGAAAAAGAGATAAGAAGGTTACCTTGGTATTAGGGATTGGTTTATTTGAATCATAAATGTCCCGATTCCTGGTATAGGGGGCTTTTCCAGAAGAATAAAAAGCTGGATCCTCAAAAGCCAGGCTTTTGGCCAATTCAGTAAAAGGGTATGCCGCTTCAGATAGTTTTGTTTCGGCTTGGCGTAAAGCTCGGTTTTCAAAATGTTTTTTAATGCCGGGAATTTTTTTAAATGCTTCTAGCATAATTGGTTAGCGGATATTGTCCGGGGTGACCTGTCTTAAAGTGTCGGTGATTCTGCCAAGCACGTTTGATTTGGCCACCGCATCGACCGGCCCGACCGGCCCGGTGTTTAAAATCGCCATCGAGTCCGGATCTACCGAGTGAATCGGTTTTAAACTATGAAATTCAAACTGCCAACCCCTAAAACGGGGGAAACTAATCTCGGCAACCGCTTCCCAAGACCTTGGCTCCATACCCTGTGACTCGACCACCAAAGCGGCGTAATAATCTGGTTTGGTTTGGTCATTCCGGTCTTGATCCAAATTAAGCCCCATTTTAGATATGACATGGTGTTCGGGAAACTCAATCAGGTATTTGATACCACCGTGGGCAAAAATCTCTTTGCCTGGCTTTATCAAGCCGACCACTCTGCCCAGCTGGTCGTTAAAGTCTTTTTCCAGCTGTCGCAGCGCCCGCTCGCGGCTTCTGATATTGTCAAAAAGGTTTCCGGTGCGGGTTAAAACATCTATCGCTTCCTGGTCCGAAACTGGTTCCTTACCCGAGCCAAATACACCAGAAACGTTAAAGCCAAACCCCATCCCGGTAAGGGAAATTTTCCGTATTCTCTCTCCCTCGTTGCTACCCAAGGTCACCAACAATTCCAGGCTGTCATCTACGGCCGGAAATTGTCGATACACTTGCCGACCAATTATCGCTCGGACGTGGCTGATGCCGGTACCGTCGGCCTCGGGACCACCAACCTCATTCCCCTGAGGATAAACTGTGGCTTGACTGGTCTGTAACAACCCTTTTTCAATCTCAACAGACTCCCAGTTTTGGAACCAACCAGACGCCAATTTATCGACCGCTTTGGCCAGTCTTTTTTTTGCCTGGGAAAGCTCAACCGGGACAGGTTTGGTTTTTGACTCTTGGTTTGTCATAGTTACCTGCCTTGGCGTAAAAATGCCGGGATGTCGAATTCGTCTTCGGGCTCTTCTTTGGCTTCGGAAAGTTCTTTTTCCTCTTCGTCTTTGTCGGGCGGTCTTTTGCCCGGCTCGTCTTCTTCTTCGTCGGCGCCGGTCACCTGGGCCTGGCTCTGAACTACTTGGGTGCGGGTGGCGATGTCTTTGAGGCGCTGGCGGGACTCGTCAAAGCCGGTGGCAATAACGGTGATTTTAACCTGGTCTACCAGGGTGTCATCGATTGAGGCACCAAAGATGACGTTGGCGTCGGCTTCGGCGGATTTGGTAATAATTTCTGCCGCCTGGTGGACCTCGCTCATGGTCAAGTCGGTACCGCCGACGATGTTGAAGAGTAACCCCTTGGCGCCTTCGATCGAAGTTTCGAGTAAGGGTGAAGACACTGCCGAACGGGCGGCGGCCTGGGCCCGGTTTTCGCCCACACCAGAACCGACTCCCATCAAAGCCGAGCCGGCGTCTTTCATGATGGTCTTAACGTCGGCAAAGTCAACGTTAATTAGTCCCGCAGTAGTGATCAAATCAGAGATACCCTGGACGCCCTGGGACAAAACGCTGTCGGCCAGCTTGAAGGCCTCGATTAAGGTTAAGTTTTTGTCGATGACGTCCATGAGCCTTTGGTTGGGGACGACGATGGCGGTGTCGACTTTGGGGGTTAAATTTTCGATGCCTTCGTCGGCGACCACCATCCTGCGGGTGCCTTCAAAAAGAAACGGTTTGGTGACTACGGCGACGGTCAAAGCCCCGGCCTCACGGGCCACTTCGGCAATGACCGGACCGGCACCGGTGCCGGTACCGCCACCCATGCCGCAAGTAATAAAAACCATATCGGAATCAAATAAAAGTTCCTGGATTTTGTCTCTTGATTCCTCGGCAGCTTCGCGGCCGATTTTGGGGTCGGCGCCGGAACCCAAACCGCGGGTTAATTTTTCGCCGATTTGGAGCTTGGTGTCGGCTTGGCAGTTTAAAAGAATCTGGGCGTCGGTGTTGACGGCGACAAATTCCACCCCTTTAATTTGTCCCGAGGAAATCATCGAATTGACGGCGTTGTTGCCACCGCCGCCGACTCCTAAAACCTTAATTTTGGCAAAAGTATTAATATCAGGTTTGACAAGAGCCATAGTTTATATAATTAAAGTAGCGGGGCAGGAGTAACGCGCTTATACAATAGCCTATTTTTGAGGCGAGGGCAAGCTTAGGGCAGGAAACCTTTGATGACTTCGACGGCTTTGTTGACCGCTCCCTTGACCGGGAGCTTACCGAGAATTTTACCAAAGGCTTTGATCGAAGAATCGGTTTTGACTCCCCGGGAGTGTTTGACGCCGTATTGAATTAAACCCCAGGAGCTGGCAAAGGCGGGAGTCTTGATTTCGTCGACTAAACCGGATAGGCCTTTGGGGTAACCGACTCTGACCGGAAGAGACAAGGTGCGTTTGCAAGAAGTTTCTAGGCCGACACTTAAAGCTCCCCCACCGGTGACCACGGCTCCGGCCGGAGTGGCGCCGCCCAAGTTTGATTTTTTGAGTTCCTCTCCCACCATGGAAAAGATCTCGTTTAAGCGAGGACGGATGATGCCTTCCACTAAGGTCTTGCGGTTTAATTTACCGATCTCTTCGGAAACACCCAAGGTCTTGGCGTCTAGGTCGTCCGGCTCTTCGGGGCTGTCTTTTGCAGGTGGTTTGGACAAAGCCAATTTGATTTTTTCGGCGGTGGTCAGGCTGACCCGTAAACCAATAGCCAAGTCGTTGGTGATGTTTTTGGCACCGACCGGCAAAACCGATGAGTAAGACAGAGCGCCCTCGACAAAAACGGCGATAGCGGTAGTGCCGCCGCCGATGTCAACTAAAACCACGCCCAATTCTTTCTCGGTAGGGGTAAGCACCGCTTCGGCGCTGGATAGCCCGGAAAAAACCAGGCTGTCGACTTCGACGCCAATCTCGGAAACACATTTTGTGATGTTCTTCATGGCGGTGGCCGCTCCGGTGATGATGTGGGCCTCTGCCTCTAGCCTAACTCCGCTCATGCCCACCGGGTCTTTGACCCCTTCTTGGGAATCGACTTTAAAGTCTCGGGGAATGACGTGGAGGATTTCGCGGGAACTGGGGAGAGAAACGGCTCGGGCGGCTTCGATGACCCGGTCGACGTCGTTGGCTGATATCTCGCCCTCGGGCTCGGCGACGGCGACAACGCCTTTGGAGTTTAAGGACTCGATGTGGCCTCCGGAGATGGTAGCCAAAGCCGAAGAAATTGAGTAGCCGGCCATGCGCTCGGCGGATTCGACGCTGGCGGTGATGGACTCAATGGCTTCTTCGATGTCGACCACCTGGCTTTTTCTTAGGCCTTTAGCGGGCTCGTTGGCGACACCGATGATGTTTAATTTATCGGTTTCGCTGTTTAAAGTAGCGATTAAGGTGGTCACCTTGGTGGTGCCGATGTCGATGGCAGAAATGATTTGGGATTTTGGCATAGTCAGCTTTTAGTAGGTTAGAACCGGCTTATCAAACCTTAAGTCAATTTTGAGAGGCAAATCTTCCTCTATTTTAATGCTGGCTAAAATGTATTGTAAAGAGGTAATCTGGTTTGGCAAGTCGCCAGTGACATCGACCACCGCCAATGTCTCGGGCAGGGTTTTGATATGTACCTCTTCCGGAGACAGATATTCAATCTCAGAAAAGTTAACGTAGTAGCGGTTTAACAGGTCGATCAAGTTTGCCAGTTTGAGTGACAGATCGGACTGGCCCAGGTTTAAAGGAAAGGCGGCAGAAACCAAAATTAGAGGTAGTTTGAGGTCGGGGGTGGTAACTTGGGAATAAAGCACTCCGGTGTTATCAAGAGCCAAGTAGACGGCTTCTTGGTCAGAGGCTTTTTTGGTCATGAAAGCTACCGGGCTGCGGCCGGTGAGAAAAAAACTGATGGTGTCGGGGAGCTTTTTGTTGATGGTGATGGTTTCAAAGTTGGCGTTTAAAAGATTAAGTTGGTTTTTGAGAGACGAGTCGGTGACTGCAAAAAGGTTTTGACCGTGGAGGTTGACCAAAAAAGGCTCCAGACTTAAGGGGCAGGGTAAACCGTTGAGCTGACAGTTGACGTATTTGAGGCGGAAAATCCCCAGGCGGGAAACTGCCGCCAAACCGGCGACTAGAAAGGCGGCTAAAAATAAGGGCAGGAATTTGCCGAGCCATTTTTGGCCGCGGCGTTTAAGCTTTCTCACAAACTGATTTGACTAACTGGTAAAGCCTGTCGGCGCCATCGGTAATGAAAGAAGCTGGTAGCTGGTAGATGGTAGATGGTCGATGGGGTTTGGTTTTGAGCATCATGGTGATGGCGTCAAGAAGTTTTTCCCGAGTCAGTCGGTTTTGCTCAATCACCCTGGCTCCAAAATGCTTTTTTAAAAAGAGGGCGTTTTGTTGCTGCTCGTTTTTTTGAGCTTTGGGGTGGGGAATGAGAACGGCTTTTTTGCCAAACAGCGCCAGTTCGACCACGGTATTGATTCCGGCCCGGGAAACGACCAAGTCGGCGCGGTTTAAAATTTGACCCACCTCTCCGGTTTCAAACCAACGTTTGAGGCGGTAGTTTTGGACAAGCTTCCGAGGCAGACCGGCTTTGAACCTGACTTGCTTATTCCAGTCGGACCGGGATTGATTGAGGCCGAATTGGTGAATCACCCGGTAACGGGCCAAAAGACGGGGTAAAAGCGGGGTTAAAACAAGGTTTATAGTCCTTGATCCTTGGTTGCCGCCGGTAATATAGATAGATGGTTGATGAGAGATCGTCGATGTCAGATGTTTTTTAGCTGCTTTTAATAACTGGCTTCTTATCGGGTTACCGGTCAAGACCACTTTGTGCCGGGGAAAATAGTTTTGACTTTGGGGCCAGGAAACGGCGATCTTTAAAGCTAGGGGCGCCAAGAGGCGGTTGGCTAACCCCGCCTTCATGGTTTGCTCGTGGAGAACTAAGGGAATTTTTAAGCTTACCGCCGCCAAACCCACAGGAACGGCGCTGTAGCCGCCGAAGCTTAAAACCAAAACAGGACGGTATTTAAGCAAAAGCGCCCGGGCTTTAATCAGGCCAAAAGGGAGTTTAACCAGGCTTAATAGAGAAATCAGCGGCCGGTGGCGGGAGAAACGGGGCGAGGGGATTTTTTTCCCCAGATAAATCACCCGGTAGCCGGTCAATTTTTCGGCCAGGGCCAAAGCCGGAGTCAGGTGGGTACCGGAGATAACGATGGTGTCTTTCATTTCTTTTTGGGGCTTAATTGATAACGGGAAACGTTTAGAACCAGTCCCAGCCCGGATAGTGTCGCTATCATGGCCGAACCGCCGTAGGAAATCAAAGGCAAAGGCACGCCGGTTAAGGGCACCAAGGCCAGCATGGCGGCGATATTTACCATCACCTGGAGGCCGATCCAACCGGCGATACCGGTGGTAAGTAACCGGGAAAAATCGTCCGAGGCAAAACGGGCTATTTTAAGAATTCTTAGAATCAGGAGGGTAAAAATGACGATCAAGACAGCCGAACCGACAAAACCCACCTCTTCGGCGACGATGGCGAAAATCGAGTCGGTGGTGGCTTGGGGTAAAAATTGATATTTTTGCCGGGATTGACCCAGCCCCAAACCAAATAAGCCACCGGAGCCGATGGCGATTAACGCCTGGCGGATGTGATAGGAGCTGCCCAAGGGATCAGCACCCGGGTTAAGATAAGTCAAAAGCCGTTCCCGCCGATAGGCAGAGGAGAAGATCAGGCCCAGGCCGGAGATTGAGCCCAAAACGCCAACGGCAAGAAGATAAAAAATTGGCGCCCCGGAAGCGTAGTAGACGATGACGGCGGTGAAGATGACGATCAAGGCCGTGCCCAAATCCGGCTGGAGCATGATTAAAATCAAGACAGCGGCCAAAATGGCCAAAAAACGCCAAAAAGATCTGGCCAGAGTCAGCCAGGCAGAAAGGTAAATGATCAATGCCAACTTGGCCAGCTCGGTCGGTTGGAGGTTAAACTCGCCAAAAGACAACCAGCGGCGGGCGCCATGAAACTCACTGCCGACGCCGGGGATTAAAACTAACCCCAAAAGAACCAAAGTCACCAAAATCGTCGGCGTGGCCAGCTTTTTGACCAGACGCAAGGGCAAAAAAGCGGCCGCCGCCATGGCCGCCAAACCTGCCCCAATCCAGGTTAACTGAAGTTTTGAAAAGTAGTATTTGTCGTCGAAAATCTGGAAGGCTTCGACCACCGAGGCGTTGAAAACCATGAGCAAGCCGAAAAAGGTTAAAACCAAAGTCAAACCCAAAAGCATCGGGTCGGGTTTTTTGGCCTTGGGCGAAACGGTCAGCTTTTTAATCATAAAGCCTTAACCGCCCGTTTAAACTGGTCACCGCGGTCTTGGTAATCTTTAAACATATTAAAACTGGCTGCTCCCGGAGACATCAGGCATATTTTACCGACCTGGGTGTATTCATATGCTTTCTTGACTGCTTGAGCCATGGTGTCTACCTCAATCAGCCGGGGTTTATGCTTGGGCTTGGCATTGAGAATTAATTTTTTAATTGCTTTGCCGGTGTCGGGGAAAAGCATTACTACCGGGATTGAATTTTTGACGACGGCTTCAGCCAACGGTGATTGGCCCACTCCCCTATCGTAGCCGCCGACAATGACCGAACCGATTTTCCCGCTCAAAGAGTCTATGGCTTGGGCCGCCGATTGGGGTATGGTCGACAAAGAATCGTTAATAAAAGTAACCCCTTTGGCTTTGGCGACAAACTCTAAACGATGAGGCAAAGGCTTAAATTTAGAAATCCCCTTAATGATCAGTTCGTTAGGGAGGCGAAAATACTTGCCAATAATTACCGCCGGCATGATGTTGGCAAGATTAAATCTGCCTAAAAGGGGCGATTTGGCTACCGGAAAAACCGGTTTATTTTTGTAATAAATAAAACCGTCTTTAACATAACAATCCAATCCCGCTTCATGGTCTAAGCTGAAACTAACTCTTTTTGCCCGGCTTTTGAAAGCAATTCGTTTAATCCGCCTATCGGAGGCGTTGTATATGAGTATGTCTGATTTTTTCTGAAATTGAGTAATCTTCTTTTTAGCAGCAGCGTATTGCCTGATGTCGGCGTAATAGTCCAGGTGTTCTGGAAAAAGATTCAACATCACCGCTACTTCTGGACTTTTGTCAAGGTCGGAGAGCTGATGGCTGGAGATTTCAAATACGGCAAACGATTTTGGAGTTAATTTCTCCAAGTAATCAAGCGGAGGCCGACCGATGTTGCCTACCAGCTGGACATTGAATTTTTGTTTTAGGACCGCGGCAATTAAAGATGCTGTGGTGCTTTTACCTTTAGTCCCGGTCACGCCGATAATTTTTGCTGGACTCAAATCAAAGAATAATTTTGTTTGGGAAGTGAGTAACGCCTTGGCCGCAGAGTATTTTTTAATCAATTTAACCGGAATACCGGGGCTACGAATGATGAAGTTGTATTTTTTTATCTCTTTGAGGTAATCGGGGTCATTTTTAACATCAAGAATCGCTATCTCGGCTTTAAAATCGATTTGGCGCAGAAGTTTAAGCGTCGATTGGCCTTCTCGACCAAAACCAACCAGGCAGATTTTTTGGCCGGCGATTATTTTTTTGAGTTTTTTTTGCCACTCATGCATAAGCAAGTCGTTTTAATAATTTTTTCTGCGGATCGGTCAAAAATTTATCCTCGCCCCAGGAAGATAAGATTTTATGACTTTGCCCTTTACCAACTAAATCCAAACTGGCGATTATTTCTTCTTTAGTGCCGACGCACTCAAACGGCCTAAATTCCCCCTCGCCTTTCAGTTGCTTAAGTAAAGGTAATAAATCCTGACGCTCAAGCAGGTTTTGCCCAAAAATTTCAACGGTTTTGTCTTTTAAAAACGGATTCAAAAGCACATAAACTGACAAACACTTGGGACAGTCTCCGCACCAAACATTTTCTTTTTGACCCCGATTGCAGCTTTTAAAAACAGAGAAATATTGAGGCATTTTGGAAAAAATTTTAGAAATTTGCATTTCCCAGAGTGGCCTGACGAGGCTGAAGTAATTTAGCGACGCTGAAAGGTACTCTTTGACATAAGCGCGAAACTGCTGTTCAAATTCCCAAGTTTTTGAATATTGATGGTTGATTGGTTGGCCGAGAAAATTGACGTTGGCTTCCTCGGCGCTTCTCTCGTTAGCGACGATCAGCTGATTAAAACCAAAAATAGCGCCGACCAACAAACTTAAAAAGCCCAAATTAGCTGAAAAAGGCGTATGGCCATTAAGGTAACCGAAGTCATTAAGTTCTAAAAGTTTTGGGTCAATTTGCCTTAAAATCGTTATTTTGTCTTTCAGCCCGGCAACTTTCACCACCTCCTTGGCTGCCTGGGTCGGATTAACTAACATTGCCGCCGGTGACTGACCTAGTTGCTTTAAAACCTCAATCGCCACCACCGAGTCTTTGCCACCCCCAACCATCACTAAACTCCTCTCGGCTGAAAATTTAAGAGTGAAAGACCTAAATTGTTTATCGCCGGCGCTGACGATCTTGACAAAATCGTTAGCGCGAAAATCAATTTTGTTTTGGAAGAAAAATTCCCCTAATCCTTTTTTTAACAAATTAAGCCACCACTTAACCTGATCTGGTGTTAGCTTGCCGGCTTTGATGGTGATTTCCTCTGGACAAGCGGCTTTCCAGTAACTTAACATCTCGATTAAACCCAGGTGAAAAACGAGATTGTCTAAAACATTTTTCGGCAGCTTATGGGCGCGACTGCCGGCGCCTTTAATCACAATTTGCGGTCGAAAAACAATGTCCGGGATAAGCTGAAAATCAAAACTTACTTCTAAATCATCGCCGTCAGCATTCCAGTTAAAGCCGCGATAAACAAACTGCCGGTGTCTCTGGCGCAATTGGGGCAAAAGGATCATATCACCGCTAACCAGACGCCAAAGATGGCCAACATGATGCTGGCTAAATAGGCGCGGTTGACGATTTTTGATTCTTCCCAACCAATAAGCTGAAGCCAAAGATGAATTGGGGAAACGGGAAAAACCTTTCTGCCCAGGAATTTCTTGCCAACAAGCTGAACCAGGCTCGATAAGATTTCGGCGACAAAAATGCCGCCGATGACGATTAAAGCCATGACTTTGCCTAAAAGCAGGCCGACGACGGCAAAGGTAGCACCAAAAGACAAGGCGCCGACGTCGCCAAGCCAAATCCGGGCGGGGAAAACGTTAAAGTACAAAAAAGCAATCAGGCTGCCGAGCCATAAAGCCAGGAAAAACGACAAGGGGGTGTCAAGGATCGAAGCCGACAAATACCAAAAGGCAAACAAAGCTACCATCATCACTCCTGAGGCCAGGCCGTCGAGGCCATCGGTGATGTTGACGGCGTTGGCAAAGGCGACGATGACGAAGGCGGCAAAGGGAATGTATAAAAGCCCGAGGTTGAAAACGTTAAAAAAAGGAATGTAGAGGATGTTTATCGTCAGGTTAAAATACAAAAGCGAAGCGATGGTTAAACCTAAGGCCCATTGGATCAAAAACTTGTGCCTCAAGCGCAAGCCAAAAAAGCCGCTCTTATCAAACTTAAAAAATTTCATAATGTCGTCGTAGAGCCCCAAAAGCCCAAAGGAAACAAAAGTGAAAAAAATGATGTGGATTTCCTCTTTGATGGGGTAGACGTGGGTGACAAAGACACCCAAAAAACGAGCCAAAGGAAAAAGCAGGAAAAACAGCAGAGTGACCACCAGGATGACTAAGAATCCCCCGCCGACGGGAGTGCCTTTTTTGTGCCGATGCAGCCGGTCAAATATCGGGGTAGGCTTGTCAAAGGCGTCGCGGGTTAACTGCCGTTTGCGGGTAAAACGCAGGCGGTACAACAGGTTGATAAAAGGCACCAGGGCAACCGAGGTAACGGCGAAAGAAAAGATTAAAAGTCCTAAAAGTAATGCCATGGGTTGATTATAACCGATTAAAGCTGGCGCTGCTTTCTTCTTAGGTTTTCAAAAATGAAAGTGACCCAGTACGTCCATTTTAGGGGTAAGTCGTGGGCGGGCAAATAGTCAACCCTTTCGCCGCCAAAACCTTTTTTAAACAAGGTAACGCCGGCAAAACGATGCTTAGGGTTGTCGTCCGGGGCAATACCCCAAAGGTTGTAGCGGGTTTTGCCTCTGGCTTTAGCCTTTTTGATCGCCGCCCATTGTAAAAGGTAAGAAGCGGGCACCTCTCTTAATCGACTTGAGGAACCGGAGTAGTGATAGACGGCTTCGTCCTTGTAAAAAATAAAGAAAGATATGGCTAAAAGCTGGCCTTGGTAGCTTGCTTTAATTAATTGAATTTGATTATCAGGTTTAAAGGTTTGAAATTGTTTCAAGAGGTATTGTAAGGAAAAAGGAACGAATTTAACCCTCTTGACCACTTCTGCCTGAAGGTCATAGAGATTTTTGACATCGGCGTCGCTGGCGGACATTTCTATGGCTACACCCATCTTTTGGGCTTTTTTGATCGAGTAGCGGGTGTTTTTACGCATAGCCCGCAACAGCTCCTCTTCCGATTGGGTCAGATCTAAAACCAGGGTGGTTTCGGCGTGAAGATGCATCGGGGCGCGAATAAAGCCCCGTGACTTAAACAGGCGATGATTTTCGGGCGCGTCTTTGAGGTTGGGTCTTACCCTGACAAAGCTGGCCTTTTCTTGAGCGGCGATGTCTTTGACGCTTGATAAAAAATGGTCAAAAAACCCCGGCTCACCCCAGGGAATCAGAGGGCCGGCCGGGCACTCAAGATAGGTGCCCCGGCGGGCGGTCTTTTTGACCAGTAACGCCACACCTTTTAATTTGCCTTGGCGATAAAAACCCAAGCGAAATACGGCAAAGCCTAAACTTTGATTGAATTTTCCCCAGTTAAAAGAATGCAAGAAGTTTGATTCTGGGGAATTTAGGACAAAATCTTCCCAGACGTCTTTATTCTCTACAAGTTTGGCGGTTATCTGACTCATAGACTGGCGATTAATTTTTCCGGAAAACGGCCCTCAAATAAAACCAAGCTTTGGGGGTTGGCTTGGTTTTTGAGTGAAACGATGATTTGGTTAAAATCGGGCGCAAACGAAAGTTTTTTGGTTTGATCTTTTTTGGCTGCGGCTAAAAATAAGCGGTAAGTGTCTTTTTTGGTAACGGTTACTTGCTTAAAAACAGACAATGACTTATGGGCCAGTTTCTCATGGATGTCTTTTTTGGCGCTGCCCGTTTCGATGATCCCGGCGGTAACCAGTATTTTGGCCCTGGCTTTTTTGGCTTTGGCGAAGTTGACCGCAGCCAAAAAACCGGCCGGGTTGGAGTTGTAGCTGTCGTCCAAGATGGTCAGCCCCTTTTCTCCCCGGCGGACTTTGAGAGCGGTTTTAAATGACGGGATGGAGAAAAGCAGCTTTTTAATCGCCGCCGGTTTCACTTTGAAACGGCGGGCAACGGTGACGGCGGCAGCAATATTTAATTGCTGCCAAGAGCCCAGAAGATTGGTTTTGAAGGCTTTTTTGGGTTTAGAGTAGAGCCGGACGGGAACGTGATTAGTTTTTTTGGCAAGATCGCGGCAGAACTTGTTGGCGCCGTTGACTACTGCCAAGCCATTTTTAGGCAGGCTGGCTATGAGTTCGTATTTGGTGGCAAGGAGGTTTGAAAAACTGCCAAACAATCCCAGGTGCTGCTGGTTTATTCCGGTCAAAACCCCGATTTGGGGGGTAACCAGGCGGCAGATTTTTTGGATTTCTCCCCTTCTGTAGGCACCCATTTCGACCACAAAAACCTGGTGGCTTGGGGAAAGACGAGTCAAGACGGTTTTGGCCACGCCGACGGCGGTGTTGACGTTGGCCGGCGTTTTTAACACCCGGTAGCGGCCAGCGAGCAGGTGGGCCAAAATTTCTTTAGTGGCGGTTTTGCCGTAGCTGCCGGTAATGCCGACAACGGTGAGCCGACTGCCTGTCAAGTGGATTTTTATTTTAGCTAAAAAAATTGCCAAATCGTAAACCAGGCTGGTGGCGGGAGCCAAGAGGGCGACGGAGACGGCGACGCTGACAGGGAGAAGCAAATAAGCCAGCATTGCCGCCCAGAGCCGGTTTTGGGGAAAAGCGTTCAAAAGGTAAAGAGTAAAGTAAAAGGCAAGGTAAATTAAAAGCCAAACTTTGAGGGTGAATTTGGGGCGGAGTAACCTGTTCGTGGGTAGGAAATAGGCGCCTGATTCACTGGTAGTTAGAAACTCCCGAAAACGATCGAGGCGGTATTCTTTTAGCTGCCAAAAATAAACACAGCGCAAAATTGCCTTAAAAACCAAAATGAAATAGATCAGCTTAAAAAAATCGATCATGGTTTATTTTCACCAAAAAACTGGGCCAGGCGGGAAGCAACTTTTCTGGGGTGGGCAAAGGGCAGATCGTGAGTCGCTTCGGGGAAGACCTTTAAAGTGGCGTGGGGCATCAACTGGCGCATTTTTTCTCCGTCTTTTAGGGGAGTCATTTTGTCTTTGCCGCCCCAAAGGATCAAGGCGCCGTGGTAAATGTGGGGCAGGTGGCGGGTTTGGTCTTCGCGGGTGACTTGGGCTAAAGTCTGCTTCATCAAGGGCGAAGCGGTAACATAATCAGATTCGTTGGCCACTCGGTAGATTAATTTTTGGGCCGGGGAAAAAAACCGCTTGAAACCGGGAAGTTTAAAAATCAGCTTGCCGGATTTAGCCAAAAGCCAAAAGAGGCTTCTTTTGAGACTCACGGGGGGCCTGACGCCGGCGCTACTGACCAAAACCAGTTTTTTGACCTGGTTAGGGTAGTGACGGGTAAAATAAATGGCAATTTGGCCGCCGAAAGAATGACCGACGAGGTTGACCCGGGTTAAACCCGAGGCTTTCAAAAATTCCCTGACCCAGTCGGCGTAGTTGGCGGTATTCCAGGGCTTGCCTATGGGACCAAAAAAGCCCGGGAGTTTAGGCAAGTAAACCTGAAATCCTTTGTGCTTAAGAAAGCTGATCATTTTTTCCCAGCGCTGACGCTTGCTGCCCCAGCCGTGGAGAATGACGATTGGCAACGGCATAGTTTCAAAACAAACTGATAATGGTTTGGGCCAGAGTTTTCGGGTCGTGGCGGAGTAAGCTTCTTTTGAGCTTGTCGCTTGAAGGTTTCTGGTAGGCGGAATTTGCCAAGAGCTGTTTTCTGACCACCCGACGGTCGGCGGCTAAGTCGTCAGCCACCGGGTATTCGCGGTATTTAGCATAAGCCTCGATGATGCTTTGGGGCACAGCCTGGCTGTTGACCACAATGTGGTCTAAGCTTTTGCCGGCGTAGCGCTCGATTTGGCCAACGTGATGAGAGGCGGCAAAGCCCCGAGTTTGGCTATTTAAAGTCATCAGGTTGACCACGTAGACCAGCTTGGCGCGGGAGGCCTTGATGGTACTCTTGGTTCCGGAAATAACCAGGTTGGCGATAATGCTGTTGAATAGATCGCCGGGGGCAAAAATGATCACGTCGGCCGAAACAATCGCCTCTCTGGCTTCGGGATTGAGGCTGGCCCGGGGCCGGGTGTAAAGCCGGGTGATGGTTTCGTTCGGTTTCAGCTTCTGGGTTTCTATCTGATGTTCAGAAACGATGGTCCGGCCGGTTGAATACTCGGCGACGAGTTTGACCAGTTTTTTAGACACGGGCAAAACTTTGCCTCTTAATCTAAAGATCTTGGCGGCGGCGACAACTGCTTCCGGTTCAGAGCCGGTCAGGTCTTCCATGGCGGTTAAGAGTAAGTTGCCCAGATTGTGGCCCTTTAAACCCCGGCCCTTGTCAAAGCGGTACAACAAGAGTTTACGCAACTGGCCGTTTTCCGGGGCCAGCGCGGCCAAGCACTGGCGCATGTCGCCGACGGGCAAAAAGCCGAATTCGTCACGCAGCCTGCCGGTCGAACCGCCGTCGTCGGTCACCGGCACGATCGCCGTTAACTCCAAGGGGTATTCCTTGAGGCCAGTCAGAAGTACAAAGCTACCGGTCCCCCCGCCGATGACCACTACCTTTTTGGGCCTTTTTTTAGCCATGGCTATATTGTACTTTATGTGGCAAACTTTGTGGTATAATCGCCAATGCTCCTGCCTAAAATGACGCTTTTTAAAATATGGCAACTCCTCAGATAGAACTGGACACGACTCAATCGCCGCTGGTTGAAACAATTCACCGGCTGGGATTTCTTTACAACGGCTTGATCAATTCTCACAACACCAGAAAATTTGGCTATATCCCAACCAGAGCCGATGGTTATGCTTTTGCGTCGCTACAAGCGAGGGTATCCGATCGGGAGTGGAAACCGCTGGCGACGTTTGTACTCGGGCCCGAACCGGATAAAGTTGACTTAATCATCGAAACCATATCTCCTAATGAGGGTGAAGTGTCGCGATACGTTGCTTATAACGAGAATGGGGAAATGGTACTTGACTCTGACAACAGCAACCCCGACTACAAAAAAGCTTTCCCTACCCCAAAGGGAGACCTCGATGTAAAAAAAGCCAAAGCCTGGCTGGAACAGTTCGAGATGGTCAGGTCTAACCAGCTCCCAAAGAGAATCAATATGCCTGGCGTGGTTGAAGAACTTGAAACAACTTTGGCTCAAGGAGTCGTGAGCGTCGGTGGCTTCTTTGCTGCGGTTAGAGAGCAAGCAGTTTAATTATCTCCCGATGAGAGGAAACAATTTTATCAGCGGGGACGGCGTCGTTGGGATAGGTACCGGGGTTGTACCAGATCACCGTCATACCGGCCTTATGGGCCGATTTGACCCCGTTGATAGAGTCTTCGATCACCAAACAATCTTGGGGCTTAACCTTGAGTTTTCTGGCGGTATAAAGGTAAATGTCCGGCGCCGGCTTGCCCCGGCCGGCCACATCCTCGGCGCTGACCACCAGAGGGAAAAACTTTTTTAGGTCAAACCGGGTCAAAACCATCTTAATCCATGATGGCGGCGATGACGACGCCACGGTCATTTTTAGGCCGCTTAAGGCAATTTGTTTAATCAAGTCCAAAACTGCCGGCAGCAGGGCCACTTCCTCTTGATAAACTTGGTTGGCGGTTTGATGGTAAAGCTGAAGAAATTTTTCCTTAGATACCTTTAAGCCGTATTTATCAGTCAACTGCTGGTAAATGCCGTCCATGCTTCTGCCGACCACATCTTCGTCTTTTACCTTGGTGTAATCGACGCCCATTTTTTTATACAATTGGCCGCGGTGACGATACCAGACGTCTTCGCTGTCAACAATCACCCCGTCCATATCAAAAATCACCGCTTGAAAGTCATTTAGTTTCATTGTGCTATAATAGCAGAAATTCTTGCCCGCAAGGGCATTTTTTATGAGCGAGTTAGTTGGTCAAGCACCGTTATTTACCAAATTTACCGAATTGGCTAAAGAGTTGGGATACGATCCAGCGGATAATCAAGATTTTAGGCTAGACGACCCGGAAAGCGACAAAGCCTTTGTGTTTCAACCGAGAGACAAAATCTTATTCTGGTCAATCATGACCCGGGTGAACGAGAAAGAAGTTCATTCAGTTAGTTTAATTCTTCATGACAGCGCTGATGAAAATTATTTCGGCACGCTGCAGGTCAACGCGGTTTTGGGCGAAGACGAAAAATATTATTCTTACCAAGAGATGGATATTCTTATGAACGGATTTTCGCTTTTGTCTCGAGAAGGAAGCAAACATCGAACTCTATTTTCCTCTGACAAAAAAAGAGTTGATGAATTAGTTGAAGATGAGAAGGCCTTGCTAAACCAAGCCGGCTTTCTACCCGTTGCTAGTCGAACAGAAAGGTACGACATGGAAAAAACTGTAGAAAATTTTTACCGGGCAATTGAGGCGAAAAATTTTGGAGTGACGGCGACGGAGATTTTGGTGCCTGCGGCTTAATTTATGGGTGAAAAAGAGCGACAAAACTGGCTGGGACGACTGCAAGGGAAACGGGCCTTGAGAAATGTGGCCACTTCGCTAGAAAACAGAATCGTGCCTGATTTAGGCAAACCGGTCGAGCTGATCAGCCCATCAGGAGACGCCAGAATTGTCTACGAGTCACTCACAAAAGATTCCCCGGCCCAACTGTCTTATCAAGTCAAAAGCCCTTTTGTGGAAAGTAATGTTTGGATACCCCATTCCAGTTTGGTATTTGAGGGAAGGAGAAAGTTGGCAATTAAGGCAATTCCGGAAGAGGGAGCTTACGTTTTAACTGACATCATCTACCACCAAAACACACAAACTCTTTTTAAGCCGGGAATTTACGACTCGGCCGAGTCAGGCACGCAAGAAAAAAGGGCTGAACTGATTGAACTGGGTTTTAGAAGAGAAAATGATTTGCCCCGGGTGATTGACTTTAGCCAAACTGCGAGTGGATTTTTATCAGCGGTTAAAAGCGGCCGGGTTGAAGCGCCTGAGCTGGTAGCAGCTACCTGACGGTGACGGATTTGGCAAGGTTCCTGGGCTTGTCGGGGTTTAAGCCACGGGCCACGGCGATGTCGTAGGCAAGAAGCTGGGCGATGACGGCAGCGGGGATGGCGCTGGCTTCTTTTAAGTCAGGCACTTTAAAATGGACGTCAAAAACCGGATCGTTTTGGGGGGAAATGCCGATGATCAAACCGCCTCGGGCCTTCAATTCGTGGGCGGCAGAAAGCGAGTCGGTCAAAGATTGGTCTTTGGGGGCGATGACAATACAGGGAGTGCCCTGGTCGATAAGAGCAATCGGTCCGTGCTTTAATTCCCCGCCGGCGTAGCCTTCGGCGTGGGCGTAGCTGACTTCCTTTATCTTTAAAGCCGTTTCTAAAGCGATGGGGAAAGAAGTCAATCTGCCGACGGCAAAAATGTCGTCTTCGTCTTTGATTTTGGTAGCCAGCTTCTTGATGTCGGCTCTAACTTTGCCGGAAAGTAAACCCTGGGTAGCCCGGGCGGCTTGGGCGATTAACTTTTTAGCTTCGTCGAGGTTGCCGTTTAACTGGTAGGCCAGCTGGGTGAGGATAGCCAGTTTAGCGGTAAAGGCTTTAGTAGAAGCCACCGCCACTTCCTGGCCGGCGCCAAGTAAAATTTTCAGGTCTGACTTTCGGTACAAGGTCGAGCCCAAAACGTTGGTGATGCCCACCACGCGCATCTTTTTCTTCTTGGCCAGGTTGACGGCGTCGACGACGTCGATGGTCTCGCCCGACTGGGACAGCATCAAAAACGCCTGCTTGGGGGTGAGTAACCGGGCAAACTTTTGGAATTCAGAACCGACGATGGCTTGGGCGTCGTAACCGGAGAAATTGAGCAAATATTCGCCAAAAAGCGCGGCATAGGAAGCGGTGCCGCAGCCTAAAAGAAAAGTTTTGTCGGCTTTTTTGATCAAGCGGGTCACCGATGCGATCGTTCCCGGCGACAGCCGGGACAAATCATCCAAAATCTTGGGCTGGTCGTAGATTTCTTTTTCCATGAAGTGGTGGAAGCGGCCCAAGCGACTTTGCTGCGCCTGCCAGTCCAAGCGTTTGACTTGGGGTTTTAAGGCTTTGCCCGAGGCGGCGTCAAAAAGCTTAACTTGCCCGGCGCTAATTTGGGCCAGCTGGCCGTCTTCAAGAAAAATGACTCGGTTGGTGTGGTCGAGAAGTGCCCAGAGGTCGGAGGCGATAAAATTCTCACCCTTGCCCACGCCGATGACCAAAGGCGAGCCGTTTTTGACGGCCAAGAGTTCGTCTTTTTTGGCGTTTAAAACGATGAAGGCGTTCATGCCGGTAACTTGGTTGAAAGCCACCCGCAAGGCGCGGGCGACCGGCTGCTTTTGGGCCTTGGACTCGATTAAATGGAGGGCAACTTCAGTGTCGGTTTCGGACAGGAACTTATGCTTTTTGACCAGTTTTTCTTTTAAGGGACGAAAGTTTTCGACAATGCCGTTGTGGACCAGGCACAGGGTATTGGCGCAATCGACGTGGGGGTGGGCGTTGCCGATGGTCACCCCCCCGTGGGTCGCCCACCGGGTATGGCCCAAGCCTAGGTTTGAAACCGGCAGTTTGGTTTTGGCTGCGCCGATTTTACCCACATGGCGCTCGCGTTTGATCGTCGTGCCTTTTTTGACGGCAATACCCCACGAGTCGTAGCCGCGGTACTCGAGCTTTTTTAGACCGTCAAGGACAATCTCGGCGGCGTGATTCTTTTTGCCGATATAACCAAATATGCCACACATACTTTAGCTTATTTTAGCACCTAATTTGACCAGGCGGCCGGCAAAATTTTCGTAGCCGCGGTCAAGGTGGTGGGTGTCGGTTAAGACTGTGGTGCCGGAGGCGGCCAGGCCGGCCAATGCCAGGGTAGCACCGGCTCTAATGTCAGTGACGGCAACTTTGGTGCCGGTGAGCTTGGTGGGGCCGGTGATTTCCATGCCGTGAAGGTTGCCCGGCAAATCGTCTTTCAAGTTAAAGTTATAAAACTTGTCCGGCTGCTTAGGTTTAGGATCAAAAAACTCTATTTGGGCCCCCATTCTTTTAAGGTCGGCGGCAAACTGAAAACGGGAAGTAAAAACGGTTTCGACGATTTTTGATTTGCCTTGGGACTGGGTGGCCAAAACCGACCACAAGGGCTGCCAGTCGGTCATGAACCCCGGGTGGGGAGAGGTGGTGACGTCGACGGCTTTTAAGGGACCTTGGGAGTAAAAGCGCAGGCCGTACTTGCCTACTTCAAACTTGCCGCCGGCAGCTTTGAGTTTGGCTAAGAAAGCAGATAGGTCTTTTTGCCTGGCGTTTTCTAAAACGACGTCGCCGCGGGTGACTAAAGCGGCTAAAGCATAAGACACGGCTTCGTTCCTGTCGGGCATAACTTGGTGGATGGCGGAACTAAGTTTGGCGACACCGGTGATTTCGATCACCCGGTGAGGTTTCCTTTTGATTTTAGCGCCCATCTGGTTTAAAAACTCAATCAAGTCGTCGATTTCCGGTTCCAGGGCGGCGTTTTTAAGAGTGGTTTTGCCGGCAGCCAAAACCGACGCCATGATCATGGTTTCGGTGCCGGTGTGGGAGTTTTTGGCAAAAGTGTATGTGGCCCCGGTAAGTTTCGGGCAGGAGGCGTAAAGCAGATTTCCCTTAATTTTAATGTCGGCGCCCAGGGCTTTGAGGCCATCAAGGTGCCGGCCTAAGGGCCTTTGGCCGATCCTGTCCCCGCCGGGGAGGGGGACGATGGCCCGGCCGCTGCGGACCAGCAAGGGGGCGACAAACAGGGCCGAGGCCCGGGAGGCAGTACCCAGTTTCCGGGGGACGCGGGAAGATTTGAGGGACGGGGCGGCTATAAACAGGGTACGCTCGCCGGCGGAATGGACTTTGGCGCCAAGTGAAGTAATGATTCTTTTAGTCAAGTCAACATCGGCGATGCGGGAAAAGTTTAGAAGCCTTACTTCCTGGGGACAAAGCAGGGCGGCGATCATCAATTTGAAGCTGGCGTTTTTGGCTCCGCCCAGGCGGACGGCGCCTTTTAAGGGAGTGCCGCCATGGATGATGAGCTTGCCGTTAGCTTTCATTGATGGTTTTTAACTCCTCGTCGCTAAAGCCGACGGGGACTATCTCTAACTTAAGATTTAGGTCTAAGTTTTTTTTGGCTTTATCTTTGACCAGCTTGATCAGTTTAAAAACGTCGCTAGCGGTAGCGGCACCCAAATTTTCGATAAAGCCGGCGTGGCGGTCGGCGATTTGGGCGTTGCCGATTTTGCTGCCTTTTAAGTTTAATACCTTCTCGATTAAGTAGCCGCCGGAAGAGGTGGGTAACTTCAGGCGTTTTTCGTCCGCCAGAGAGAGGTTTTGAAAGATACAGCCGGCGGAGCGCTGGGGCTGATTAGCTTTGTGGCGGGCCCAAGCCGTGGCGATGCCTCGAGCTTTATCGATCGGGCCGCGAAACAAACGCAAAGTCACGGCCAAAACTATATCGCCGGTTATCTTTAAGCGGCTGGTGTCGTAGCCGAAGCTAAAGTAATCGGCGGCAACGCTTTTTTCCTCGTTTTGGGGGGTTAAAATGCGGGCGGAAACCAAATAGTCAGAGATAAACTTGGGGCCGCCGTGGGCGTTGATGTAAACCGCGCCGCCGACGGTGGCGGGGATACCGGCAAACCACTCCAGGCCGGTGACTCCCTGGGATAAAAGTTGGTGGATGGCCCGGGCCAGTTTGACCCCGGAATCGATGTCCGCTAAGACGGCGGGGTATTGGTTTTCATCGTAGGCGCTTTGCTTGGTGGGAAAGGCTTTTTGACCTTTGATTTGTTCAAAGCGGGGGGAAACCGACGCCAAGGCGACTGCTTCTGGCTGCCGGTCTAAAACTTTGATTTGGTTGGTAAGGTTTTTTATCACCAAGCCTTTGACTCCCCTATCGGCTACGAGTAAGTTGCTGCCGCCGCCGAAGATAAACAGGGGCAGGTTGGCGCTTCTGGCCGTCTTGACTGCGGCAACTAAATCGGGAACGGTTTTGGCGACAAAAAAATACTCGGCCGGGCCGCCGACGCCAAAGGTGGTATGGGCTGACATGGATTCGTTGCTGGTAACTCCCGCTAGGTCAAGCATGATTTAAAGCTTTCAAAATTGGTTTGTGCCAGTGAAAAATGTCGCCGGCGCCGATGGTAAAAATGATATCACCAGTTTCTGCTTTATCAATAAGGGTCCTAATCGTTGACTTTTGACCAGGGCAGTAAAACGTCTGGGGGTGGTTTTTTAACACCTCTTGAGCCAGAATTTTTCCGGAGATGCCCAGGTCGTCCGTCTCTCTGGCCGAGGCAAAGATTTTGTTAATGATGACTAAATCCGCCAGTTGAAAACTCTTGGCAAAATCGGTAAGTAAGGCCTTGGTGCGGGAAAAAGTGTGTGACTGGAAGACGGCGATCAAACGCCGGCCGGGAAACCAATCTTTGGCGGAGCGTAAAAGAGCTTTGATTTCAGTCGGGTGGTGGGCGTAGTCGTCGTAGAGTAAGATATCTCTCTTGGCGCGGCCGATAAACTCGAAGCGGCGCTTGGTTCCGCTAAACTTTTTGACGCCGGCTTTTATGGCATTTAATTTGACACCCAGGTGGTGGGCGACGACGACTGCGGCGGCGGCGTTTAAAACGTTGTAGCGGCCGGGAAGGTTAAGCACAAAATCGGGCCAAACAGCCCCTTTGTGGGCGAGGGTAAAAAACTGCTTTTGGTCGGCTAAATGGACTTTGGTCACTTGCCAGTCGGCTTGAGGGGAAAAGCCGTAGGTGGCTTTGGGGCCGTCAATATCTTTAAGCCAGGCAGCCACTCTAGGGTTGTCGACGTTGGCCACAATCAAGCCGGCGGCAGGCACCGCTTTGACAAAAGTGGCAAAAGCGTCAAACATGTCAGACAAATGGGGGTAGACGTCGGGGTGGTCGTGTTCCAAATTGGTGATGACGGCAATAAAGGGATCAAGGTGGTGGAACCTGGGGGTTGGATCAGAGTTCGGGTCGGTGACGTACTCGTCGGCTTCGGCAACAAAGTAGGCGGAAGCTTGATTGAAACGCCCCGGAGCGCCCAGGGCGGGGATGTCGCCGACGCCGACGGCAAAACTAGGATCAAGCCCCCCCTCGGTCAAAACCGTGGCGATTAAAGCGGCGGTGGTGGATTTACCGCCGACCCCGGCGGTGGCGATCAACTTTTTATCCTGGCAAAAAAGCTTGAGGGCCTCGGCGTGGCTTAAAGTGGGCCGGTTTTTTTGTTTGGCGGCAACCACTTCGACGTTAGTCGCCCCCCCGTGGGCGCCGGTGTAGATCAACAGGTCGGTATTTTTGGGGACGTTTTTAGCCTTGAAACCGGTTTTGACCCGGATGCCTTTCTTTTTGAGAATTTTGTCGGTGGGGAAAGCTTCTTTGAGGTCGGAGCCGGATATTTTTATTTTCAGGTCTTTGGCGCACAGGGCCAAAGCGGTCATGCCGACGCCCTTGATGCCGGTAAAGTGGATCTTTTTAAACCTGGTCAGCCTCATGAATTTACCAGATCCTGCTTGAGGTAGAGGGTTGTCCCGGCCGGGATTGGCCGGGTTAAAACCACGCCTGAACCGACGACGGCATTTTGACCCAGAGTCACCCCGGGCATGACACTGGCGTTGACCCCGAGCTTGACGCCCTGGGCCAAAACCGCCCCCAGCTTGGTTTTGCCGGTATCGATGTCGCCGGTGGAAGTTTTCAGCTTGACGGCCTTGCCGTCAAAGCGGAAGTTGGCCAGACGCGAACCAGAACCCAGGTTGACGCCGCCTTCGATGACCGAGTCGCCGACGTAGCTTGAATGAAAGAAGCTTTCGGGGCCGACGTAGCTGCGGGCGATTTCGGTTGAGTAGCCGACTACCGAACCGGCCTCGACGATCGAGTCGCGCACCAGGCAGTGGTTGCCGACGACGACGTTTTCCCCGATGTAGCTGCCTTTGACCACGGCGCCCTCCATGATTTTGGCCGAAGGCTCAATGGCGGATTTTTGGTCCAGGCGGTAGGTCAAAAAGGCGGCCACGGCGTCCAAGATCTGATGGGGGTGTTTTAGCTGGACAAAGTAGCCGGCGGCTTCAACCAAGTTGGCGGGCTGTTTTTCTACCAACTTACCCAGAGCGGTCTCATAGAGATTGTCTTTGGCAGAGGTGGTATTCTTGAGAACGTTTACCAGGTCAGCAATGTCGGGAAAATAGTCCAAAACCAGCTTGAAATAGTCGCTGGGCTCATCGCCGGGCCTGGGTTTTTCTACTAAGCCGGTGACGGCGTCACCCTTTAGCTTAAAAAAGCCGCCGGATAGCTTGGCGCCTTTGAGCCCGGTAAGAACCGGGGCTTGGGGTTTTGACGAAACGGCGGCAGTAAACCGGGAAATGATTTGAGGGTCAACCAGGTCGTCGGCGTTGACGACAATGGCCGGTCCGGATTTTATCTTTGCCGCCGCAGCCAAAACGGCGTCGGCCATGCCGGTGGCTTTTTCCTGGATGGCGGTTTCGACCTGGCCGCCGAGTACTTTTTTGACGGCCGTTTGGTTCCGGGGGCTAACGACAACAACTGCCTGGGTGATGCCGGCTTTCTTTAAGTCCTCGACGATAAAATCAATCAGGGGTCGACCCAAAAACGGCAGCAAGGGTTTGGAAAGTGTCAGGGGGGTAAAACGCTTGCCCTCTCCGGCGGCTAAAATTATGGCGGTGGGTTTAGTCATGGTTGTCTTTTTTTAAGGGCTTTTTTGACGGCGGCAAACTCATCCCAAGCATACTCTATTGTACCAAAACACATCGACTTTTCGTGGGACTTGCCAAACAGGCCGACCCAATCCCCCGGCTTAGCGATGTGAACCGCTAAATTTATCGCTGCCTGCCGGTCGGGCTGGCGGATAAAAACATGGGCGGCTTTTTTGGGGTAGCCGGCCTTGAGGCTGACTTCTTTGGCGCCGGCGGCAAGAGCGCCTTGGGCGATAGCGGTGATGATAGTGTTGACGTCCTCGGTCCGGGGGTCTTCGGCGGTCAGGATAGTCACATCAGCTAATTTGGCGGCAATCTCACCCATCTGGGGACGTTTGAGGCGGTCTCTTAGGCCGGCGCAGCCGAATACGGCGATGGTCCTGCCAGACCCGCCTTTGAGTGCCTTGATGGCTTGGAGAGCTCGTTCAAGAGCGTCAGGTTTGTGGGCAAAGTCAACTACCACGGTAAAGTCTTTTTGGTAAACCAGCTCCATCCTGCCGGGGATGCCCGGAAAAGATTTCAAGGCCTGGTTGACCGCGGCGGCTTTAACTCCCAGGTCCTGGGCCACGGCGGCGGCGGCGGCGATATTTTCCTGGTTAAAGTCGCCCAAAAGATTGGCGGCGGCAAGTTTGGTTTGAGGTTTGAAGCTTAAAACTTGGCCGCGGGCGATCTTTTTGGCGGCGGCATACGACTGGTCGGCCGAGTTTAACACCGCTACTTTGGCGGCTTTGACCAGTTTCAACTTGGCAGCGTGGTAGGAAGTGATCGTCTGATGATAATCCAGGTGTTCGTGGCGCAGGTTGATAATTAGCCCGTAGGCAAAATTTATTCCCCAGGTACGGTGCTGGTCCAGACCGTGGGAAGTGACCTCCAAGACCACGTGGGTCAAACCCTGATCGGCGATTTTTTTAAGCAGCTTTTGCAACAACCACGGTTCGGGGTTGGTGACGTGAAGACCGATATCCACCCTCTTATCCCCGATCTTGGCGGCGACTGAAGAAACTAAAGCCACTTTGAAGCCGGCGGTTTTCAAGAGGTGATAAATAAGGTGCGTCGTGGTGGTTTTGCCCGAAGTGCCGGTAATACCAATAACGGTCAGTTTCCTTGAGGGAAAACCATAGACAACGTTAGCCAAAACGGCCTGGGGCAAGTGCCAGACGAGATTGATAAATTTTTGGGGAATAAGTTGGCGTAGGAAACTAAAACCCATGAGGGTATTTTACTATGAAGCTCCAAGCCGTGTCAGGATTTGGCCTTAGCCCACCTGTCCCGATAGATAAAGTAAAGCAGGCCGGCCGCTAAAAGAACGATCACAGTCATAACCGCCGGGGAGAAAAAGGGGTTTTGGGGTTTGACGGCTACGGTGATGTTGAACTCTTTCACTTCCCCCTCAAGGTCAATTTTCTCTTCACCCTTGAAGTTTTGGTAGGCGATTTCCACCCGATGCTCGCCCGGTTCAACCCCGGTGAAGGTAGCAATGCCGTCTTGGTTGGTTTGACTTTGTTTTGGCTCGGAGTAAAGGGTAACTTGAGCGCCAGCGACCGGATTTTTATCGCTATCCACCACCTTGATATTGACATTGTAGCCTGCCTCTTTTACTGCTTGCTTTTCTTCTTCGGTTTCGGCCGGTACGGCTTCTTCATCAATGATTTGAGTTTTCATTTGGTTTGGAGCAAAAATTCCCCCTACCGCCTGGTTGACTGAGAGATAAAATGAAGTGGTCGAGCTGTTGTTGCCTTTGTCGTAGGCGGTTAACTCTGCCTGGTAGTAGCCTGTAGGCAAACTTTGGTCGAGGCCAAAATCAAAGCGGGTTGACTTAAGATTTTCTGAATCGGTAAAGCCGGTCAACTTAAGCTCCTTTTCCAAATAATCGACAAAGTTTCCGGAAGCGTCTTGGAGCTTGAGTTTGAAGATTAACTGGTCCGGCCCGGAGGCGACTTTATCAAAAGTATCGGTGGTGCCGTCTGAATTGGTGACGCTTGAACCTCGGTAGGCATCGACCAAGTTGCCGCTTAAAGTTAGATTGTGACTGCTAAGAACGACTTTCTGACCCGAAGCGTTAACTAGAGTGCCATTAACCGCTAGTTCTGCCAAACTCGGCGCAGTAAGATCGACCAAGACATCCGCGGCTTTAGTACGAGTGTCGGAGCTGACACCAGTGGCGGTCACCTGCCAAGAATGTTTACCTTCTGATAAAGCTTTTTGGTTTAGGCCTTTGAAAAAGACTTTAAACTGGTCGCTTAATTCCTCCGCTAAGTTGACGATGTCGACTTTAACGCTGGTGTCGTCCCGAAAAGTATAGTTGGTAGCCGAAGTGCCAGCGGCAGGCAAACCGCCGACCGAGTAGCGCTGATGTTTATCAGGGTCTAATGCTACCGAATAGGAAGAAATGGCTGATGAATCAGCCGAGGCTTTAAAGCTCAACGTCGGCTTAGTATCGTTGGTAAAGCCGGAAGGCGAGATTGGCTCAAAGATGGCAGCCACGGTAAAGCCATCGGAAGCGTAAAGACTGGCAGCGGCGTAGGCGTCGCCAGAGTCAAAACTCCTGACATAAATGGTGTGGGCGCCGGCCGAAAGGCTACTTAAGTCGCAACTAAAGCCCTCGGGTGAACCGTCGAAGCTGCCGTCGGTAGCCGAGCAAGAATTCCAAGTACCGGTGGTGGTGCTTGACGTGCTCCACTGGACGCCGGAAACAGCCACCCCGTCGGAAACCGTGCCGGTGAGTTGGGGAGTGGTGTCTTCGGTGATAGTAGTGTCAATAAGAGTAATGGCCGGCGAGCCGTGGGTAATCTCAAAAGCGTAAACTTGACCGGCAACCCCGGTGCCATTGCCGCCATAGATCGAGCTGACAAAAACTTCCTGCCAGCCGTCGTTGTCCATATCGCCAAACCAAACCACGTGGCCCAAGTTTTGGTTGGTAGTAGGGGTGGCTAAATCTGCCGAAGTAAAAGTCAAATCAGCAGTGGTATCAATAGTGGTACCGTCACTTAAAAAAATGTGAAATTGGCCCTCGTCGGAGCCGTCGATTTGATAGGCTCCAACTATCAAATCTGTGTTGCCGTCGGAGTTGACGTCGTGCATCGCTAATTCCCGACCAAAGTTATCGTTGGCAGCGGCGCCGGAAAAAATAATGTCAGCGTCGGTGGCATCATAAGTGGCACTCAAAGAACTCGAGCCCAAGAAGCAGTAGACCCGGCCGGCATTGGTGGCCGAAGTGTCGTTTAGGTAGGCGCCCAGGCAAAAGTCGGCTTTACCGTCCTGGTTGATGTCGCCGGTCTCGCCCGACGACCGGGTAAAGTTTTCGGTGGTGGTCTCGCCGGTGATGGTGATGTCAACATCTCCGTTCATGGAGGAGCCGCCGTAGAAAATGTGAATCGTAGCTTGATCGCTGTAGTCTTCCCCAACCAAAATATCGTCGGCGCCGTCGCCGTTAACGTCTCCGGATACAAGTAGATCCTGGCCAAGCTTGTCAGAACCGGCCACAGCCAAAGTGACATCGGCAGTGGTGTCAAAGGTTTGGTCGCCGTCGCCGTAGAAAACCCTGACGTCGCCGGCGCTACTACTGGCTCCTTGAGCCGCAAAGGCAATATCCTGGTTGCCATCGGCGTTAAAATCGCCGGTGGTGATCGTGGAGCCAAATAAGTCGTTGGCGGTGGTGTTAGTAATGGTAATATCGGCTTCTGTGGCTGCGTCAATGGAGCTAGCTAACGAACTGGAACCAAAAATGATGTAAACCTCTCCGGCGTTTAAGGCGCCATCATCGTTAGAGGCGCTGCCAATAATCAAGTCGTCAGCTCCGTCGCCATCGATGTCAGTGGCCTTGTAGTTGTTGACTTGAATCAAATTGTCGCCCATGCTACCGGTGCCAGAATTGGTGATAGTAAGATCAACGGTGTCGTCAAAAGTAGCGCCCCCATAAAAAATATATATTTTCCCCTTACCCGAAGCTGCTTGAGGGGCAGTAGCGATTAAATCTTGGTAGCCGTCACCGTTTAAGTCGGCGGCCATGACGTTATTGCTGCCAAAATAGGAATTATTGACCGTGTCGCTAGTGGTAACCACGCCTAACTCGGTCATGCCTAGGGCTAAAGCTGTTTGAGGCAAAAGTAAAAATAACAAACTGAAAATCAACCAATAGAAAAACTTGTTCGAAATCATGTCTTTTTTAGTTTAAGCAACTTTTTCAGCCTTTTCAAGTTGAATCCGATAATTAACGTCAAACCAGTCACTCCCAAGACTCGCCAATCGGCAAATGGGTTTTGCGGTTTGATTTTGATGGTCAGTTCAAACTTTTTCACTTGGTCGCCAGTCAAGTCAACTTTTTCCTCCCCGATTTTATCTTGGTAGGAAATTTTGATGGTGTGACTACCCGGTTCAAGACCGATAAAGCTGGCCGTACCGTTATTATCAGTGACGGCGGTTTTGGGGTCGGAAAAAACCGTCACCACCGCTCCTTCGACGGGTTGGTTTTGGCTGTCAACCACAATGATATTCAAGTCGTAACCTTGTTGCTTTGAACTAAAATCAGCCGGGGTGGTTTTTTCGCCCACGATCTCGGTTTGAAGTTGGCTGATAACGGTATTGACCCCGCCCAAACCTGAGCTAAAAGTGGTGGCGGAAACTATGTTGCTGGTGGGGCTACCAGCACATTCGTTGAAGGCTCTTAAAACAAAGTAGTAGCGCCTACCTGGCTCAAGAGATGAAACGGTAAACGAGGTAGATTGAGCGTCACCTATCTGGCCGGCAGAATAAGAATAATTATCAAGCTCGGCGCCGTACTCTAAAAGGTAGTGACTGATGGTGCCGGTGCCAGGAGTAAAATTGAGGCTGACTGATGAGGCGGAATCGGCGGTGGCTGAAGTCAGGGTCGGAGCCGACGGCGCGCCTGCAGAGCAGGCCCTAGAGACGGTTTTGGTGAGGTTGTCGATGGTAAAGGTAGCCGAGGCGTAGTTGGCTTGAGCGGTGTAAGACTGGTTGACGTCACCGACTTTGATATAAACTGTGTGAGCCCCGTCGGAAAGATTAGTAACGTTACAAGAAAAGTTTTCGGACTTAGAGTTGAAACTGCCATCATCGGCACTACAGGCAACCCAGCCTCCGGAAGCCGAGTTACTATCCAACTGGTAGCTGACGCTATTGATATTGGTAATCGAATTGCCGGCGGAAATAGAACCTTTTAAAGTCAAGGAGTTGCCGGAAAACGACGTCGGCACAGAACTTAGGCTGGTGGTATGGGGGAAGTTGTAAATTACATAAGCCGAACCAGAATCGGTCCGGGAATTATAGTCAGCACCATAGGCGCCGACCAAAAGGTCTAAAGAGCCATCACCGTTCATGTCCTCTAGTCCCAGGCTGTTGAAAGAAAAAATGTCAATGGCGTTGGCGCCGTCGTAGCGCAGGTTATAATTGTTGGGGTCTGACAAAGAAACGACATTGGCGGTGCCGGTGTAGTCGTTAAAAAGATCGTTATAGATAATGTAAAACGACCCGGACCGATCGATGCTGTTGTTGCTCGATCTTCTGGCCGGAAAAATAAAGTCTAATAAACCATCGTTGTTGAAGTCTAAAACATGAAATTCCGATTCAACCAGAAAAGTACCGTCTTCTGTAGAAGCGGGTCCGTCGTAGCGAATGTTGTAGTTAGTCGAGGTAGCCATATCAATGATGTTGCCGGTACCGGTGTAGTCGTCGATTAAAGAATCATAAACAATATAGAGTGAGCCAGATCCCCATGAGGTATAATTGCCAGCCGAAGTGGCGGAAATTAACAAGTCGTTTTTGCCGTTGTTGTCGACGTCGACCACCAGGTCGTTTTCGTGGGAAAACAAAGCATCACTCTCGGCACCATCGTAACGGAGGTTAAAGTTATCCGTGTCGGATAAATCGACAGTGTTGCCGGTGCCGGAGTAGTCGTCAATCAAGCTGTTATAAATCACATACAAAACGCCGTTGTTGCTCCGACTCTGGGTGTCGGCCAGGTAAGCGCCGATAACCAAGTCCTTTTTACCGTCGTTGTCGACGTCGCCTACCTCCAGGCCGATATTAGATAATTTGTCGCTGGCGGCAGCGCCGTCGTAACGAATATTAAAGTTATCCGTGTCAGCCAAATCGACGATGTTGCCGGTGCCGGTGAGCGAGGAGTTAAAAATGCTATTGTAAATAACATACAAAGATCCCGAATCGGAGCGGGAGTTATAGTCTGTTAGCCCAGAACCGACGATAAGATCCAAGAGGTTGTCGTTGTCAAGATCCTTGGCTAGAAAAGCCCCGTGAGATAAGCCGTTACCACTGGTAGCCCCGTCAAAACGAAAAGTAAAGTTGGCAGTGTCAGATAAATCGACAGTGTTACCGGTGCCGGTGTATTTGGTAATCAGTGAATTGTCAAAATAGTAAAAAGCCCCAGAATCGGTGCCGTTGGTGCCGTCAAAGGCTACAGAACCTACCAGTAGATCCATATCACCGTCTTGGTCGAGGTCAACTGGCAACACCGATCTGGCCCCCAACTGATCGTCACCGTCGACGCCGTCGAAACGGATGCTGTAGCTTGATGACTCGTTAAGGTCAAAGGTATTACCGGTGCCAGAGTAAGTGGCCAAAAGCGAACCATAAATAATATAAAAAGCGCTGTAGCTACCCGTCGCGTCAGAAGCGACCACAATCAAATCCTTGAGGCCGTCGCCGTCGAAGTCGGCGGCCTTGACGTCGCCCCAGCCGGTGTAGCTTAAGGCGTTGGCGCCGTCAAAGCGCAAGTTAAAGTCGGTGGTGTTGCCCATGTCGTAAGTTTTACTGGGAGAGGTGGTGACCGAGACGTCGTAATTAATCGTCAGGCGAGGTCTTTTGGGGGCGATCAAGTTTCCCGGAGTGTAATCGGCGGCATAAAAGTCCATACAGTTACCGTTGGATTCGGTTTCGGCTTTGACCAAAAAGCCGTAGTTGGTGGCCGAATTATCCAGCCACCCCTGAACTATCGCCACCCCCGAAGCGTTTAAGCTAAGGGTGATGTAGCCAGCCGAGCCGTCGGTGACCGATCCGCTAGCCAACAAGGTTGAGTTGTAGTCTGTATCGGCAGTAGACAGACCGGCCGACCCGGCCCAGTTGGTGGTGTTGTGGGCTAATTGATCCCAAGTAGGATCACCGTCGGCGGCAGCAGCGCCGGCTTTGGAGCCTTCGGTGTAGCCGTCGTTTCCTGAAGCGACAGCATAAAGCTGCTGGGTGTGGTTGGCAGTGGTGTCGGCATGGTTGGTGTTGTAAAGCGACAAAGTTACTGAGTTAACCGTGGCCCCTGAAGGAATGGCGCTGGTTAAGTCAAAGTTTAATATACTCCTGTAGGTCACCGACGAGCAGACGCCGGATCTGATTTGAGTAGAAGCGCCGTAGTTTAGGCCGGAGTTGGCGCCACTAGCCACCGCAAAATCGACGACATAATCGGAGTTGGGCTTTAAAATGGCATTGACCGTGGCAGCTTGGGCAGAACCGGGAAAGTTTAGGATCAGCCAAAATCCGACTACTAACCAAACTGCCGGCTTGAGGATTTTTGATAAAATCATACCGGTTGTCTCCTATTGTCATAGTACACGAAGGCTTGCTAAAGCAAAAGAGTTTCAGGGATTAGGGACGACGTTGAAGTGGTTAAGAAGATCCCGAGCAATCGAAAACCAGAGGGGCGCGGCGGTTTCCGAGGCCCAGGGGGAGGTAGAGGGTTCTTTTAAGGTCACCAGCATGGCAAACTTGGGGTCATTTGCCGGGGCAAAGCCGATAAAAGAGGCGTTGGTTGTTTCCTCCTGGTACTGGCCGCCGACGGCGATTTGAGCGGTACCGGTTTTGCCGGCTATTTCGTAGCCTTGGGCGGCGGTCCACTTGGCCTCGCCCTCTTTGACGGCGGCGACCATCATCGCGGTCACTTTTTCGGCAGTCTCAGGCGAAACTACCCGAACTTTAGACTGGGGAGAAATTTCAATTTCCCTGGTGTCGCTGACAATGATGTCGACCACTTGGGGGGTGACCAGTTCGCCGCCGTTGGCAATTGAAGACACGGCAGCGAGTAACTGCATCCCGGTGGCTAAAAACCCTTGGCCGAAGCTGGCGGTGGCCAGATCGACGTAGGTCCAGCGGTTATCTGCTTTCGGCTCTGGGGTGACTTCATCCTGAAGGTCGATGCCGGTTTTCTGTGTAAAGCCGAATTTCTTAAAGTAGTCCAAAAATTTATCCAACCCCAGTTTTTGGCCGACAAAAACCATGCCGACGTTATCGGAATGGACGATGATGTCGGTTACGGTCGAGTCGGGGAAGTACTCGTCGTTCCAGGTATTGATGGTGTATTTATCGATTTTTACCGGGCCGGAACAAATGTCACATCGCGTATCCGGCTCGACCGCCTCTTCTTCCAGAGCGGCGGCCATGACAAAGATTTTAAAAATCGAACCGGGTTCGAAAGCTTGCGATGTCACCGGGTTTAAAAAAAGTCGTCGATCATAGCGATAATACTCCATGGGATCGTAGGCGGGAAACGAGGCCATGGCTAAAACAGCGCCGGTTTTGGGATCGATGACCGTCACCGACCCGGCTTTGGCGCCGTAGCGTTCGACTCCGGCTTCAAGCTTTTTTTCTACCAAGTACTCTAAGCCCCGATCAAGATGGAGCTTTAATTTCCGGCCGTCGATGGTAGCTTGCTCACTAAAACTGCCGATGACAATCGGTTGGCCAAAGGCGTCTTTTTCCTGACGGATGATTCCGGGGCGGCCGGATAATTCCTGCTGGTAATAACCCTCCAGTCCGTGGTAGCCGGTGTCTCTGCCTTGGTCGTCTAAGCCGACAAAACCGGCCAAGTGGGCGGCCATGGAGGCTTCGGGGTAAAAGCGGCTTTGGTCGGCTTCAAAAAAAAGCGATTCGAGACTTAAAGCTTCAAGCTTGTCTTTTTGTTCAACCGTGAGTTTGCGGGCCAGCGGAATCCAAACCAGGTTTTCGTCTTTCAGCCTTTCGGTTAAAGTCGCTTCGGCCTTGTCTATGAACGAGTCTCTGGCTGCGGCTGACAGCTGGGCTGAAGGGGTGGTTGATTGGGTCAGGTTGAGGTAGACGATGGGTGCCAGCTTCTCTGCCAGGCCTTCTGGCAGGGGTCCGCTTTGGCGAGACAAGTAGGCCAAATAGGCCGGCTGGTTGGCTACCAGGAAACTGCCGTCGGAGGTTAAAATCTCTCCCCTTCTGGCAGGGACTTCCAGGGTGGTTTGCTGCTGGGTTAAAGCCAGATCGGTCAACTGACCTGAAGCCAACACCTGCCAATAGAAAAGCCGGGCTAAAAGCAAAAAAGCCACCAACGAAAAAGCCAGGCTCAAAAGTTTTAAGCGCCAAACAAAATTCATGGCTGGCTCTGGGCAACCACGCTTACCGGAGCAAAGTATTTGACTTCCGGGTTTTGAACAAAACCCTTATTTTCGGCATCCCGGGTCAACTGGTTAAGGCCGCCGGTTTTTTCTGCCAATTGGGACTTTAACTTCAAGTTTTCCGCCCGAGTCAGCCCGGTCTGGTATTCTATTTCTTCAAGTTTGTTGCCCCAGGTCGCGGTACGGTTGGCGGAAACCATCCGGGCCACGGTTAGAACCAGGAGCAGACTGAAACACACCATAATCAAGGTGCGGCATTTTTTGTCTATAAGTTGGTAGAGTTTTTTTTGTTCTTGAGTCATAATTTCTCCCCCGCTCTTAACTTGGCTGACCGGGCCCGCGGGTTGGCGTTGATTTCTTCAGGGTCGGGCCTGACTGGTTTTTTGGTAATGATTTTAAGGTCGCTTCTCCCTTTGAAAAAATTTTTGACAAGGCGGTCTTCGAGCGAGTGGAAGGAAATAACCACTAGTCTTCCTCCTGGCGCCAGTAAATCGACGGCTTGGGGCAAAGCGGTTTTTAGGCTGTTTAGTTCGTCGTTGACGGCAATGCGCAAAGCCTGGAACGTCTTGGTAGCGGGGTGGATTCGCCCCTGGCCGCGTTTGACGCGGCTGACCAAATCGACCAACTGGCCGGTGGTGGCAAGCTTTTGGCTCTTACGCCAGTCGACGATGACACCGGAGAGCTTCTTGGAAAAGCCTAGCGGTTCTTGCCCTAGTTTGTTAAAGAGCTTGGTTAGTTCCTTAAAAGTTAGAACGTTTAGTAAATCGGCGGCGGTGACCGCGAGTGTCGGGTCGGCGCGCATGTCAAGCGGGCTTTGGCTCAAAAAAGAAAAACCACGAGACTCATCCGCCAGTTGCTCGCTTGACAGCCCCAGGTCCATCAAAATTCCGGCGGCGGACCTTAGTCCCCAGAAGGCGGCAAAGGCGGAAACTTTAGCAAAGTTGCCGACTTCTAAGTAGAAAAAAGCACCTGGGCAGGCTTTTTCAAGGCGCTTTTTTGCCCTTAAAACCGCTGCCGGGTCGACGTCCAGCCCGTAAACTTTGCCTCCTTTTTTAAGAATCTTTCTGGTGTGGCCGCCGGAACCGACGGTCAGGTCCAGATAAATCTTGCCGGGCCTGATTTTTAAGGCTTCTATACTCTCATGTAAAAGAACGGGTTGGTGGAACTGGCCGGTCATGTCAATTCCGGCAGGTTCTCGCTCAACTGGTCAATGTTTTGGTCTAAGTATTTTTCGTAAAGCCGCCAGCGACTCTCACTCCAGAGCTCGACCCGGTTGCCGATGCCGATAAAGACGGCTTCTTCCCCGATCCCGGCGTAATCTCGCAAATACCGGGGGATGATAAATCTCCCTTGGTCATCAAGCTCTATTTCAAAGGCGCTTCCCAATAAAAAGCGGTCGGTGGCCCGGGCGGTTTTGGCGGTTAAAGGGCGGTTGACTATTTGGCCCAGGACCTTTTGGTATGAGTCCGGGGTAACGATCATCAGGGATTTCTCGTAGTTGGCGGTAATGATCAGCTTCCCGCCTAATTTCTTTTTAAACTTTGCCGGCAGGGCCACCCTGCCCTTAGCCGAGACCTTGGTTTGATAGTGCCCTATAAGCATAGTTTCCGCCACTTTTCACCACTTCTTTCCACTTTGATACATTTTCAACTCATTTTCACGAGCTGTCAACCCCAAGTTTTCACGAAGGAAGAGGCGATCACTCCACTTCTTCCCAAAAAGCAGAAAAACCGATAAAATGTCTTAATATGGTTTCTTCTTTTGTTCCCAAAGACTTTAAAGTTCCAGATGTTTTAGAAACCGACAAGTTTAGGTTGAGAATGCTTAGAATAACCGATGTGGTTAAAGATTACGATGCGGTGATGACCAGCGTTGATCATCTTCAGGGCGTGTTCGGGGAAAGATCTAAATGGCCGCCTAAGGATTTAACTTTTGAGCAGGACCTTATCGACTTAGGCTGGCATCAAAAGGAATTTCAAACGAGATCATCCTTTGCCTACACGGTGATGAGTCCCGACGAAAGCCAATGCTTAGGCTGCGTTTATATTTTCCCTTCAAGCCGACAAGAATTTGACGCTGATGTCTATATGTGGGTCAGAAAAAGCGAGTTTGATAAGGGGTTAGATCCAATTCTTTTTAAAACTGTTAAAGACTGGATTGAAAGTAAGTGGCCGTTTAAGAAAGTGAGTTATCCGGGGCGAGAGTAACTTTCAATCAACCTCAGCAAAAAGGGGAATTTTTGGTACTGGGGGCCGTCGGTAGAAATAGAAAAATGCTTGGCGCCGGGGATAACTTTCATGTCTCCGCCAAGATCAGAGCCAAAGCTTTTCTTGCCAGTAAACGGGTTGTGTCAATTACCGGAAGAGTCGATAAATTCTCGGGAATAACAATTACCAGCTCAGTGCAGGCTAGAATCACTGCTTCCGCTCCTGCCTTCTTGAGTTTTTTTATCAAATCTTTGATGAATTTGAACGATTTAGGAGTTGGTTTGCCTCTGACCAACTCGCCATAAATAACTCTGTTCAATCTTTTCTGATCTGAACTGCTGGGTAAAATAATTTTAACACCCACTAGCTTTAGCGGCTTTTCGTATAATCCCCCGCTCATGGTTAAACCTACTCCTAAAACAGCCGTTTTTTTATAGTCTTTTTTTCTACACTCGGTTACGGCCAAATCCACAATGCTTAAAACCCTTATCGATGATAATCTTTTGATCTTTTCAAAAGCGTAATGAACAGAATTGGCCGGAATCACGGCAATTTGAGCTCCGTTTGCCGCCAATTTCTTGATTGAACCTGACAGCAATTTAGCGAGACCATTCCAATCACCATTATTTTGAAGTTTTAAAATATCGGCAAAATTAGGATTATTCAAAGATATTTCCGGGTGTTGATTAGGTCCTAAAATTTTGTCGCTTTCAGCCACAATCGTCCGGTAACATAAACTGGCTCCTTCAGCCGTCACCCCAACTATGCCAATATGCTTTGACCGCTTAACCATTCATCCCCACTGCTTCGAGCGCCCGGTAAAGATTATTTTCAATTTCAATATAGCCTGAGTTTAATCTTTGAGTAGCTAAACGATTGCCGCGCTCACCGGGGAAGTTGATTTCTTTAACTCTTTTAAGTTTCTTGGCCTTTTTCACCCTGTTTGCCAATTTCGACATATTTAACTTAAATAATTTCCTGTCACCTAAAAGATCCGGATCAATCGCCATTGCCAAATTCCCCCAGTTGTTGGCGTGGTTGGCAAAATCAATAAAACCGGCACCGACAAAAGGTCCGCATAAAGCTTCAACCACCAAAGCCAAACCGGCGCTTTTGTAGCTTCTGTCAAAAGGCAAAATCGCTCCGTCTATCGCCTTTCCCGGATCGGTGGTTAATTTGCCTTTAGAGTCGTAAGCCACGTCTCCGGGGATCTTTTTGCCGGCTGTTTTTGCCTGCACCAGGCCAAAATATGCCATGGCGGCCGTGGCCATGTCCAGCACGATTGGTTGTCCGGTGGAAGGAATGCCGATTGCCAAAGGGTTGGTACCAAACAAAGGCTCATAAGATCCGTGGGTGGTTACGATCGGCGGTGAACCGGCAAAAACTAAACCAATCATTCCTTTTTTTGCAATTTTGTTGGCGTAGTAGCCGATTGCTCCGGTCGAACTGGCGGTGTTAAAAGTGCCGACAATTCCAAAGCCGTGCTGTTTAGCCTTTTGTAAAGCCAAATCAACTGCTTTACTCACCACCACCATACCCATATTTTGTTTGCCGTCGATTCTGGCCGAAAGTTTGGTTTGTTTGACCACTTTAATCTTTCCTGCTTTAGAATTTTTAGGAATGCCTTTGCCAATCAGTTTAACAATCCCCTGGTTATTTCCCCGCAGCTGGGCATACATCAAAATCTCAAAAATTAGCTTCGTTTCCGATTCGCTATAGCCATAGTGACGAAGTGCCTTTTTGACTAATTGGTTTAACTTCGAGATTTTAACTTTCATTTTTTAGTTATCAAATTGTAGCAGAAACGGGAATTTTTGTACTGGGGGATGTTACAAATCTAGCTTGTTTTTGATGACGGCGACAATTTCGGGGAATTTCTTTTTCTTCTTGTCGGCGCCAAAATGACCCTTATCAAGATACTGATGATATTCCGAATTAAGCTTTTGGTGAATAAAAAGAGGTTCCTTGATGGGAAAATAAGGATCGTCAATCGAGGCAAACTGAACGATCCATTTTTGGTTTTTTCTGATTTTATCCCACTGCCAGGGTCGGTCAAAGTAACCGCTGGCTTTTTCTTCCTTATCTCCCAGGTCTGTGTAGTAGGAAGCAACTAATATAGAGCCTAGTAGTTGATTTTTCTCGGTAAAGCGCATGGCGGCGATGGCACCGGAAGAATGGCCGATAAGAATGGTGTTTTTGTCGGCCTTAAGCTCTTCTCTTAAGAAAGGCAACCAATATTTTTCTCGAGCCAAAACGGGGTCTGGAAAGTCTGGAGTCAAAACTTTAAGTTTTAGTTTTTTAAGTTCTCGGTGAACGTAAGGATGCCAATTGTCTTTGCCGCTACCGCCGCCGTTGCCGTGGATTTGAATAATTTTAACTTTATTAACCTTCATATTACTTCCTGTTGTTTTTTCTTTTCTAGCAATTCTAGCAAAAAAGGGAATTTTTGGTAGTTCGGGCCGTCGGTAGAAATAGAAAAGTGTTTGGCCCCGGGGACAACTTTCATTTCTCCTTCAAGATCAGCGGCCAAAGCTTTGGTTTCAGCTAACGGACAATAAGGATCTTCATCTCCGTGGATAAAGATTAGTTTTTTGGCCTTGTTTTTGATTTTGGCATAGTCTAAAGGCGGGTCAAAAAGGTCGACTAATGACTCCCAGCCCAAATCGTGGGTAAAGGCGCTAACCAGATAGCAGTTGCCCACTTTTGTTCCAACCGGCAAAGCTTGAAGCAGTCCCAAGGCAGCCACTGCCCCTGAAGAATGGCCGATGATGGTGGTATCCTCATTAAACTTAAAGTCTTTGTTTGCCAATAAAAACTGGTTGTAGCGGGCAATGTTGGGTTTGTCGGCTCCGGGGAGTTGGGGGAGCCAAATCTGGTAACCTTTTGCTTCTAGTTTTTCTTTGAGCCAGGGAAACCAGTTGTCGTTGGTGGTGGCGTTGGTGCCGTGGAGGATGAGAGCGGATTTCATTAGACAAACTTTATCTCTAGCTTTTTACCTAGAGCAGAAGCGAGTTTTTGGAGCAGGCCGACCGAGGGGTTAACCGCCATGCTTTCCACCCGGGAAATGACCGCCTGGGTGGTATCGGCTTTTTTAGCCAATTGCCTTTGTGACAGCTTCTTTTCCAGGCGAGCCTTGATTAAAGCCCTGGTGGCTTGATATTGAGGCTCACTCTCTTCCCAGAGCCTTCTAAACTCAGGGTCTTTGAGCTGTTTCTTTAAAAGCTCGTCTAAAGTAATGTTTTTTACCTTCATAAATCAACGTTATGATATCTTTTTAGATATCATTTGTCAAGCAGCTGATAATATCTTTTCAAAGCCAAATTAATATCTTTTATCGGTGTTTTGCGTTTCTTTTTATAAAAAATGTTGAATATCATGATGGTAGATTTGTTTATCTGGGCACAAAGCAATCTAATGTTGTCTTTTCCTAAAATGCGTAACTCCCAAAAAACAGCGCCGGTTAACTTTTTAAGGCTGGGGTTGGCACGAGTCAAACCAAATTCTTGAAGGTAATAAAGCTGCCTAATTATCTTTGATCTTTGGCCCTTAGGGCACTTTTCGATAAAATCGTCAATTGGAGATTTTCGCTCTGCCGAAGTAAAAACTTCAACCCTCATTTCACCACTATAAAAGTGCCCAGGGCAGTGGCGGGGGCGGAGATGGTTCCCTCCCCGATGGTGGCGTCAAGCTCGACCCAGGAAGAACCGTTCCAGAACATGATCCGAGCGCCGGTAAGATCCTCTTTGGATTTTATGGCCAGCTCGGCGGCAGACAACTTTTGAGCGGTGGGGGCCAGGAAAGCATAGGGGCCGGCGACGACTTCGCCCTCGACCTCGGCCGGCAAGCCCATGGTGCCGGCGACGATGACGTAAGTAGTCAGGGGCAAACCGGAACGGCCGACGTTAAGAGTCGCTTTGGCGTCTTTACTGGTGAACTCGCCTTCGCGGTCGCCGGCAAGCTGAAGGTTAAAGTCGGACTTTAAAACGTAGGCCTCGCCTGCCCCTTCAAAGCGCATGGTTAAGGAACCGCCGGAAACGCCTTCGTCGTAGCGGCATTTACCTTTAGAACAAGAACCAAAAAGCAAGTCTTTGGCGACCGGCTGGGATTCCTTAGTCAAGTCAATGGTGCCAAAAACACCCTGGATTAACGACTCGGCCTGGTATTCGAGTTCGTACTCAATCGTGGTGGCGTTTTTGACTTTATCGACGGTCAAGGTCACTTCCCGGCCGTCGGCTCTTGGGGTTAAGGTGACGAAGGGGCGGTCTTTGACGGGGAGCTTGTTAATCTCTTCAATTTTTCTTTGGGGGATTTGGTCTTGACCAGTGTCTTTGGGCTTTCGGGTAAAAAAGAAAATGCCGAAGGCTGCTAAGACTAAAATCAAGGGGATGATGATTTTTAGCTTCTGGTTCATAGCTTACTTTGAAAGTATTCTAGCAAGTCGGCGGCTTTGATTCTAGTTTGTTTGGTGGTGTCGCGGTCTCTGACGGTAACAGTATCGTCTTTGAGGCTGTCAAAGTCAACGGTGACGCACCAAGGGGTGCCGGCCTCGTCCTGGCGGTAGTAACGCTTGCCGATGTTGCCATTATCGTCCCAGGAGGCGGATAACTCATCTTTGAGGTTGTTGAAGATCTTTTTGGCTTTTTTGACTAGGTCGGCCTTGTTGGCGAGTAAGGGAAAGACGGCTACCTTGTAGGGAGCAAGCTTGGGGGTAAGTTTTAAAACGACCCTGTCTTTGTCTTTTTTAATGTTGTCGGTGAGGATGACCAAAAGGCTCCGGCTCAAACCAAATGTGGGTTCGATGACGTGGGGGATGAACTTTTTGCCGGTGTCGGGGTCGGTGTAGTGAAGGTCCACACCCGAGCGCTCCATGTGGTTTTTTAAGTCAAAGTCGGTCCGATATGCCACCGCAAACCATTCTTTGAAACCAAAGGGAAACTGGTATTCCAGATCCTCGGTCCTTTTGGAGTAATGGGAAAGCTCGTCTTTGGTGTGCGGCCGCCAGCGGAGGTTTTTTTTGTTGACCCCCAGCAAGACGGCAAATTTTTCCACCTCACTCTTCCAAAAGTCAAACTGGTTTTGCCAGTCTTTTTCTCCGATAAAATACTCAAACTCAGCCAGGTCAAACTCCAGCGTCCGAAAGACCTGTTGGCCTGAAGTGACTTCGTTTCTGAAAACCTTACCCATCTGGGCCAGGCCAAAAGGGAGTTTAGGGGAAAAGGTGTCAAGGACGTTTTTGAAGTTGGTGAAGCTTCCCTGGGCGGTCTCGCCGCGCAGGTAAGCTAGCGATTGAGACTCGGGGACGATGCCGATGTGGGTTTCAAAAAGTAAGTTGAATTTTTTGGGTTCGGTCCAGTCAGAAGCGCCGCAATTGGGGCATTTATCATCGGTTAACTGGTCCACTCTGGCTCGCTGGTGGCAGTTTTTACATTCCTTGACCGTATCGGTGAAACTGCCGACGTGGCCGGAAGCTTGCCAAACTTTGGGGCTCATGATTACCGACGTTTCCAGGCCGTAAATCTCGGCTCGCTTGGTGACAAACTCGTCCCACCACAAGACCCGCAAGTTTTTTAAAAGCTCGGCGCCCAAGGGGCCGTAGTCGTAAGTGTTAGCTAGTCCCCCGTAGATCTCGCTGCCGGGGAAGATAAAGCCGCGGCGTTTGGCCAAAGCGACCACTTCTTTTAACTTATCCATGAGTTAAATTGTAACCGAGGGGGTATGGTATATTCAAGCTATGAAAGCAGTGGTCTTAGAAAAATTCGGCCGGCTAAACTATCGTCACTTACCTACTCCCAAACCAAAAGGCGGCGAGGTTTTAGTTAAAGTTAAAGCCTGCGCTCTAAATCGGTTGGATCTATGGCTTAGAAAAGGCGCCAAGGGAGCCAGCAAAAACATTCTTCTACCCCATATTCTTGGTTCAGACGTAGCTGGAGTGGAGGTCAAAACCGGCAAAGAAGTGGTGATCAATCCGGCTCTGCCGCAAGGCGTAGGGAAGCCAGTGGGAATTTTTGGCTACAACACTTGGGGCGGTTATGCCGAGTACGTGGTCGCCCCGCTTGGGCAAGTTTATTCCAAACCAAAGAATTTAAGTTTTGTTGAAGCGGCCGCTTTTCCCCTGACCTTTCTGACTGCCTGGAGGATGCTGACGACTAAAGCTAAGTTACAAAAAGGCGAAACGGTCTTTATCTGGGGTGCCTCGGGTGGCCTGGGTTTGGCGGCGATAAAAATTGCCAAATACCTAGATGCCAAGGTGATTGCGGCGGCTAAAACGCGGGCTGTGGCGGCGAAACTGAAACAACTCGGGGCTGATAAAACCATAGTTTATCCTCAAGGTCGCGTGGTGGAAAAAGTTAAGGCGCTTACCAATGGAGCCGGGGTTGAGGTGGTTTTTGAAAGCGTCGGTAAGAAAACCTGGCAGGACAGCCTAAACTTACTTGGCTTTAACGGCCGGGTGGTGATTGCGGGCACGACCAGCGGTGATGTCGGCAGCCAGGACTTGAGCCAAGTTTACTACCGGCAGTTGACCATTTTCGGTTCGAGAATGGGAGATAAAAAGGAATTTGAAGAAGTTTTAAGGTTAGTTAACCAGGGCAAACTTAAACCGGTGATTGATAAAGTTTTTCTTTTAAAAGACGCTATCAAGGCCCAAGCAAGAATGGCGCAAGGCAAACACCTGGGGAAAATCGTGCTGAAGGTTTAGCTTAGGCGTGAAAGCGGCTATAAGGTTTTTGCCCTTTTTTGATTACAAACACTTCCCCGCTGATGTTATTGGCTTTAGCTGAGCAGAGAAAGGTGGCGTACTGGGCAATCTTTTCCGGAGCAATAGCGTCTTGGATGTATTGAGGAAAATATTTTTTATATTGTTCTGTCGCGGTGTCAGAAGGAGAGATACAGTTGATTTGAATGCCTTTGTCTTTTAACTCCTCGGCTAAGCCTAGTGTTAAATCTTCTATCGCTCGCTTGGAAACATAGTAAGGCAACCACCCTTTGGCGCCCGATTCAAAAGTGCCGGAGATATTGATGATTTTTGAGTTTTTGGGCATGATGGGGATTAGTCCGTGAGCCAGAAGGGCGGGGGCGATGGTACCGACGCTAAAGGTGTCTAGAATAACCTTTTGGGAGAAAGTCTCGAAGTTTTTGCCGGCATAGACTTGGGTTTTCCCGTGCCAGATGCCGGCAACGTTAACAAGAATGTTTAATTCTTGGGTTTTTCTTTTAAGAGTGCTTATGAGAGAATTTATTGAGGAGATTTTACCTAAGTCGGCGGCTACTAATTCTGCTTGGCCGCCTTGAGACTCAATCATGTTTTTAGTTTTTTCAAGCTCTTGGCGGCGGCGAGCGGTAATAAAAACTTTGACACCTTCTTTTGCCAACTCTATAGCTATGGCCCGGCCGATGCCGATGCTGGCGCCGGTGACCAGGGCAGTTTTAACTTGAAGACTCATTAGAGAAATTATAGCAGAGCCAGCCAAAACTGTTTTAGTTTCTTGAGAAGATTAAGTTGACAACTGTTAATCTTGAAAGTATACTTCGAACCATGACGGTGGCAGAGACCGGAGCACAACTCTTCATGCCCCCTATGTGGCCGCACGATTGCGACCACTTTCACAATGATATCTATTACGGCCCCAACTTAGCTTTCGAGGCAACCCAAGAGTTAATGGATCATATTCCGGAGGAGACATGGGCTATTCCGGAGGCGTATAGTAGCAGATATAGCGATAACGAACTTATTTGGCCGAGCGAGTACAATACCAAAAAACATGATTTTGAATCGGTTCCTAGAAGCGACCAACACTGGCGAAAGCATGTCGATGAACTAATAACCCCTTGGGTCAAATATTTGAACAAGGTTGAGAGATTCCTTGATTTTGCAGATGATCTAGACAGACAAATCAAGGCTGGGAAAGGACTTGAGTTTACGGTTGGAGATGCTCTGCTCCATCGCGACTACGAGGAGTTAAGAAGCGTAACTGAAAAAACAGTTCCCAAACAATCAACTAGGAAACATTTGGAATCAACTAGGAGTGCATTTGTTTCTTTACTTAGTCTCGGGGCGAGGCAAGAGCTTGGTTTTAAAAGACTGCCAAAAGTGAAACCGGACGATGAAGGAAACGCCAGGCGTTTGGTAGCTGCTTTTAATCGAAAACGAGGCGGTTTGGAAAGAGGATCTGTTTACGCCGGTCCTTATGAGGGTTGAGTTAATCTTCAGGTAAGACTAAGACCATCTTGTAGGTTATTTGATCTTTTTAGAATTTAGATGTTTGTCGGTGATGGAGGCAATGTGGGCTTCAAGGCTAGCGCGGCTGGGCGCGGGGGGTAAGCCAAAGCCAAGGTAAGTTAATAGTTTGGCTTCAAACTGCTCAATCAGGTTTTTGGGGGCAGAGGCAGAATTTAGTTTAGCTAAAGACTCGAGCAGTAACCGGTAGACTTCAGGGTGCTCTTGGCCCTCGGCGGTTAATTGGTCGGTTAATTCGCAAAGTAAGTAAGCCACCCGCACCCGGTTTAAGTTTTGACGCAGGTTCTTGAAGTTATTTAAGGTTTCCACTTCGGTAATCAGGTCTAAAGATTTACCCTTGGCGGCTAAGAATTTCACCTGGGTAAAAAGCTCTAAATGGCCCTTTTTTCTAGAGGTGAGGCGACGGACGCCTTTGGCCAGAAGCTTTAACTTGCCCTGGCGCTGGCTAAAAATAGTCACCAGCCGGTCGGCCTCGGAAAAGTTGTCGCGCTTTAAGACAATACCTTGGCCCGAGTAAGTCCGGGGCATTTAGAAGCTGACTTGTCTGTCGCCGTCGAGATCAAACTCTTGGATTTGGTTTTCGAAGCTGACGGTATATTTGTGGTTTTTGCTGCCGGGCTGTTTTTGGATCAGCTGCGAATAACCTTCAGGGTTGACGCTTTCCGGCAGGCGGTACTTGAAAATGATTTTGGTTTTTGACTCGGGTCGGAGTTCGATAAAGCCCTCGAGCACGGTTTTGTTAAGGTCGAGGCTGGTAGCGGCCTCGATGTCAGAACCCAAAACCTCGACCAGCTCACTGCCTTCGGGAACATAAATTCTGATCCAGTCGCGCAGTAACCCATTAAGGCAAAGGCCGCCTGTTTCCAGGTTGCAGTCATCCGGCGGCTCGGGATTAGTGTAGGTGACGGTGACGGTTTTTTCTATCTGGCCGCCTGATACAATAGAGATTTCCTGGTCGATACTTTGCTCGACATAAAGGTTAGATTTGGCACCGGCAAAGTTGGTGTCGACCAACATAAAATAGTCCGAATCGGAGGCCTCGATCCTACCGGCAGCGGCAAAAACTTCGGCCACCGATTGCATCGTCTCGTCTTCAAAGTAGAACATTAAGTGTTTTTCTTTAATGTTATTTAAACCAATCTCGACAAACTGGGGCCATAACTTTTTGGGCGAGTTCATCACGTGGAGTAAAATGGCGTGCATCAAGGGGCCGATCATGCCTTTGCGGTTTTCCTTGATGTAGTAGGTGGGGCGGGTGGCGTAGTCTTCCATTTTGTAGACCACCTGGGGACAGTTGCATTCGGGGACGATTTCGGCGTGGTAATCGCCCCAGTCGGCCACGCCGACTTGGCCGACGACTTTTAAGATATCGACGACGATCTGGGTGTCGATGGCGATGATGCCGTCGACGTCGCGGTAAGAGGCTACAGCCTGGTAGTTAGGGAAAAATGTTTCCATGGAGACTTTAAAGTCGGGCGACAGGTTCATGTCCCGAAGATGCCAGTTATAAACCAGGGGCAGGTATTTTAAAATCGGCTCGGGAGCGGGCAGGCGGTTGCCGAAGCGGGCGTCTAAAGCGTAGATATCTTCCGATAACACCGGAGTGACTTTGCCTTTGTGGGTTTCGAGGATGGCGTAGGCGGTCAAAAACCCACCCGAGGCTCTAAGCTCGGCGTCGTTTTGAAACACTAAAAGATAGGTTTTCGGGTCTGGTTCACCCAAAAGTTGGGGCAGCAGGCTCAAAAGCGGTTTGATGTTTGCTAGCGTCTCCTTGGTGCTTTTGAGGCTGTCTTGGATGGTGATCAATTGGCCGCGAACGGGCCGACCGCGAAAAGATTGAGGATAGCGGCGGGGGTTTATTTGGCTGATCTCAAACTCAATTTGGGCCACTTTGGCGCTGACGTTGTCAAGCTCGGGGGCGATCTTGTCCAAAGTATCGAGGATAAAGATAATTTTTTCTTCGGCGGACTGGATGTTTAAATCGGCATCCTTGGCCTCAAAACCCAAAACGTCGGCGTAGGGCTTGATGGCAGCCAAAACTATCTGGCCGGCGTCAAGGCTGAAAGAAGTGGCGTTAAGGCCGTGTTGGCCGTCGGAGACGTAACCACCGTAAACCGGGATAAACTTGGCCCAAGAAATGAGGCGGTATTTAGCTTGGGTGGCCGAAAGCGATTCTCGAGCCTGACTCAAACTCGTTTCGGCGGCGGTTAAGTCTTTGTTTTGAATGGCAGTAAAACTAGCCCGCAGAGAGTCGAGGGTTTTTTGGGCGGGGGCCTTGACTTGCCAAGCGACGAAAAGACTGTAGACAGTCAAGACGGCCAAAAAGGCAAAAACTGCCAGGTAGATCTTCTTGGCCCTGGATGAGAGGATGATGGACTTTATTTTTACCATTTGGATACCATGGCTATGGGAGTTTTAAGAATTATGATCAAATCCCACCACAGGTTATGATGATTAGCATAATTAAGATCCATTTGGGCCCGCTTGTCAAACGAAATAATGTTTCTGCCCGAAGTCTGCCAGGGGCCGGTGATGCCGGGCTTGACCGAGAGAATCTTTTTTATCCACGGCCGGGTTTGGGGGTATTTTTTGGTCTGGTCGGTCAACTCTTTTTTGAGGTAGGCCCGGGGGCCGACCAAGCTCATCTCGCCTCTGAAAACATTTATCAACTGGGGGAATTCGTCGAGAGTCAGGTTTCGAAGCAATCTTCCCAGCTTAGTGATCCTCGGATCGTCTACCAGCTTCCAGTCGTGCTTTTTAAACTGGCGTAAAAGTTTTTTGTCTTTCCGGTGGAGGACGTAGTCGGCGTTTTTGACCATAGTGCGGAATTTATAAAGGCGAAATTGACGGCCGTCTTGACCAACCCGGCGGTGGGAATAGATGATGGGAAAGCCGGAATCAAACCAGATTAATAAAGGCACAATCAGCCAGACTGGGAAAAAGATAACGATCAAAACTGCAGTCAGAAAAATGTCCAAAAGGCGCTTTACCGGGGAATACATGGCGTTCAAGTGTATCTTTCCAGTTTGGTCTTGACAAAACTGGCCAGCATTTTTTTAATCTCGGGAATTGATTCCTGGGGGCAAACTAAAACGGCGTCGCTGGTGACGACGACGACCATGCCTTTGACGTCGATGGCGGTGACCAGCTGGTCGGTAAAACCATAGACCAGGCTGTTTTTGGAGTTAAAGCAGACCACCCGGCCGCGGGTCAGGTTCTGGTTCGGACTGGTCTGAAGCGCTTCTTTCAAAGCTTCCCAGGTGCCGATGTCGCTCCAGCCCAGGTCGGCCGACAAGACCACGGCTTTTTGGGGAGAAAGTTTGGCTAAAATGGCGTCGTCGAAACTGATCTTTTTGAAAGCGGGGTAGATTTTCTCCAATTTTTTCTGGTGAGTTGGCGTGCCGTAGCTCACCTGAAGTTCAACCAGCTTCGAGTACATTTGGGGCAAGTGTTTTTGGTACTGGCTCAAAACAAAACTGGGGTTGACGATAAAGTAGCCGGTGTTCCAGGCGTAGTGGCGCGAAGCAAAGTATTTTTCGGCTTGGTCCTGGCCGGGGCGGTAGTGCCAAGCTTTAAACTGTTTGAGGGAAAAGCCGTTGATTTGGCTTTCTTTTTGGCCAAACTTGATCCAACCCAAGTTTTGGTTGGCAAAACGGGGCTTTTGGCCGATGAAGACGATTTTGCCTTTGTGGTCTGAAACGTATTTGGCCCCCGAAGCCAGGATAGTTTTGAAGGTTTTGACCTTTTTTAATAGGTGATCGCTCCAGAGGATGGCTACCGGGCCATCGGGGTCTTCTTTGGCCAGAATGGCCATCAAGTAACCCACGGCCGGGGCGACGTCGCGCATCTTGGGTTCGGCGATTAAGTTTTGCTTGGGTAACTGGGGCAACTGCTTTCTTATCAGGGGCGAGTAGGCCTCACCAGAAGAAACATAAATGTTCTCCCAGGGGGTTTCGGGCCGCAACCTGCCGACTGCCAACTGTAAGGTGGACAGGTCACCGATAATCCGCTCAAACTGTTTGGGGGTTTTTTTGCGGCTTAAGGGCCACATCCGGGTACCGACCCCGCCGGCGAAAATGACCGCTCTTAGTGATGATTTTTCCATAATGATTTGACTTGGCGCTTTAAGTTTTTGGCAAAGGTGTCATAGTTAAAGTTTTCGGCCTGGCTTTTAATGGCGGCAGCGTTAAATTTGAGTGAATTAAATCTTTTCACAGAAGCCGCCATGCTGTCAACTGTCTGAGCCGCAAAAAATATGCCGGTTTTATTATCGACGACGGTTTCAGTCGCCCCGCCTTTTTTAAAAGCGATGACCGGACGGCCGGCAGCTTGGGCCTCAACGGCGACGATGCCAAAGTCTTCTTCTTGGGGCATGACTAAAGCCCGGCAATGCTGGTAGAGGCTGACCAAATTTTTCTCGCCGACCTCACCCAATAAGTAAACGCTGGGCCCGGCCAGACTTTTTAAGCGACCCTCTTCCCTGCCACTGCCGACGATGACTAAGTTTTGCCTAAGCTGGTTAAAAACTTTAATCGCCAGGTCGACTTTTTTGTACGGGGTAAGGCGGGAAACTACTAGAAAGTAATCCGTAAACCGTAAACCGTAATTAGTAATTTTTTTAGAAAACTTGGCGGTGTCGACGGGAGGGTAAATCACTTCCGAATCACGATGGTAATATTTTTTAAGTCTTTTTTTGACGGTTTGGGAAATAGCCAGATAGTGGTCGGGGCGGCTGGCGCCGACCAGGTCTGCCCGTTTAAGATAAGGGGCGGCGGCGGCAAAGACTTTTTTCCCCAGCCTTGAAAAGCGACCTAAGCCGGGGGCATCAAGATAGCTCTGATGGTGAGACCAAAGATAGCGGGTGGGAGTTAGACAGTAACAAAGGTGGCTGGTTTGGGGCTTGGTGACGATGGTTTTGGCTTCGGCCGAAGCCACCGAAATGACTAAGTCGAACTGGTCGAAATTAAACGACTCAAAAGCCAACGGCGCCAGCCAGGGATAAAGCTCGTGGTGGGTTTTGGCTAAAGGCCAGCCTTGAAGAAAAGAGGAGGTTACTTGAGGGAAAACCTTGGCCCAGCCGGCTCCGACTGAATCGTAAACGCTGGTATACAAAGGCGCCTCAGGCCAAAGACGATGTAAAGCTAGTAAAATTCTTTCTGCCCCGCCGACTTTGACTACCCGATCGTAAACTAAAGCCAAGTTCATGGACTAAGCACTTTCTGGTAGGCGGCTAAAGTCAGCCGGGCGGTTTTATCCCAGGAATAGGTGGCGGCCTTGGACTTGCCGGCCTTGATCATCTGGGCGCGGTCTTTTGAAGAAAAGTTTAGAAGCAAATTAATTTTGTCGACTATCTGGCCTAAGTTCTGGGGGTTAAAGTAGAGGGCGGCTGACCCATAGGCTTCGGGCATGGCGGCACGTTTAGCGGCCAAAACAGGGGTGCCGGCGGCCATGGCCTCGAGTCCTGGCAGGCCAAAGCCTTCAAGACGCGAGGCGGTGATAAAACCCAAGGAATGCTGGTAAAGGGTTTTTAATTGCCTGTCAGTGACGAAGCGCAAAACCCGTACTTGTTTCTGGGCCTTGAGGCGGAAAATAATTTTTTTGAGGCGTTTTAAAAAGACTCCCCTGCCGGTAACAATCAGCAGATGAGTTTTAACGCCTTTTTGGTTGACCAGCTTTACTGCTTTAATTAATTGAATTAGGTTTTTATGGGGATAAGCGTTGCCGACAAAAATAAGGTAGGGTTTTTTGACTTGATATTTTAACTTCTCTTGGCTTTGGTTGAGGTAGATTTTATCTGGGGCTTCAGGAGTCACCAAGATTTTCCGGGCAGGAATTGGATAGAAATTTAAGATATCTTTTTTAGTCCATTTTGAAGGGGTGAGGATCAAACTAGAGTTTTTCACTGCCCGGCGAAAAATCCGGTGGTAGCCTAAACGCTTTATAAAGTAAATCAAGGGGAATCTGGTGGTGGTCTTAAGACCGATGGAATGGTGTTTTATCAAGTCGTGGATAGTAACCACAAATTTACCCGAGAAAAAAAGCGGGGCGTTGAAGTGTAAAAAATGGGTTAAATCGGGCTTGATTGACCGAGCCAGCAGAGAAATTTGCCAGTGTTCGCTTAATGAATACGGGGCGGCCGACGAGGCAACAATATTAAATTGCTTAAATTGGCGCTTTAAACGCCCGACCAGCCCAGGTCGGGTCAGAAGGAAAAACTTAAACCCTTTTGGCTTGAGTTGGTAAAGGGCGGTCACCAGGGACCGGCTATAGCGGCCCAGGCCTGTGTGCTTGGGACCCCAAAACCTGGCGTCGATCAAAATTTTTTTCATCTTTGTTTCACGAGAGAACAATTTTTAGGTGTTTGACCTTTTCTACTAGGTAAATGCCTAGAAAAATGAGCCAACGCAGCGGAAAAATGTAGCGCTTGTTATAGTGTTTTCTGTAGAAAATTTTCATGGCTTCAAAAAAGTTTTTGTTGGTCACCAGGCGTTGTTTTTTAGCAGGAGCGGCCAATCCCGAAGCTCCTTTCAGGTGGGTAATTTTAGTGATCGGGGTGAAAACAATCTGCCAACCGGCTTGTTTGATTCTGAAGGCTAAATCCAGATCTTCACCGTACATAAAAAAGGCTTCATCCAACAAGCCCGCCTGATTTAAGGCTTCCCGCTTTAAGAAAAAGAAGGCGCCGACGGGCGAGTCGATCTCGTGGGTGACAGACAAGTCTTTCCAACCCTGGTGGTATTGGCTGAAAAAGCGCGAACGGGGAAAAAGTTTTTCTAAACCAAAGTAATAGGTAAAAGCGGCCCAAGGAGTGGGAAAACCCCGATGAGAAGCGGGGTCAATTTTACCACTTTTTAAAATCACCTTACAGGTAGACAACCCCACCTTAGGGTGTTGATCCATAAAATTAACCATTTTGACCAGGGTGTCTTTTTGTAGCAAAGTGTCGGAGTTCAAAAGCAACTGGTAGCGGCCTTTGGCATAACGCAAGCCCAAGTTATTGCCGCCGGCAAAGCCGAGGTTTTTTTCTGTCACCACCACCTTGACTAAGGGAAATTTTTTTCTGACCAGTTTAGGGGTACCGTCTTGAGAGTGGTTGTCGACTAGAATCACTTCGAATTTGCCGAGAGGTTTTTTGGCGGCAAAGACCGAGGCCAAAGTCTTTAAGGTCAGGGCGCGAGTTTTGTAGTTGACGATGATCACTGATAAATCCATAAGTTTAATTTTTGCCCATTTCTTGATAGATTTTATCCAAGTCTTGAGAGATGATTTTCCAGTTGTAGCGGCTCAAAATGAGTTTTTTGGCGTTTGAGGAGATTTTTTTTGCCAACTTGGGCCGGGTCAGAAGTTTAAGGGTCTTTTGGGCCAAGTCGGAAGCGGTTTCGGCGACTAAAACCGCTTGGTTGTTTTTGGCTGCGATGCCTTCGATGCCTAAAGCGGTGGTGACCACCGGGACCGAAGAGGCCATGGCTTCGAGGACCTTGTATTTGGTCCCCCGGCCATTCCTTATGGGCGCCAGAAGCACACTGGCTCGAGAAAAAGCCTGGCGGATGTCTTTGAGGTCGCCGGTAACATTGACGTCTTTTTGGTCTTTTAGCGCCAGAATTTGGGTGGTGGGGTTGCGGCCGACGATCCAGAGTTTAGTCCGGGGCAGTTTTTGTTTAATCTTGGGCCAGATTTTACGGGTCAGAAACAGGGCGGCGTCTTTGTTGGGCAGCCATTTGAAGTTGCCGACAAAAAGAACGGTCAGTCGCCCACCCTTTATTGAAGGGGTTTTGGCAAAATAGTCGATATCGACGCCGTTGGCGACGACGTCGACTGGTTTGTCCTTGACGGTTTTAGCCATGATCTTTTTGTCGGCCTCTGACATGGCGGCCAATCGGGAAGCTTTTTGCCAAAAATATTTTTCCCAGAGCTTGATTTTAAACACGTCAAAGTAAAGTAGCGGTTTTAAAGGGGCAAACTTAAAGTTTTCGACAAAGCGTTGATAAACCAGGTGTTCGATGGTCTGCTCGACTAAAAGTACCGGGGCAGAAACGGCAGGCAGGTTAGGCATGACGTAAAAGGTTTCGGCGTGGATCAGGTCGTAGTTGGCGCTTGACAACTCTCTGGTCAGGCGGCGGCGTAAAGACCGGGAAAGGTAAATAGCCACTAAAAAAGGGTAAGGTGTCAAAATGGACAAAAAAATGTTTCTTAGGTCCCAGGCCCGGCGGCGTTTGATCAAAACAACCTTTTGGCAGAATTTTTTTAAGCTTTTGGCGTAGACCCTTTCTTTCTCTTCCCTGATAAAGCTAAATAAGGTGATCTTGTGGTTAACGCTTAAGTGTTTTAACAGGTTATAACTTCTGATCTGGCCACCGGAGTAGAGCGGGTAGGGTAAATACGGAGTCAGCATCAAAATCTTCATAGGCCGGTGCAATCGGTTAAGTCAAGGATCAAGTACTGGTCGGTTTTTTCCAGCGTCTGGCAGCGGTCTTCAAAATATGAAGCGACGGAGTCAAAGTTGACAGTGACGTAGTGAGTGGCGCCGGCAGCTATTTTGTCTTCGATGTCGACTCCCAAGGGCCAACCGGAGCGGTTGGTCTGGTACAAAAAGGCCGGGTCGGCGTCGTAGGCAGCGATCACCAGCGCATCCTTTGGGGTAAGCCGGTCGACGGCTTGACCGGCAGCGACTATCTCCCAGTGGTTGACGTTGAAAAAACCTCTGACCTCGTACCAGCCGAAGCCAAAAGAAATTACCAGCAAGGCGGCGGCGGCGGCGGCGGAAAAGACTTTACCGCCCCAAGATTTAGCCTGATCGACAAGAAACCAGAAACCCAAAGCCACCAGGATGGAACCGACCGGCAAAAGCGGCAGCTGGTAGTAGTCGTGGGTGACGTTGCCCATGGCAAAAATCACCAGGTACAAAACGACTGATATTAACCAGGTTAATACCAGACGACGGTTTCTATCCTGGTAAGAATTTAAAATGCCGACGATAAAAAGGACAAAGCCGCCGGTGGCAAAAATGAGCCGGTTTAAACGTTCAAAAATCAGCCAGCGAAAATAGGCGCCGGTAAAACGGATGCCGGTTTGGTTAAACAGCCAGTTGGTGTCGAAGTTGGCTTCGGGGTGAGCCAGATAATGGTAGCGCCATAAAACAAAGGGGGCCAGGGAGAAAAAGGCGATAAAATAGGCTTGGGGGTTTTTGAAGACAGCGGCTTTTTTGTGGGCAAGAACAAAGTAAACCATGGGCAGGGCGACAAACAAGGCGTACGGCTTAACCAAAACAGCCAAGGCAAGGGTAAGGCTGGTTAAAAAGGCGTCGCGCCAGCGATTTGATTTGACCCAGAGGACAAAAAAATAGAGGCTTATTATAGACAGGCTGACAAAAGTCGGGTCGGGCATGATTACCCGACCGTAATAGATGTTATAAGGGTTAAAGGCGTAAAAGAAAGCGGCAATCAGGGCGACTTTGGGTTTAAAAAGTTTTAAAGTAAAAAGGTATAAAAAGACGGCCCCAAGACTGGCAAAAAAAACGCTGACCAAGCGGGCGATGGCCTCGTTGATGCCAAAGGTACGGTAAAGCAGGGCGACGATGGCGTTGTAGAAAGGAAACTCGTTGATAAATAACCTTTGGGGGTTTTCCAACTGTTTGGGGTTTAAAGGCAGCAAGCTGTCAGACTGGGGGTAGAGAAGGTTAAAATTACCCTTGACAAAGTTGCGGGCGACGGCGGCGGTGTCGGCTTGACGCCAAGAGTGCCAGTCGGCCACCGGGTTGTCGATCCGGTAAAGCCGAGGGGCAAAAGTGGCAGCAAAAACTGCCAAGCCGGTTAAAAAGATTTTTGATTTTTCCACTTTACTGCTAGGGCTAAAATCAGGCCGATTAAAGACCAGTAGGCGTAGGCGACTTTGGAAGCTTCAAAGACGTCGATATAGGTAGCATTGACCAGCATGCCGACAGTGGCGCCAATGCCGGCGGCAAACAGGCCAAAGTGAAGCGGGTCGCGAGCTTTCTTTAATGAGGCAAATAAAGTTTTGATGACGACAAAAATAATCGCCAGGAAAGAAACAAATCCCAAAAGGCCGGTTTCGCCCAAAAGCCTTAAGTAGTCGTTGTCGGTGGATTCGGCCGTAGTAAACTCCCAAACGTGGGCTTTAACCAGGGTCGAGTAACCGGTGCCCAAAAGCGGGTTTGTTTTTAAAGCTTTAACGGCGTTGGGCCAGAGAACGTCCAGGCGAATGCCGGCTGACAGGCCGTATTTCAAGGCGTTTTCCGAATAGCTTATTTCCACCGAGGTTTCGGGTGAGGCGGTGGCTAAGTAAGCCACCAGCTTTTCGTAGGTGTCGTCGTAGACGTCGGCCGGTCTGATTTTGGGGCTAGGGAGAACTGTGGTTGGAGGAATGTCGGTCCGGGTGGCCACCAGGCTCAACTGCTGTTCTGGAGTCAAGTTGGTGTCCAAGGGAATTCCGCCCTCCGGAGGCGAGCGAAAAGGCTTAACCAAAAAAGCCCTGATGCCCTCGAGTTTAAAAACGTGGGAGAATCTTTCGGATAAATCGCCGAAGGAAAGCATCACCAACAGACTCAAAGAGACCACGCCCAGCCAGCGGGTCAAAACCCAAAGCCAGCGTTTTTTAAAAGCAAGTAAGCCAAGAGCAACACTGATGCCGACCATGTAAGCCAGCCAAGAAGTACGGGAGGCAGACAAAATTAACAGCCAATACTCCAAAATGACGGTAAAAAAGATGACGGCCCGCAGGCGCCAGGACTTAACCAAGAAACCCAAGACGATCAAGGGGATAATGGTAATCATCACATAAGCGGCCAGATCGAAGTGGCCGCCAAAAGTCGACAAAACCCGGGCGTGCTCGGTCAAGTACAAAGCCACGCCTTTACTAAACTCGCGATTCATGGTCGAGTAGGCCGGCCAATAGAGATATTTTTGGCCGTAGCCGTAGATGGTGACGCCAAAAACGGCCGCGCCCAATAACAAGAGGAAGTTTTTAATTTGCTTGGGGTGCTTTAAGGCGAAAAAAAAGATAAAAAAGAGGGAAAAATATTCAAGGCGGCGAAACCAATGAAGAAAGATTTTGGCAATTTGCAAGTACTCGGGGTTGACGGTGCGGGTGACAAAAATGGCCGAGAGAACGGAGAGAAAGCCGACGACCAAGTAGAAAGCCACCGGCTTAAATAAAGGGGCTTTGACCGGCTTGATCTTGCCCCTTATCACTTGAATTAAGAAAAAGACAGCGGTGCCAAGAATAAGAAAATCTTCTAATCTCACCCTAACGTTGTAGCCCGGCAGAATGTCAAACAAAGGCCATTTGGGATAAAGGGGCAGAAAGATGATTAGAAAACCGGCGATGACAGTGAGTAGGTTCTGATCAAGCCAGTTTAAAAGCTTGGGTGTAGACTTCATATTTATTTTTATCTTGTAAGATGATACCAAAAATTATCACTCTTAACACGGCGCCAATTTTTAATAACCACCTTAGCGCCGGATATTCCCAAGCTGGTTTGTGCTTTTTATAAACGTATTTTAAGCCTTGATACTCCCCCAAAACCGCTCCCCGACTTGAACCAGAAGCTTGACCCAAATGGGTCAGGCTGGGTCGGGAAAAGTAATAAGGGCTGATATTAAGCTTTTGGGCGCGCAGGCAAAAATCGACGTCTTCGGCGTACATAAAAATCGCTTCGTCAAAGCCACCAAGCTTTTTGAACAGACTAGCCTTGACTAAAAGGGCGGTACCGCCTAACCAACCAGGGCGTTGGTCTGATTCAAAGAAACTGATGCGGCGCTGCTGGTAGGGTTTGACCAGCCGACCTAAAAGCGGCAGGTCGTCGACGAACAGCATCCAGGCAACCTGACGCGAGAGGCGGGGCAAAAAACCTCCCTGGGGTTGGATGGAGCCATCGGGGTTTAATAGACGACAAGAAGCGATTTGGGCTTTTACCTTTTGTGCTTCTTGCCAGAGAAGGCCGATGGTGTTTTTGCCAAGCAAAGTGTCGGAGTTTAAAAACCAGAGGTAGCGTCCAGTTGCCTTGTTAACTCCCAGGTTGTTGGCCCGGCCGAAGCCCAGGTTTTTGCCGGCGGTGACGAGCTTAACCTGGGGGAAGCGTTTTTTAACCATTTTAACGCTGCCGTCTTGGGAGTCGTTGTCGACGACGATAACCTCTTTTTTCAGTCGGTCGCGTGAGGCGTAAATGGTTTTAAGACAGCTTAATAAAACCTTTTTTGTATTAAAAGAAACGATAATGATTGATAAATCGACCATAAATTTCTAATTGACCTAATTTCTAAATTATTGAAATAGTCTAGCTCTGCCCAAACGGTAATTGAGGTTTTTGACCCGGCGCCGGCCGATGGGGCGGGCGGGGATGCCGGCGACAATGGTTTTTTCAGGCACACTCTTGGTGACGACGGCGCCGGCGGCGACCACCGCTCCCCGGCCGAGAGTGACTCCGGGCATGATGATTGCCCGAGGGCCAACAAAACAAAAGTCTTTGATTTCCACCGGGAGGGTTACCGGGGCAAAATCATTAGAGTTAATGTCGTGCTTGCCGTTTAGGATCATCACCGAGCTGGCAATATCGACGTGGTTGCCGATGGCCAATTTATCCCGGCCGTCTAAGGTGGCGTGGTCGCCGATGATGGTACCGGAACCAACAAAGACGTTTTTGGGCTGGTAGAAGCGGGCGCCGATGTGGATGGTTGAGCGGCGGCCGATTTTGACCCCTGAAAGTGAAAAAATAACTTTTCGCAAACTGTGGGAAGGTAAATAGCCCAAGAGCCATAATAGGGCTACCTTGGCGTCGAGGTAATAATTATAAAAGCGGTCGATAACTTTGGAGCCGGTTTGATTCCAAGTTAAAGGCTGGTCGTTTTTGTCTTTAAAGGGAGAACTCATTTAAAACCTCGACAACTTTTTTGCCTGACTGCCGCCAGTCAAAGTCAAAAGCGCGTTTCTTGGCCTGAACTAGCCTCCGGCTTAAAACTTCTTGCGGCAAGAACAACGCCTCTATTATACCCTGTCTCACTTGTTTTGCCTTAAAAGGCGGCCTGATGTAACTGCCGGCGTCTTGAACAATCTCGGTTAGACTTGAGTTTTTGGCGACTAAAACCGGAGTGCCGGCGGCCATGGCTTGGACTACGGGGATGCCGAAACCTTCGTAGAGTGAGGGGTAGATAAATAGTTTGGCTCCTTTGATTAGCGCCGGGACGTCGGCGGCGGGCAAGTAGCCGGTAAAAATCACTTTGTGACTAAGTTTGAGAGTTTTGACCGTTTTGAATAAGTCGCGGTAGAGCCAACCCTTTTTGCCGGCGATGACGAGTTGCAATCCCTTAAGGTCGGACCTTCTTTCCAAAAGGTCCGACCTTTTTGAAAAAGCCTTGATAAGGGCGAGCAAGTTTTTCCGCGGCTGAAGAGTACCCAAATATAAAAGGTAGGGTTGGCTAATGCCATAACGGGTCATGACTTTGGTCAACTTTCGGGGGGAGATTTTCCGGGTAAAACGTTTGTGGTTGATGCCGGGGTAGACCACGGTGATATCTTGAGGTGCAAGGCCAAAGTGCTCAACCAAATCATTTTTCGAAGCGCGGGAGATGGTCAAAATGTGGCGGGCTTTTTTGACCGAATAGCTGGTCCAGCGGGTGAGTTTAACCAGGTCAGTCTTTAAAAACTGATCGGGGAACTTGAGAAAGGCTAGGTCAAGAATGGTGACGATGCGGGGCACGGGGCAAAAGCGGGGGGCATAGTGGGTCAGGCTTAAAAAAGCTTTGAGGTTGGGAGTTTTATAAAGGGCCAGCGGTAGACGCCATTGAGTCCAGAACCAACCCGGCCTTAAAACCCGGTAGCGCCAGTGACCTACGGCTTGGGGCAGGTCGCCCGCGGGAGGGTTTTTTAAAAAGATTTGGTAGCGGTTTTGGCGGTCGAGCTGGCTGATCTGCCAGAGAATTTGGGAAGCAAACTCGTTGCTGCCTACCTTATTTTCTACGTTGGCTTCGTTGGCGTCAATGCCGATGAGCATAAACTTGGTGGTAAATTTTGAGAGTTTCCCTGGCAGTTTTACCCCAGGAAAATTTTTGAGCCTGGGTAAAACCTAAGTTTATCCGGGCGCGCCTTTGAGCCGGCGTTAGTTTTAAAACTTGGTTTATGGCCCGGGCAATTTTTGCCGGGCTTTTGGCGTCGGCATAAAAGGCGGCTTGGCCGCCTAACTCCGGCAGGCTCGAACCGGTAGAGGTCACCACCGGACAGCCCGAAGCCAAAGCCTCTAGAATCGGCAAGCCGAAGCCCTCGTAGAGGGAAGGGTAAACCAAGGCTTTAGCCCCACAGTATAAGATGCTCAAGTCTTCGTCGGGGACAAAGCCAATAAGCTTGATCCCTTTGACCGGCTTGACTTGGTCTCCCCAGCCGAATTTGCCGGCGATGACGAGAGTTAATTCACTCCCGGAGTGGTGTTGATAGGCTTTAATCAACCGCGCCAGGTTTTTTCTTGGCTCCTGGGTGCCGACGGATAAAAGATAGTCCCCTTTTAACTGGTACTTGGCTTTGACCCAGCGAATTTCCCCTTTGTCGTTTACCGGCTTGAAAACCTCGGCCGGGGCCAGGTAAACCACGGCCAGTTTGTCTTCAGGAATACCGTAGGTTAAAAGATCTTTTTTGGTGGCGACAGAATCAACGATAATCTTGGCAGCTTTTTTTTGGGCCAGCTTCAGGTGGCGGGTTTGGGCTTTGACCACTTTGGCGGTATGGGCTTGAGGAAACTTTAAAAAAGTTAGGTCGTGGATGGTGGTGACAATTTGGGCGCCGCTGGGAGGCAGGGCCCAGTTTGAGGCGTGGAAAATGTCAGTTCGCCCGGTAAAGTGATCGGGGCTGACGATTTGCCAGCGGTTCCAGAAAAGGTCAACTAAGGCAGGAGAAAGGTTGGTGACGACTTTTTTTATCCCGGGGCGGTCGACCTGTTTTAAGAAAGCCTTCAAGGTATCTTTTTGGCGCAGGCTGCCGCCGTAAAGGACGTAGCGGTTTTTTTTATCAAGCGCCAGCAGGCTTTTAACCAGCTGCTCTGTGTAACGGGAAACGCCGAGCTGATAGACGATCTGGGAGATGTCAATGGCGATGGTCATTTAATATATTGTATCAGGGTGAGATCACCGGTGAAGTGACGGACGAAATTTGGCTTAAAACCGGAGAGTTCAAGTTTTTGGCGGCTGGTTAGGCTGGGATCAAAGATAGCTTCGGCGTAGGGCACCAGCCAAATCTGACGAGCGTCAAGAACCGAAGCCAGGTTGTCGCTGGCGACGATGTTGCCGGCATAGTAATATTTTAAAGGCGCGTCAACCACGGGGATGATCACCACCGGTTGAAGGTTTAAGTTTTTCTCGACCAGGACTTTGACTAAGCCCCGCCAGTCTTCCCGGTGGAATTTGGGGTTTAATAGATAAACGGCGGAAGCGGTCAGGTTTAAGACAAGAAAAAAAGCCAAGGCTAACCCTTGATAGTTTTTTTTGAGCAAACTTGCGCCCAACACCAGCCCCAAGTAAAAAGCCGGCAGCAAAAACAAGAGGCGAAAATAAGCCAGGACCGGGACTTTGACAGAAACTAAAACTATCAGTAAAAAAGGTAAAACCAACCAGGAAAAAATGACCACTTTGGCAAAGCTTAATTTGGGCTTGGCCTTAAGGGCCAAAATAATCAGCCAGGAAGACAACGCCAAGGGCACGGCTAAGACGAGAGCAAAGACAAAGTTGTTATCGATGGCGATGCGGCCGACTAAAAACTTGACCGGGATGAGGCTTAGGTTTTTGAAACTTACGCCGCCGACGACGCTACTCCAAGCCGGGCTGGCGGCAGCGGAAGCAAGGCCGACTTTAACCTGGCTAAATAAAGTCGGCAGCCAGGGTATGAAGGTTAAGACTGAAGCCAATTGAAGCAGAAAAACTTTTTTAAATTTTGACCTATCTAATAAAAAAACTGCCACGGCTTGGGCGGGCAAGACAAACCAAGCCAAATAGTGAGAATAAAGCAAGCTAGTTAAAAAGAAAAAATACTGCCACTGGTGGCTGCCCGATCTTATCAAGCGGATGAGACAAAAAAATGAGCCGGTGACTGCCAAAGTCACCAGGCTATACATTCTGGCCTCCTGGGAATAGTAAAGGTGCAAACCTGATGTTGCTAGTAAAAGCGCTGGCCAGTGGGCAACTTTTTTGGGTAAAACTTCGCGGGCGATAAGATAAACCAAATAAACTGTAGCCACGCCAAAAACGACCGATGGTAAACGTAAAGCCACCTCCGAGTTACCGAAAATCTTGCTAAAAAAGAAGTTGACTAAGTAAGACAAAGGCGGGTTAAAATCGTTTTTCAGGTAGACGTTTAAAAGGCCGGAAAGAGAAAAGTTTGCGATAGCTTTGGCTTGAAAAGCCTCATCCAGCCAAAGCGACTGGTTGAGGTTAATTATTCTTAAGAAAGCGGCAAAAAATAAAACAAAAGCGAGCATCAAATCAGTACCTCCGCCCGGTCAAACTGATAAGCGCTCCGATTAAAAGCCCCAAGTCGTAGACTAACTGATAAATCACCATTCTGGCCTCGACAAAGCGGACGGCCTTTAAACTGCCCCAAACCAAGGAAAAGACGGCGTTGGCGCGAAAGGCGGCCCAAATGGCTCCCCAAGACCCGAGTTTGTAAGGACGTTTACCCACCCAAACGGCGTGGCTAAAGATTTTGGTGATGGTTTCCGGGTGAGAGTGAAAAAACTTGGCAGGAGTGCGGTAAGGCACAAACCCGAGCTTGTCGGCCAGGGTCCAGTCGTCGGTGTAACCGGTGGGGGTAAAACCGCCGGCGCGGTCAAAGTCTTTTTTGAGGATGGCCCGAAAAACCTCTTTTTGCCCGGTTGACTCCCCGACCATTTTATTGCTTCCCCGCCAGTGGTAGAAATTAGCGCACCTGGCCCAATGATGGTACCAGTTTTTGACCCATTCGTTGCCCGACCAGGTGCCCCTAGCCTTACCGCTTGAAATCGGTCGGGTCAAGAACTTTAGAAATTGGCGGTCAAACTCCATGTCGGCATCGACAAAAACCAGGATGTCTCCGGTGGCGTGATGCGCGCCGAAGTTTCTGGATAGCCCCGGCCCTTGGTGGGGGCGGCGAAAAAGCCTGACTGAAAATCTTTTGGCGGTTTCGGCGGTGCCATCACGCGAGCCGTCGTCGACCACGATGATTTCTTTCGGCTTTAAGGATTGACGGCTAAGGCTTTGAAGACAAGTGGCAATGGTCGCTTGGCTGTTGTAAGCGGGAATGATGACGGAAACAGATTTAACCATTAATCCTCTTATTTAATCATAATATTCAAATCTTGGCTCGCTACGACTGGGGATAAATTTTATCTGACGACCGGCATAAAAAGAAACGAACAAACCGTTTAAATCGATGAATTCTTCGCTGGCGTAGACGGTTACCAGCTGGCCTTCGGGCGCAGTTTGATTAATTAAAGTGCCCAAGTCGTAACCGGGGCGGTGGGCCTGGGTGGCGTAAAGAGCCTCGACGAATTGGCGGCGTTCCCAGGCGATAACAAAGATTAAGGTTAAAAGGGTAACCAGGGCTAACTTAAAGCTCTTTTTCTTCAGCCATTCGACCAGCCAAGAAAAACTTAGGGCCAGGAAGGGCAAAAGGAAGATGTTGAAGTATTCGTGGATATAAACGACGTTGGAAAAAATCACCGGGTAAGCAAGACCAAATAAAAATAAAACTAAGATAATTGACGCCTGCGGCGTCAGGGCGGTAAGCCGTTTGAGGTTTTTAAGCTGGGCCAGCAAAAAGATTAAGCCGGCGGCGGCTAAAATTCTGGTGTAATAAACCGTCAGCCAGCGTACTTCTTGGATCAAGTAACCTTTTAAGGTAAAGCTGGCCGAGCGGGGGTCAACAGAGTCCAGCGTTGAGGTTAAGTTAAGCCTTAATAATAAAGCCTCAAGCAGTCCCCCCCCGGTGAAAGAACCGGTTAACCAGAAAACGTGAATCAGGTGGAGTGCAAAAGTCGCCACTAAAACACCCAGGCTTAAGGCTGCGGCGCGTTTGAGCCGGGGTTTGAAAATGGCCGCGTGTAAAAAAATAAAGGGGTAAAGAAAGTAGCCGGCCCAGCCGGTCAAGCCGTTTAGGGCTGTAGCAATGAGGAATTTGATTAGGTTTGGCCGGTTCGGTTGTTTACCAAGATCAAGATAAAAGTTTAGGGATAAAAAAGAAAAAAAGACGATCATGGCCTCCTGGGAAGGCATGAGGGAAAAGTAACGCACCATCGGGCTAGCGGCTACGGCCAAGGCGGCCAGAGAACCCAGCCGGGAAAACTTGAGTTTTCTGGCGATAACTACCAGCAAAATCAAATAACCCAGGGTAAAGACGGCGGGGACTACCCTGGCGACTAAGTCTGAAACGCCGAAAAGTTTGAAAGCCAAAGCCAAAGTCAAAGGAAACAGAGGCGGGTAGTGGGTGTAGTAACCTCCTCCGGTAAACTGGCCTAGTTTGGTAATGACTAACCCCAGATTCAAGTAGTTACGGGCAATTTGACTATAAAAAACCCCGTTCCAGTCGTGATGGCCGATGAAAGGTTTTACCAGCTGATTTATAAAACCTGCCATAGTTTTAAGTATTTTTGGGCCAGACCATCCCAGGAGAACTTCAAGGCCTGGGTTCGGGGAGAAACGGGCGGCTGGCGGCTTAAAGCTTTTTTAAGGGCAGAAGCGTAGAGGTTTAAGTTGGTGGGATCGACCAGGTAGCCGGCCCGACCGACCAATTCGGCTCTTATGGGATCGTCGGTAACTACCACCGGCAGGCCCGAGGCCAAAGCCTCCAAAATGCTGATGCCGTAGGCCTCAACCGGAAGAGCCGGCAAGGTGTAGGCTTGACAGCTTCTATAAACCGGGGGGAGATCGCGGTAGCCAACGGCAATGTTTTTAAACCGGTTTCCCAAAAGCTTTTGACCCAAAGTAATTGTTTCCGGCCGCTGGCTGCCGACCAGAAGCAGGCTGGCGTTTTTGGCTTGGGCCACCGCTTTGATGGCCAGTCCCGCCCGCTTGGTTTTTTGGGGGCCGGCGACGGTCAGGATCACCGGCGGCTTTAAGCCATGGTGAAACTTTTTACCTTGCCGGGTAAAGCGGGCGGTGTTGACGCCGACGGCAATGGTTTTAAGGTTGGCTTTGGGGTTGACGCTTTTGGCCCAACTGGCGTGAAAGCGGGTTAAGCAGATAAAAACGTCAGGCTTTAACCAAAGGTTGACTTTGTCGTCCCAGCCGATGCCGGAAAAACCGGCGAGAGTCAGCTTGGTGGGACGTTGGCGGCAAAAGAGTTTGGCGTAAAGGCTCATCCAGCCGTTGTTTAAAGGCAAAAGGATGTCGGGCGGATCAGCTTCAAGTTTTTTGAGGACCATTTTTGTAAAACGGCAGACCGAAAGGCTGGTAGGGTCGAGATAAAGGTAGTTGAGGATTGTGGGGCGGCCGGCCGGCGGCAGCCGGGGCTTTAAACCAACCGATGCCGCCGAGTAAACAGTTAAGTCAATTTTATCCTTGAGACGGGCTTGAATTTCTGTGACAATGGTTTCTACCCCGCGGCTGACGGTTCCGGAGTAATAACTTAGGATAACCACTTTTTTCTTCATGTTGGTTTCGGTCGATAGGTTAAAGCCAGGACTGCGGTCAAGGTGTTAAGGGCAATTAAGGTTAAGCTGGCGGCCAAAGCGGCGCCAACGGCCTGATATTGGGGAATCAGGACTAAGTCCAGACCAACCAGAAGGGCAAGCTGAATTAAACTTAGTCCAAAAAATACTTTAACCCTGCCGGTGGAGTAGATCAAGTGCGAGACATAGGGGGCGCCGGCGACAAAAAAGGCAAAACCTAAGGATAAAATCTTGGTGGGCAAAACCGCTGCTTGGTAGCCCGAACCAAAAATCAGCTGGACTAAAAATTCTGATAAGGGGATGATCAGTAAAACCAGGGCTGCCAAGATCAAGCTTAGCTTAGCGGCTTTAAACAGGTATTTTTGGCTGGTAGCCGAATCGGGAAAAGAGGCAAAGCGGGGAGCAAAGATTAGGCTCAAGGCGGCGGCAAACTGAATGGCGGGCATAAAAAAGCGGTAGGCCGCCTGGTAGATGCCGGTGGTGGTGGCGTCGGTTAACCTCAATAAGATGGCGGTGTCGACGCGGCCGTGGATGGCGGCTAAAATAAAACCGGCAGTGAGCCACTTTTGAAAATGAAAAAATCTGCGTTTAACTTTGGGGGTCACCTTGGCTTTTAAAAAGTCCCAGGAAATAAGCTTGGCTCCCAACACCAGACCGCCGACAGCCCCCAGGGTATAAGCCAACAAGCTGTTGCCCACGGTCAAGCGGGCCACCAAGTAGATGGCTACCACCGCTGCCAGGCGCAACAGGTTGATGATAATGTCGACGCTGGTGTCGGCTAAGAATCGCCTTTGGGACTGGAGTAGGGCCTTAGGGAAACGGAAAAGAAACACGGCCGGAATAATCGCGGCGGCTAAAAGCAAGTAGGGTTTTAGCTCGGGGTGAATCAGGTTGGCAACGGGTTGACTCAAGACGGCAAATAAGGCACCGGCAGTTAGACCCAAGATCAGTTTTAAATAAAAACCGTATTTGATAAAACTTTTGTCAGCATCGGTGGCTTGGGAGGCAAAATTGACGATAGAACTGGAGATAGCTAAATCGATTGAGTCGATGACGATGACCACTATGGCCAAAGCGGTCGTGTAAAGGCCAAAACCGGTGGGGCCGAGTAACCGGGCGATTAAAAAAATGCTGGCGGCGGCAAGAAGCGTGCTCAAACCCATGCCGGCGGTAACGATAACCGCGTCTTTGATGGTTTGAGTCCTGGTGACGGCCAGAAGGCTTTTGATAATCTTAGCCATGAGTTGAGTTTAGCTTTTGGCGACCACGAGAATGCCGGAAACGATAATCATCAAACCCAGCCAGCGCAAGGGGGGGACGGTCTCTTTGAGCACCAACCAAGATAAAAAGACGGTGACGACGTAGGAGGCGGCCACCAAAGGGTAGACAAAAGAAAGCTTTTCCCGGGATAAGACCACCAGCCAGATAAGCGCGCTGACAAAATAAAAAAACAACCCCAACAAAACCAGCGGGTTTAAAAAAATCTTGATAAACTCTGAAACCACCGAAGTCTTGGTGAGGCTGATTTCGCCTACTTGGTTCATGCCGCTTTTTAGAATCAGTTGGCCGATAGCGGCCACGATTACAGGCGTAAAAATCAAGACAAATCTCATCTAGTATGATAGTATCACATTAGTTATGGGCAATAAAAGTGCGTTGGTTACCGGCGGTGCCGGCTTTATCGGTTCCCACCTTTGCGAGGTGCTTTTAAGAAAAAAGTATCGCGTGATTTGCGTCGATAACTTTTTGACCGGCGACCGGCAAAACGTCAAAGCCCTAATGGATCAAAGCGGTTTTTTGCTGGTAAATGCCGATGTGACCAAAAAACTGCCCGAGGTGCTTTTGGACGAGCCGGTCGACTATGTTTATCATCTGGCCAGCCCGGCCAGCCCCAACGAGAAAAGCCCGATCTCCTATTTAAGCCTGCCTCTGGAGACTATGGACGTTAATTCTTTGGGGACGAGAAGGATGCTTAGATTATCCAAAAAGAAAAAGGCCCGCTTTGTTTATGCTTCGACCTCCGAAGTCTATGGCGACCCCAAGGTCCATCCCCAAACCGAAGATTACTGGGGCAACGTCAACCCGAGAGGGGTGAGAGCCTGCTACGACGAAAGCAAACGCTTCGGCGAAGCCTTGACCATGGTTTACGTCAGGAAATTCAAGCTCGACGCCAGGATCGTCAGGATTTTCAACACCTATGGGCCGAGGATGGACTTGAGAGACGGCCGGGCCGTAGTCAACTTTATTACCCAAGCTTTGAAAAACGAACCGCTGACGATCCACGGCAAGGGCAGCCAAACCAGGAGTTTTTGTTACGTCGACGACTTGGTCAAAGGCTTAATCAAGCTAGCGGAAACCGACAACCTGACCGGAGAAGTAGTCAACCTGGGCAGCACCGAGGAGCTGACGGTGCTTGACATGGCAAAAAAAGTCAAAAGAGCTACTAAGTCTAAATCAGAATTTACCTACACCAAGCGGCCTGATGATGATCCAAGGAAAAGAAGGCCCGATATTTCCAAGGCAAGAAGGCTGTTGGGTTGGACGCCGAATGTGGGCTTTAGTCAGGGCTTGAAAAAGACTATTGCCTATTTTGAAGCCAAACTCAGAGATGAAACGGTCACGGCCTAAAACGGTCCTGGTGACCGGTAACGCCGGCTTTATCGGCTCGCATTTAACCGAGAAGTTGCTGGCGGATAACTACCGGGTAATCGGGGTAGACAACTTTAACGACTTTTACGACCCCAAGGTCAAGGAAAAAAATGTCGCTGCGGCGAAAAAAAATCCCCGCTTCAAACAGTACCGGACAGACATTACCGACTTTGGCGCTTTAGAGCGGATTTTTGAGGAAAGCGAGATTGACTTGGTCGTCCATCTGGCGGCGCGGGCGGGAGTCAGGCCGTCTTTGGTTTATCCCCGGCTGTATCAAAAAGTCAACGTCGAAGGAACGGTTAATTTGTTAGAGCTGACCCGCAAGTTTGAGGTCGGCAGGTTTATCTTTGGTTCGTCCTCCAGCGTCTACGGCGAGCAAAAAAAAGTCCCCTTTTCCGAGACCGACCCGGTCAACCGACCGGTCAGCCCCTACGCGGCCAGTAAAAAATCAGCCGAGATGTTTTGTTTTGCCTACTCAAAGCTGTTTGGCATCAAGACCACGGTGTTGCGGTTTTTTACCGTTTATGGCCCCCGGGGGCGGCCGGACATGGCGCCGTATATTTTTGCCAAGGCGATTCTGAAAGGGGAGCCGATCACCCGCTATGGCAAAGGCGACACCAGCCGCGACTATACTTATGTCGACGATGTTGTGACCGGAATTTTGGCGGCGGTTAAAAAGCCCTTTGATTATGAAGTGATCAACCTGGGCCACAACCGGCCGGTGAAGTTAAACCAGTTTATTGCTACCATCGAGAAAATAGCCGGCAAAAAAGCCAAAATCTTTGAGCAGCCGCGCCACCCGGCAGACGTCAGCCAAACCTTTGCCGATATTGGTAAGGCCAAAAAACTGCTCGCCTGGCAGCCAAAAACCGATCTAGAAACAGGTCTAAGACGCTTCCTCAACTGGTACTCTAACTCACAACCATAACATCTAGATTGACGATCGTCACTCAAATTGTTATGTTGATAAAGCTTCCGGCAACTCACCGGGCTTTAATTTCTCTCTTCTACCCCACCACTTAAACTTTTTCAGCCTGTCTACCACCTTAGCCTGGTGGCGCCAACCGCTCCTTTTAAGGTGGGTTAAATGAAGATACCAGGTATCGACAAACTCCAAGCGTTCGGGTTGATCCTGAATCGACCGGCCATTTATGGTGTAGGCCTCATCAGGATAGGAGCCGATAACTTTAAGCCCGGGCAGATTCTTGATCGCCCTAATGTTTAAATTTCCGCTCCAGGGACCGATGCGGTAGCGGCCAGATGATTCAGGTAAGTAGTGGTAGACGTCGCCGATGGCGTTTCTGGTGCGGTTGACTAAAGCCAGGGTGTTTATTGAAGCATTCTCCGCGGCTTTGATTAATTGAATTAGGTTTTTTTCGGGCCAAACCTCGTCGCCGTCTAAAAGCAAGATCCAAGGGGTTTTGGTAGCGGCTATTTGCTGGTTTCTTAATTTCACCAGTCCGTTTCTGCCTGCCGCACCTTTTTGACTGAAGTCAATCTTGTTTGAGTTGATCGACTTAATCTCCTTTACGGTAGCGTCGGTGGAGCCGGTATCCCAGACGAGGAAACGGTCAACGTGGTCGATGACCGATAAAAGAGAAGGCTTAATAAACCTCTGTTCGTTTTTAACGATGGTGTGACTGGTAATCATTTAGCTGAAATTACTTTAAATATCTTAATCGAGCTTTTGTTCTCCGGGCGGAAGACTTGAAACAGGAGTTCGGCGGACAAGCTCGCGGGGACTGTCTCGGCGACGTTTAACGCCAGAAAAACTTCTTCTTCATTCTCGAGGGCGTTGAGTACGCTTTGGCGGGCGGCCGGGGCCAACACCATATCGTCGGCAAGACTAACGACCGTCATGCCGTGGTCGGGCCAAAGGTAAGGCAGGCCGGTTTTAACCAAATCGTCCGACTCGGTGATTAAGATCTCCGGAGGAAAAGTTTTTAAGTAGTCCACCACTTCGGCTAAGCCGTAGCCGGAGGGCCAGCCGGTGACATACTGCCAGCGCTCGATTTCCGGGAGCGGAGCTTTTTTGAGATCAGTAACGATGACAAAGTCGGTAACCAACGGCTGCCAAAAGACTGCCGCTATCAACACCGCCCCCAAAAGGTGGGACAGTTTTTTTAAAATTGCCTCGAGGCCGACGGCGGCAAAGAACAAACTTAAGACAAAAACATAGAGCAAGTATCTGGGAAACAAGATTTTGGCAAACAAAACCACAAACAAGAGCATGGGGATAATGGTGACCAGTAAAATTTTCCAAAAGGGGCGATAGTTAAAATAAGCGACCACGGCGCCGACGAGAACCAGGAGTAAAACCGGCCAAGTTAGATATTGCCAGCTCCACCAGGCCACCTGGATAAGGTTGGGGCGGATTGAGTCTAAAGCTTGATTTACCGATAACAGAAAAACCTGGCGTTTGCCGATAAAACTCGTAAGCGACCCGGTGGCAAGATAAAAAATTACGCTTAAGCCGGGCAAAGCTGCCGCCCAAAAGTCGTGGCGGTTAAGCTTGGGACGAAACCAAAAGTAGGCCAGAATGGCGCTACCCGGCAACAACCAGGCAGTGGATTTAGTAAGTAACCCCAACATCAAACCCAGGCCGGCAAGATATGCCCCACGGGTTTTATTTTTTATCAGCCTCAAGCTTAAACCATAAACTACCAGCAAAGCGGCCAAGGTCACCGCCGAGTCGCCGCGCAATCCTAAGCGGTCGTGGATTAAAACTATCGGTGAGGTCAAGATTAAAAAGAGGCTTAAGTAACCAATCAGGGGTGATTTAAACCAGGTTTGAGCTAAGCGGAAAACAACAATCAGGCTCAAACCGCCAAAAAGAGCGGCGGTCAGCCTTAGGCTTAGCAGAGGGTCCTTGGCGATTAAGTTTATTAGGGTAGCCACCCAGGTAGTAAAAGGCGCCCAGCCGAACTCTTTTAAAGGTAGCAGCCACTGGTTAAGGTCGGCGCTGATGGTGGCCACCCAGCGGGTATAGAGCAGCTCGTCTAAAAAAGGAGGGAAAGATAAAACTCTAACCAGCCGGGAAACGACAAACAGACCAACTAAAACTAGTGCCAACATAGGTGTTTTAGGCTAGTATACTAAATTATGGCAGGGATAATGAGGCAGGATCTGTATCGCGAACTTTTTGAAGTGGAAGATCACCATTGGTGGCACAAGCAGAAAAGGCTGATGGTTCATAGCCTAATTGAAAGAAACTGCCGCCAGCCTGGACGGGTTTTAGATCTGGGCGCCGGCAGCGGCAAACTGCTTGATGAATTGAAACAAAAAGGCTGGCAAGTGGCTGGCGTCGACGCGGATGAAAAAGCGGTCAGGCTGGCTCGCAGACGAGGCCTAAAGCTGGTTAAACTTAACCAGAATCAAATAAGGCTGCCCTTTACTGACAACAACTTTGACCTGGTGGTGTCACTTGACACCCTGGAGCACGTTAAAACCGATGCGGCGGCGATTGGGGAAATGAAACGCGTGGTAAAACCAGAAGGGTTGATTTTGATCACCGTGCCGGCTAACCCTTGGCTTTTTTCTTACTGGGACAAAATGCTGGGGCATTTTAGGCGCTACTCGAAAACCAGCCTCGCCCGGCTGATCAAAACTGCCGGCTTGAGGCCAGTTTTTGTCAGCTTCTTTTTCACCTACTTACTCCTGCCGGTAAGCCTAATCCGCTGGTTTAGAAATCGACTCAAACTAACGGCTGTTTCTGACTTTCAGCTCACGCCGGTAAACTTCTTAGTAGCGCCACTAATGGCGTTTTTGGGTTTTCTGGAAAGGCAAGTGGTAAAATTTACCCCGCTGCCATTTGGCCTGTCTTTAATATGCCTTATCAAAAAAAAGTAATCTGGCCCAAACAATTATCGCTGGTCTTGCCGGCATACAACGAAGCGGGGCGCTTGCCGCGGGCCCTGACCATCTGCCACCAGTGGAGTAAAAAATTTTCCGGCTGGGAGTTTATTTTTGTCAACGACGGTTCAAGCGACGCCGGCGAAAGCCTAATTCTCGCTAGTAAGTTTAAACTCATATCTTACCCAACCAACCGGGGGAAGGGTTATGCGGTCAAAACCGGAGTAGCGGCAGCCACTAAACCGTTGGTGCTGGTCGCCGACATAGATTTTTCTACTCCCCTGTCTGAAATTCCCAAGTTTTATCAGGTTATCAGAACTGGCGCTGACGTCGCCTCGGGTTCGAGAAAGCTGGCTGGCGCCAAACTTTTAAAGCTTCAGCCAAAGATGCGTCAGTGGCTGGGCGAGCAGTTTACCCATCTGACTAACCTCTGGCTTGGCATGCGAGTGAGTGACTTTACCTGCGGTTTTAAACTCTTTCTCGCCCCGGCAGCCAAAAAGTTATTCGGTTTGTCGCGGATCTCCCGCTGGGGCTATGACGCCGAGATTTTGTTTTTGGCCAAAGTCCTCGGCTACCAACTGGTCGAGGTGCCGGTTACCTGGGAAAACGACGAAAGGACCCGGGTAAATATCTTACTGGACGTGCTGCGATCGCTGGGCGATTTAATCGCTATCCGCTGGAACCAGCTAAGGGGAAAATACGCTTAGGGCTGACTGGCGATGGCGCTGTAGAGGTCGGTGACGGGCGCGCCGGTAACGGCGTTTTCAGCTTTTATAGATAAAGAAGACACCGGGGCGGGGACGGGAACGGTGTAGGCAAAAGTGGTCGGCAGCAAGTCAAAATCGGCGCTAAAGTCGGCCATGATGGTGTCCTGGCCGACGGCGGCGGTGATGTCTTGAGCAGGTGCGTCGACAAAGTTTAATTTAAACATGGTAAAAGAAACCGGGACGACGGCGTCGGGAATGATCTCGATGGTGACGGAGCCAGGGCGGTTGACCACGCTGATTGCCACTTGGGCAAACTCGAGTTGCTGTTTGATCAAGCTCAAGTTGTTATCAATGGTATCCCGAAACTGCCTAAGCAGGCGCTTTTTCTCTCTGATCGAAGCTTCATCGACAGTGTCGTAGATAAACACGTCGGCGTAAGCAGCATAAATCTGGTCAAAGTCGGCTTCGATCTGACTATAATCGTTGGCCAGCTGGTTTAAATAGCCGTACTTCAACTTTCTAAACTCCGGCAGGCGTTCCAAGAGTAAAAACAGCCGGGGGTAATCGTACTGGTCGGCCAAATGGGGGTCATAGAGGTTATACGACTTTAGAGTAGTACCACCGGAGAGGGTTAATTTGGTCAAGTCGCCTTCATTTCTGACCAGGGGATAAAACTTTTGGTCAGACGAAGAGTAGTAAAACCTAAGATTGTCGCCGGCGACGTCGTGGTCAATACCCAACACTTCCCGGTAAGCCTCAAAGCGAGCCAAGTAGTCAAGATCGATTACGTCAACAAGGGTTTTGAGGTCGCGATCACGCATAGCCTTGAAGAATTTGTCCGTTTGGTAGAGGGCTTGTGGGTCGTCTGTCGCCAAAGGTTCAACGTTGGCTATGGCAAAATCCCAGCCGGAAAGGTGGTGGGCATTGAGAGCTACCTCGTTGCCCCGGTGCTTTAATCTGGTGGCGTCTTTTAAAGCGATGATGTAGCCGGCAAGATTGCGGCTTTTTAAAAACTGGTCGTCTACTTTTTCTTCAAACATATAGATGCCGTTGGCTTTGCCGTTGATCTTGACCCTGACCGGCTCTTGGCGGTTGTGGATTAACTCCAGCCGGTCGGCCAAGCTGTTGGCCAGAAGCGGAGTAATCCAGTCGTGGAGCCAAGAATTCAATAAATTAAATTTGGATAAGTTATCGACCGCCTGGTTGTCTTTTAGCTTCACGTCGTAATCGGTCTTGTTGTAGATAAAGTTGTTGGCTCCCCCGCCGTGAAAGCTAATCGTAGCTTTATAAGTTTGGCTAGCGAATCTGAAAGAAATTTCTTGGGTAGCCTCGGTTTCCGAATCATGAACACCAACCTCAAGAGATTTTTTAACGTCGGCGGCGATGTTTTTGATGTCGGTGGCCGACATAGTCAGGTTAAACTCGGGCAGGTCTTTGACGGTAAAGGCGTGAAGGTAGGTTTTAGGGTAAAAGGCGTCGATAATATTGTTGACGCCGGCGATAAACTTAAACTGGGCCTGAAGCAGAGGCGGTTTGTAGGGTTCGGGCAGAAAACCGGCCAGCTTAAAGGCAAGCCGATAAGCGGCAAAAAGGAAAACTAAGACGCCGACTAAGCCTGCGGTAAACTTAAGGGCTGGAGAAATTTTTATTTTCACAAGTCGAGCTTATAGGTTTTAGTGGAGTTGTCAAGCAGGTAGGCGGTCATGGCATCGAAACTTTCTTGGGCTAGTACCATAAATCTATTTTAAACTAAAATACTCAAACAATTAATTTATTTTCTATCTAAACCTGATTGAATTTTATCTATGGTCGCCTCAATTGTCATTTCAACTAAAAGATCTCTTCCTTTCAGGCTTCTGAGAAACAAAACTTTGCCATCTTGACTTACCTTTTCAAGAAATCCAATCAGGGTAAATTCAAAGGGTGGCAAATATAAATTAGGATGAGTTAACGCGACCTCGGAAATAGTTTGAAGAGTAACTTTACCTTTATTGGCGCTTTCTTTCTTTGCCTTAGGGTTGCCGAGACTTATACCGGCTGTTTTAAGAGTATCTATTACTTGACCGTGAAAAAAGTTATCATTCTCCGGCGAAGGAACGCCCCAGTAAGTAACCAGCATATCAACGTCGGAGTCTGGACCGTCTGTATTCCTCGCCACACTGCCAAACAGAACAACCCTTTTAACCTGTTCTACTTGACGCTTGAGAATCTTACCCACGTCGTTAGCTGCCTTGATTCTGTCTTTATGAGATAGGTACAGCTTTTCTAGCGAAGGTCTTTCAGACATAATCAAATGTGGTTAGTTATTCTAACGAATGTCTTCTGGAAGAGAAAAACGAGAAAGGGCCCTTCGCGCAGTAATTGTCTGATCAATCTGCTCCTGAGTAAAACCGGGAAGGTCATATTTTTGTTTTAAATGAGAAACAATTAAATCTAACATCGAATTGATTTTTTCAATCTCATTTGGAGTGGTCATGAACTCACTTTTAGAACCAGATCTATTAGCCTGCCAATCAAACTGACAAAACTCGTCTATGGTTACTGCCATTCCCGTGTCGGTAATAATTTCATCCTCCACGCTATGTTTTAAACGGTTCATTAAACCTGTGAGGAAATGCGTTCTACATTTCATTAACGGGTATTCTGAATTAAATCCGTCTACTAGTTGATCTGGAAGGGCGTCGGAGTAACCTCGATAAACCTGAAAGCTATGGAGATAAAACTCGGGTAAAGTTCCATTAACGATAGCTTCATAATAAGTCGCGTCTAGAGGCCTATTTGGTAAGACCAGCATCTGGGCGGCAGCTTCTTTAATAATTTTCATAAACCTAGAGTATTATAGGGTATAGAGTCAAATGGGGACAAGCGCGGTTTAGAATGAAAGCTTATAGGTTTTAGTGGAGTTGTCAAGAAGGTAGGCGGTCATGGCGCCAAACTGCTGGCGGGCGATGACCGGCAAGTCGGAGGTCAAGGGTTTGTCGGTAAGCAGAAGTATTCGCTCGGGCATTTCTGGTACAGGCGGCCGGGCGTAGAGCCAGAAGAAGTTGGAGTCCATGAAGGAAATAACCGGCGGATTATCGGTCAGTTCAAACAGGTAGCGCAGGCCGTTTTCGCGGTGGCATTTGCTGACAGAGTCCAGGGCAAAGGGTTGGCCGGATAACTCACTTTGGGCCCAGGAGACCAGTTGGTTTTTGTAACTTAAACCGTAAGGGTGATGGGCGCGGCTGACCTGAAAAAGGTTTAAAGCGACGATGATAGCGGTTAAGGTATAAGTAAGGGAACGGGGCAGTTTGGTTAAAACCCAAGCGGTGATCAAGGCAAAAACAGGCAGCAGGCCGGCAAGGTAGTGGTCGAACAAAGAAAAACCCAAAACACCAAAGAGAACGACGCCGACAAAATAGGTTAAAAGCAAAACCACTATGGCTTTGACGGCCGGTTTTCGGCTGGTGAATTTTTTGACGATAAACCAAACCAGCAAGGCCGCGGCCGAAACGACCAAGAGCCAAGACAGCTGGCGCTGGCGACCTTGGGCAAAAGGAAAACAGTAGGAATAAAGCTCGGCCAGACTGGTTTGGGGAGAATACCAGAAACGGGCAAAACTCCGCGGCAAAAGCAACAAGCCGTCGATGATTCTTTCAACCGCAAAACCCTTGGCAGAAAGATTGGTAAACAAACGGGACACGCCTCTCAAGTTTTCCCAGCCGTGGCGAAGATCAAACGCCAATAAAGGGGCGACAAATAAACCTAAGGACACCAACAACGAACCTTTGACTGCCCGGCGGTTGAAGCGGCGGCGGAAAATAAAGTAGGTTAACAAAATTGCGGCCAGGAGCATCAGGTTAGAGGGATCGGCGCTGACGGCAAAAACCAACACCAACCCTAACCAAAAGTATGGCCAAAAAGGTCCGACCTTTTTGAATTTGAGCTTGGTCAATAAAAGCAGCGCCAGGGTAGTCAGCAAGGGATTAAAAACCAAAGGCCAAAAGTGGCGGTCGAAAAAGACGGCGGTAAAAGAAGTGGCATAAAGTAAAACCGCGATTAAAGCAAATTCTTGGGTAAAAAGTTTTTTAGCCAAAGAAAAAAGGCTTAGTAAAGTAGCCAAGCCGATGGCGGCGGCGACTACTCCCCAAGCGATGGGGTTAAAACGGGACAAGGGCAAAAATAGGGCGGAGAGGTAATAAAAATAGGGCGGCAGGTGGACTTGTAAGGGGCTGATGCCGCCGATAAGAAAGGGCCTGCCCAAAACAAATAAGCCCCAGCCGCGAAAAGCCAGCAAAGCCTCATCCATGGTGAAGTGGAAAAGCGGAGTTAGTTTAAACAGGCGCAGGAACAAGCCTAAAGCAATCGCGGCGGAAAGCCAAAGCTGGGGTTTTAATCTCATTGAAGCTTCTTTTTAACTTGGGCCGGGACGCCGGCGACCATGACGCTGGCGGGGACAGATTTTCTGACCACGGCTCCGGCAGCAACCAGAGAATTTTTCCCGATGGTCACGCCCGGCAAAATGACGCTGGCGACGCCAATAGCGCAACCGGATTCCAGGGTGGTGGTATAAACCTTTTTGGGGTAATGCTTTAAAAGCGGGTGGTCGGAAAAGCCGACCGAGTGGTGCGACAAGATGACGCTGGCGGCAGAAACGGTCACTTGGTCACCTAAAACCACTTTGCCGGCCAAGTCGATGGTAGTCCTCGGCCCCAGATAACAGTCTCTGCCGAGAGTCAAGCCGGCCAGGCCGGTGCGGTCGAGGTTAAAGAACCCGGCCTTATCCACGACACAGTTTTTACCGATTTTAGCCCCGCCCAGCCTTAACCACCACACCCTTAGAGGCGAATAAGGCAAGGCCCCAAATACCAGATCCCAGGCTCCAAACACTAAATACTTGAAAATTCTTTTCAGACCGATTTCTTTAATGATTTTTGCCATGGCGGTAAGAATAGCTTAATAGGTTTTTTAGATAAATTAAAGTATCAGGGACAAGTCTCACGGTCGAGGTTTTGTCGGTGCGGCGGACAAAGGCGGTGGGAATCTCGACCACCTTGAGTCCGGCCCGGAAAGCCAAAGTCATGATCTCGGTGTCAAAAAACCAGCCGGAGTGGTAGGACTGCTTTAAAAGCGGCATCAGTTTGGCTCTTTTGAAAAACTTGTAGCCGCCTTCGGTATCCTCAAAGGGCAGGCCCAACAAAGCTTTGCGCAGTAAAACATAACCTTTGCTGCCCAGCCAGCGGTGTAAGGTTTTTAACTTAAAGTCGTAGATGCGCCAGGCACTGGCGAGGTCGGCGCCGGCTTCGATGGCGGCGAAAAACTTAGGCAGGTACCATTCGCCCACTTCCAGGTCGATGTCGATATAGCCGACGATCCTGCCCAGGGCTTTTTTGAAACCGTCCTTGACGGTTTGGCCCCGGCCGAGGTTTTTTTTGTGGAAAATGGCGGAAAGGTTTTTTCGCGGGTAACGCTTGATCATTTTGGCAATCAAGGTTCTGGTACCGTCTTGGGACTTATCGTCGACAAAAATTATTTCCCAGGTATAGTCGGTTTGATCCAAGGTGCGGATGATGCGGCTAACCGAATCTTCGAAAATTTGCTCTTCGTTAAAACAAGCCAAAATCAAGCTGACGTCGTATTTATCCATAGCTCATGTAAAATTATACATGATGAGGCTACTACTAATCACTTATGAGCTGCCGCCCTTGGGCGGGGGCACGGCCGTGGCTTGCCAAAACTTGCTTCAAGAATTTGCCAAAGAAAAAAACTTGAAAATCGATGTGGTCACCGCCTCGCCTGACCAGGATAAAAAAGAAACCTTAGCTAAAAACATTATCGTTCACCGCTTAAGCGTCGGCAAAAGGGGCAGAAACCTGCACCACCAATCAGGTCTTAACCTGTTAAGGTTTTTGATCCGCTCCTATCTTTGGGCTTGGCCCCACCGCCGAAACTACGACCTGGTTCATGCCTTCGGCGGGTTGCCGGCGGGGCTAACCGCCTGGGCTTTGGGCCGACAGTATCTTATCTCCCTTCGGGGAGGGGAAGAACCGGGTTATGAAACCCGCTACGATTTTTGGCTTAAGTTAGCCAAACCCTTTTTGAGCCTGGTTTACCGCCGGGCCAAGTCTTTGGACGCCAACAGCCGCTATTTAAAGCGTTTGGTCTTAAAATCGTTTCCCGGCTTGCCAATTAAGGTGATCAGAAACGGAGTGGACCAAAGCCGCTTTTATCCGGCAAAAAAGCTACCAACTAAACCGGTGATTTTGTCTACTTCTCGTTTGGGACAAAGAAAAGGGGTCGAAGACTTGATCGCGGCCATGCCGAAGGTTTTGGCGGCGGTTCCCGATGCCAGGCTGGTCTTGATTGGGGGCGGCCAGCTTGAAGGCAAAATCAGACAGCTGGTTAAAAAGCTCAAGTTGACAAGGGCGGTTAAGTCTTTCGGTCCAGTGGAACATAAAAACCTGCCGTCACTTTACCGCCGGGCGAAAATTTTCGTTCTCCCCTCTTTGACAGAGAGCCAGTCAAACTCTCTGCTTGAGGCGCAGGCCAGCGGCCTGCCGGTGGTAGTAACCCGCGTCGGCGGCAACCCGGAGACGGTGAACCAAGACAACGGCATTTTGGTGCCGGTCGGTGACTCGAAAGCCCTGGCTGAAGCAATCGTTAAGGCTTTAAATCGACCGCGGCTGAATCTTTTGCTCCAAAATAAATATTCATGGGAGAAAACGGCGAATGAATATTTAAAGATATATAATAAAGTTTACCAATGAAAACAAAGAAAGTTCTGGTTACCGGCGGGGCAGGATTCATCGGCAGTCATACTGTTGACGAATTAAAACGCCTGGGCATTGCCGTTACCATTTTCGAAAGCGACCAGGATGTTAAAAACGAGATAGTTGTAAAAAAAGCCGTAAAAGGTCATGGTGGTGTAATCCATCTGGCGGCCACTTTGGGCACGCAGGAAACAGTGACCAACCCGAAACCGGTGGTTAAAAATAATATTCTCGGATCATTGAATATTTTTGAAGCAATCAGGGAAACTAACATTCCGGCCGTCTATATTTCCGTCGGCAACCACTGGATGAACAACCCATACTCAATTACCAAATCCACGGCCGAACGCTTTGCTTTAATGTTCAATAAAGAATTTGGGACTAAAATTGCCGTTGTTCGCGGACTCAACGCTTACGGGCCTAAACAAAAAGACAAACCGGTTCGGAAAATGATTCCTAACTTTATCATCCCAGCCTTAAAAAATGAACCGATCACCATCTACGGAGACGGTCAGCAAATTATGGATCTAATTTACGTTAAAGACTTAGCTAAAATTTTAGTCCGGGCTTTAATCAAAAACCATGGCGTTTATGATCGGGTATTTGAAGCCGGTATGGGGCAAAAAATTACCGTTAATCAAATCGTCAAGCTGGTGATCAAATTAACTAAATCAAAATCAAAAATCAGCTATGCCCCGATGCGCCCCGGGGAAATCCCCAACTCCATAGTCATGGCTAATAAAAAAGTTTGGAATTTGGAAAAATTGGGCTGGCACTCGACCGACTTTACCCCACTAATTAAAGGGCTTAAACAAACCATTCGGTATTATGAAGGTTTGTTTCATTAGTCATTACGCTTATCGGCTCTTTAACGAAAACAGTCAGATTACTTTCGGGGGCAACGAAGTTTTGTACTTCTTAATTGCCAAGAAATTGGCCCAAGATAGACGGTTCGGCGTCAGCTTTTTACTGGAAACTGATCGCTCCAAAACCGAAACTATCTCTAAGATCAAGTTATTTAAAACTTCTCGACAGCAAGGGTTAATCAAAGGCAACAACAAAACACTGGATTTTTTAACAAAGTTATTTGCCAGAATCGCCGAACGGTTTAACACTCTTTGGAATTTACCGCATCAAGATTTTTTCCGTCTTGGCGAAAGATTGAAAACTATCAACGCCGACGTTTATATTCAGGGCAGCGCCACTTATGAAATCGGCCTGGTGGTTTTTTGGTCAAAACTATTTAGAAAAAAGTGCATCTTTTTAATCGGCCATGACGATGATGTCAACCAAACCTATGTTAAAAATCACCGTTGGGGTAAGATTTACGAATGGGGCTTAAAACACGCCGATTTGATTTGGTGTACCTCTGTTAGACACCAACAACTGCTTTGGAAAAATTATCGACTCAGGGCCACTTACATCCCCTACTGGTTTCCGGTACCGAAAAAAATATTGCCGCAAAATAAGCGGCGGCAAATTCTTTGGATTGCCCGGCTCGACCCCTGGAAAAATCCGGAAGCGTTCTTAAAATTAGCCAAAAGCCTGCCGGGGCAAAAATTTATCATGATTGCCTCTACATCAGAAGGTCACCAGGATTACTTTAAGAAAATTTCTAACCAGGCCAAAAAGATTCCTAGGCTTTCATTGAAAACGAATGTGCCGTTTTCCCGGATAAGCAAATATTATCAACAAGCAAAATTATTTATTGATACTTCGGATTACGGCAGTTTGCATACTTCTCACTTAATGGCGGCTGTGGCCGGTACCCCGGCAATTACTCTATTTAGGGATCCTAATGATAGTTTTAAAGAATACGGTTGGGGGTTAAACGCTAAGGGCAGCTTTAAAAAATTCAGACAACAAGTTGAGTTAGCTTTAAACCAACCAGGTCTTTGGCAAGAATTATCCCAAAAAGCCATCATCTTCTCGAAAAAAGTCCACAATCTTGATAAGTTAGTTCACCAATTTAAAACAATGCTTTTAAATTTGTCAACTACCTCGGATAAATCGTGATGACCAACCGCATATTGATAAGCCCGATCAGATAATCTTCGCCAGAACTTTTGATTGCGGAGAACTTTTTTTAAATACTCTGTCAACATCTTTTCATCGCCCTTGGCGCAAAAACCCAATTTATTTTGGGAAATGATTTTATCTGGATCGACTTGATAAGAAACGATCGGCGTCATGTTTTTGGCTGCCTGGATAAAAGTATTGGGAAAACCTTCACTAAAGGAGGTTGAAACGAAAACTCTCGATTTTCTAAAGAATGCATCTATCTTGTTAAACGGCACCCAAGCGATAAATTGAAGATTGCTGATTTGTTTTGCTTTGGCCTTAATGATTTTAAAATAATCTGGGTTATTTTCCGCCGGCGGGCAAATCATGGTGAATTTTTCGCGGGGGAATTTAGCTGCCAAAGCCAGCAACAGTTCCGGATTTTTCCAAGTTTCTGCCCTGGCCACCCAAAGAATGCCTTGTTTATTGATGTTTTGCTGGCGCAACCGTGGTTTTATGGGATAAGCCAGAGGAACAATCACGCTTTTCCCCCTTAGGTTTTTTGACAGTTGTCTTTGTTGGTCTCTTGTTTGACAAACTATTCTGTCCGCCAAAATTAAGCCAAAACCAAAGAGTTTCCCCCGCCAGCCGTTTTTCTTCATAAAATCACCGTTGACGTCCTGAATATGGGCCACCATAAAAATAAACTTTTTTCTTAACAGCCAACAGATTAGCGCGATGAGTCCGGTTTCGGCGCTGGCAGCTCGTTGGATAAAAATGTCAGCATTAATCTGCCTCAACTGAGCCAAAAACTGGACAAAAAACCCCAAGTAGCCAAACGCTTGGGGAGACCGAAACATTTGAAAAACTTTAATTTGATCAAAAACTTCTTGCTGATTGTTTTTTTGATTGTCGGTAAGGAAAAAAATCTTAAAGTTTTTGTTTTTGGCCAATTCTTTGGCCAGAAGATACAGTTGTATCTGGGCGCCGCCGAAAACAATGTTAGATTTGGGATTAAAAAGAGGGTAAGCAAACCAGTCAATAAAACAAATTTTCATTTTTTGATCCTGACGATCATGGAGTAACCGATCGGAAAGGCCGACAGGGCATAATCCCAGTATTCGGCAATGAAACCCTTTTTATCTCTATATAATCGGCTTAGTTGTCCTACGGCTAAACTTAAAAGGTTGTTAACAATGTAAATTGGATAGATAATTTTAAGCGTTCCGAATAAAATCCGGACTACGATATTGCTGAAAATAAATAGCGAGGCAAACAAATTGTTGCTGCCCCGAAGCAAAATAATCTTATCCCGTTTAAACAGGGACTGAAGTTTGTATTTAGTAAAACGATTAAAGTCGTGGGGAATGCCGTGCAAGGGGAAAATAAACGGAATGGATAAATAGACCAAAGCTTGATTTTTAGCCACCCGTTTTAACTCGCTGACCACTTGGTATTCATTATCACAATGCTCCAAGACTTCCGAAAGTATAATTACGTCAAAAACATTATCTTTAAAGGGTAATTGTTCGTTGTTGGCAATGACGTCGGCATAAGAATTTAGATCCAAGTCTACACCAATATATTGATCGTTGGGGAAAAATGCTTGATATGGCTTGTAGCCACAGCCAAGGTCTAAAATCTTTAGAGGGCTGGCTTTTTTACCAACCAACTCTAACATTCGTTCAAATGTTTCTCTAAAACTTAAGGTCATGATATAGGTGTAATCGTAGAGTCTGGGCTTGAGCCGCTCTCTGATAATTGAAGGGTTTTTGGGCAATTTTCCCCGGCCGCGCCTTACCCGATAGTTTTTGTTTTTTAAAAGCGTTTCAATTTTTGCCATAGTCGATCAATTATATAACCGATAGTTAATCCAATAAACGGCAAAGACTGGGTCATCGAACGGTACTCGACTAAATTCTTGGCCGTGAGGAAAAAATGGGGAATTTCCAAAAAGAAAACTAAAACCGGAATGTACCGTAATGCCTTTCTCCTTAACATTAACCAGGCGCCGGCAATAAATAAAACCAAGCCCGTTAGATTATCTTTAAAATAAAGGCCGCCAAAGGTTTTTCTTACACCTGCCAAAGTGGAAATAATTAAATCAGGAAGAGTGTGAAGTTTAAAAAAATAAGTAAAGGCAGAAATTTCTGGCCCCTGAAACGGATTCATCCGCTCTTCTTCTTTGGTAGGGAATCCCGGTTGCCCAGAGAATTCAACATTCACATTCCATTTTAAATGATTTGCCTCGGAATAGTTCCAGGTATTGTAAGTTTTAAGATTGGTAATAATAATCGGAGCGGCAATTAAAAATGTTGTTAACATTATCACCATTCCTGATTTTAATTTTTTTCTGGCAATCATAAATATCAATGCCAGGCCGATTAGCTGGACGATTGAATGAAGCCGCAAATAAATGGCAAAAATTATGGCTAAAACTAAAATAACCTTATTCCGATTTTTTTTGAGGTTAGACTCAAACAGCCAGAAAGAAAAAATTAAGATAACAAACGTAAACGCCGGATCTCTCAGCCCTCGCGTTGACAAATCGATAAGATAAGGGTGGACGGCAATAAATACCGCGGCTGCGGCGGCGCCGACAACTGAACCGATCTTTTTGCCATAGGTATAAGTTAACCCAATCGTCAACCAATGAAACACCAGGCTCGATAGCTTTATCGCCATCTCCGAACCATAACCAAACAGTTGCCAAAAAGTAAGAATAATTAACACGTTTAGACTTTCTTTATTTAGGCAATAATTTCCCGCCAAGGCTGTTGTCAAGTCCTGAGAAAGAAACTTTTCTGTCTGGCTAGTCAAACAATTGATATCGCTGTCAAAAGCCCGGTAGCGATTTTCAAACAAGCTTTTCCAGGATAAATGCATCCCTAAAAATATCACGGCAAAGACTATCAAAAACTCAATAGCAATCTTTTTTTTGGGCCGGATAATGAATAGTATCGGGAAAAAAGTAAACAATCCCAGTAAAATCAATGGCGGCATTTTGATTTCTCGCTGGTAATGCATTAAGTGGAAATCATAAAGGATTACTGCCGGCAAACCGTTAACCTCTTTGTTAGTCGCCTCAATCTTAATCCAAAAGTGCTCGCTATTGGCAATATATTGATTCAAATCTAAAGGCGGAGCAAAATGTTGAAACCGATTATTTTCAACCAACATTTCCCAGTCCTGTTGATTGGTAGAAATGCTGACTTTATTGCTACCGGGGTCAGGATGTGTCAATGAAAGTTGTAATACCGCCACTTGGGCACCGGGTGGTCGAGTAAACTCATACACGACCAGTCCCTGAGTTTGCGGGTCTAACGATAAATCAATCTTGTCTTCCTCAGACCAACCAGAATATTCAACGGCTTCTGTTCGCAGTTTGTCAAAGTTTCTCCAGCGTCTGCCCATCTTTACTTCTCCAACTAAGTTCTTCCCCTGCATCGAATTAAATGAATCTTCCAGCCTTGAACGGAAAATAAAAAAATTGAGAAGTAAGACTAAACTGATTAAAATAACTTTGACTACTTTCATCGATTATAATTATAGACGTGAAACCAATCAAAGTCTGCTTTATTTCCCTAAAAAGCTATCCGCTTTTTGTTAAAAACTCTCTCGATTATTTCGGCGGCGCCGAAGTACAAATGAGTTTAATCGCCCGGGAACTAGCCAAAGACAAACGTTTTGGAGTCAGCTTAATCACCGGTGATTACTCCCAACCGCCGATAATCAAACAAGGCCGCGTAACCTTACTCAAGACTAAGTTGATTGATTTTTTAACAGTCCTAAAAACCGTTGACGCCGATGTTTACGTCGAAAGAACCATCAATCCCAAAGTGTTACTGGTCGGCTGGTGGTGTCGTTTGTTTAAAAAGAAATTCGCCTACATGGTTGCCCACGACTGGGATTGCGCTTACTTCCGACTGAAGCTGGCAAATTTAATTATCGCCCAACACCAACTGCAAAGTTTTGCCCTGAAACAAAATTTAAAGCTCAAGAGTCTGGTGATGCCTTCGCTGATAAAAATGAAGACTGAAGAGAAAACGCTCAGGCGTCAATATATTTTGTGGGTGGGCCGGGCAGACAAGTGGAAAAATCCGCTCAAGTTTCTTGACCTTGCCAGGCACTATTCTCAAGAAAAATTTGTCATGATTTGCCGTCAGGGCAAGAATAAGGCCTTATTCAATCTGGTTAAAAATCAGGCGAAATCACTCACCAATTTAAGCTTTGTCCCGGCCGTGTCAGCGGAAAAAATTTCAACCTTTTTCCTTCAGGCCAAAATTTTAGTTAACACCTCAACCGCCGAAGGTTTTCCCAACACTTTTCTCCAGGCCGGGGCCGCCAGAACTCCTGTTTTGTCCTTTAAGGTGAATCCTGATAGTTATATAATTAGATACCAATGCGGCTTGATTGGGGACAAACGGCTAAAAGAAATTTTAAATAATCCTGCTGGGTTAAAAACTATGGGCAGAAATCATTATGATTATGTTAAAAAATATCATGGTCTAAAAAATATTGACATCCTTAAACAGGGATTGTTGAATTTAATTCAATGAAAATTGTAAAAATTATCTCTACTTTCATTCTTATTTCTTTTTTTAGTTTAATTCTCTGGTCGTTTTTATATAGTCCCACTCGTGAAGTTACCCCAATATATTCCTGGTTATCGTTTGCCGCCGACTTACCTTACAGCGATAAAACAGTTTCTTTAACCCTCGGAAAAAATCAAACCGAAGCGCAACTGACTATCGATAGTAATGACCAAGAAAAACCGGTCTATTATTCACTTACCAATTTGGGGGTAAAAACAATTAAGCCCCGAGTGATAATTAACGGCCAGGATTGGTTTTCCGATGAAGCTATTTTGGGTTCTGCCTTAAAAAATCTTGATAAGGATACTGCCACCAACCAGGAAAAAGTGCTGGCGGTATTTAAATTTATCACCGATAATCAACTTCATTGGTATACTCCGTTATACGGCACCAGTTATTATTACCTTGATAATCCTGTCCGGTACCTGAACAACTGGGGCTATGGTTTTTGTTCCGACTCGTCAACGGTTTTAATCCAGCTGTTAACTTTTGCCGGATATAATGCCCGTTTGGTCAATCTAGTCGACCATGTCGTTGCTGAAGTGTTTTATGACGGGGCGTGGCACGTTTTAGACCCGGATATGGAGGTTTATTATTTAAATCAGCAGGGCAAAATCGCCAGCGTCGAAGAAATTGTCGCCGACCGCCGACTCCTCGACTCTCCCATCTGGCTCAGAGATATTAATGCCGATGTTAAAGAGTCAGTTCGGCAAATCCTGATCAAAGCCTACTCCCAGCCGGCTGCAACATTTACCCCGGCAGAAAGAGGTTTAAGTAACCAAGAATATCAAAGCGAGTTTAGCTATCGTTTGCAACAAGACGAAGAAATCAGGTTTTATTATGACTTTCCTGGCAGGTATTATTGGGGTTACAGCGACGAAAAGCCGCCTGAATTTACCAATGGAGTGTTGATTTCTAAAAACCGCGGCGGTTTGATCCGGACTGCCTTACCCTTTCCGATTGTTTCAGCTTATCTTTATAAACCTGACCTATGCCAGACAGTAATCAAGCCCAGATTTTCTTTAAAAGGCGGTCGTTGGCAAAAGCTAACCGGCTGCCAAGACGATATTATTAAAATAACTGATCATTTCCCGACCGGAGAAGGAACTTACCCGACGGAGAAATATTTTTTGCTGCTGCCATTCAGCCTGACTGATTATCAACTATTAACCCAATTTCAAACAGCGTCAAAGTCAATTCCTCATCTTAATGACGGGGCTAATGATATTGAGCTAAAAGAAGCGTTAAATTCTGATATTAAGCTTGAGTTTGGTTATGTGCCACTGGATTAAACAAACTTTGTGTAAGCTTTGATAACGGTTTCTGGTTTATCGTTTAGGACAATCTTGCCGTGATCCAGCCAAACCACCCGATCGCAAAGTTCTTTAATCTGATCTAATTCGTGGCTGACAATGATAACGGTTTTTCCCTGACGTTTCATTTTCTCAAAAACTCTTTTTGATTTTTGCCTGAATTCATAATCGCCGACCGCCAACACTTCATCGAGTAGAAAAATGTTACCGGCAGACTGAATGGCAATCGAAAACGCCAGTCTTACCTGCATTCCCGTAGAAAAATTTTTTAGTTTTTGGTTAATAAACGGTTTAATCCCTGCAAAGCCAATAATTGTTTCCAGTTTCTCGGCTATTTTTTTTCGACTCATACCTAAAATTACCCCGTTTAACCAAATATTATCCAAGGCCGATAAATCAGGGTTAAAACCGACTCCTAATTCTAAAAACGGCACTAATTGTCCGGTAATCTCAACCTTTCCCTGATCAGGTTCATAAATGCCGGCAATAACTTTTAACAAAGTAGATTTGCCGGAACCGTTGGGGCCGATTATCCCCAACCATTCTCCTGGTTCCACCGTTAAGTTAATCTGGCTTAAGGCCCTAAATGATTCCTTCCGACTCCTTAATTTAAAATTCAACAGCCGTTCACGCAGCGAATCCATTTTTTCCGTCGGTATTTGAAAAGTCTTAGTCACGTTATCCAGTTGTATCGCTATCAACATAGTCTTTAAAAATTATCATTAACTCTTTTAATCTGGCCTTGAAAAAATATCCGCCCGACAATTAACACCACTATTGCCAACATTAAGGTGTAGCCCAGCAGCCACCAATCAATTACCTGACCGGTGATTAAAATTGCCTGGGATTGGGTGATGATAACGGCCATCGGATTTAATAAAAACAGTGACTGGTATTTAGCCGGAACGTAACTCAACGGATAAATAATCGGGCTCAAATACAGCAGTAATTGCAACAATACCTCCCAGATAGATAGCAGGTCTTTCAATTTGGTGTAACCGATACTCAAAAAGAAGTTCAAACCGATAATCAGTATTGTTAAAATCAAAACCAGTAAGAAAAAATATGGAAGATTGAGTAAAGAACCGTCAGGCTTGACCCAAAACCAAAACCCCAAGAAGGCTAAAAACCCAAAAAAGAAACTGATAAAAGAGTTGACCACCGAAGTCAAGATGGCAATCGCCTTGGGAAAATTTACTTTAAGAATAATGGTTGATTTTTCCGTCAGGCTGGTAATACCCCTAAGCGTCGCTTCGGCAAAATAGGAATAAATGAGTAACCCTAAGAGTAGATTTAAAGAGTAAAGTCTATCCTGAATTTTAAACGCCAAGGAAAATACCGTAACCATAATGGCAAAAATTAAAAAAGGTTTGAGTAGTACCCAAATAAAGCCAAGTAAAGAGTTGTGGTAGCGCAGGACAAAATCAGTTCTGACCAATTCATAAAATAAGTCCCAGATGTTGCCACTGAATTTAGGTTTACTCATCATCGATATTATACTAGGATTAGCTCATGTGCGGCATTGCCGGAATAATTAATCTTAACGGTCAGCCGGTGGAAGAAAAAGAAATTGGCTTGATGTGTCAGGCGATCGCCCATCGAGGGCCGGACGATCAGGGAATTTGGATCAAAGGACCGGTTGGTCTTGGTAACCGCCGCTTGTCGATTATTGATTTGAGTTCTGCCGGCAACCAACCGATCCACAACGAGGATAAAACTGTCTGGATCACTTTTAACGGCGAGATTTACAACTTTAAGGACTTGAGAAAAAACTTAGTCAAAAAAGGCCATAAGTTTTATTCCCAGACCGATACTGAAGCCATCGTCCACCTGTGGGAAGAATATGGCCCTAACTGCGTTAAGTTTTTGCGGGGCCAGTTTGCTTTTGGCTTGTGGGATGACAAAAAAAAGATACTTTTTTTGGCCCGGGATCGGCTGGGGCAAAAACCTTTAAAGTATTATCTGACGGACAAAGAAATCATTTTTGCCTCAGAGCTGAAAGCGATTTTAAAAGTCAAAGGGGTTAAAAAGGAACTAGACCCGATAGCGGTGGATCATTTTTTCAGTTTGGAAGCGGTGCCGGCGCCTTTGACCGGCTTTGTCAACATCAAAAAACTGCCGGCCGCCTCTTACCTGGTGGTTAAAAAGGGCCAGGCGACGATCAAGCGCTACTGGAAATTCAAGTTTCTTCCCAAACACAAACTGGGTCTTGACGAGTTGAACCAAGAGGTGGTGAGACGTTTGACCGAGGCAGTTGAACTGCGGTTGGTGGCTGACGTGCCGGTGGGGGCGTTTTTATCGGGTGGGGTCGACTCGTCTTCGATAGTAGCCTTGATGAAAAAACTGGGGCACAAAAACTTAAACACCTTTTCTGTCGGCTTTGAGGAAAAAGAGTTTAGCGAGTTGAAGTACGCCCGAATGGCGGCGAAAAAGTTTGGCACCAGTCACCACGAGATACTTTTGCGGCCGGATAGTTTTTCCTGGCTAGAAAAGCTGGCTTACCATTACGAAGAGCCCTATGGCGACCCGTCGGCTTTACCGACGTACTTGGTCAGTAAGCTGGCGGCCAAGAAATTAAAAGTGGTGTTAAACGGGGACGGGGGCGATGACATTTTTGCCGGCTACCAGCGCTACCAAAAGTTTGGGGCGATAAATTTAATCAGCCGCTTACTGCCAAACTGGTCGAGGCGCCTGGCTAAAAATCTAATGCCGCCGACGCTGGCCGATCTTTTAAGCCAGCCGGGTTTTGGAGAATACGCGGCCGCTTACCTGGGTTTGACTTCGCCGGTCAACTTTAAGAAACAGCTTTACTCAAAAGAATTTTATATGCGAATCGATCCCCTATCGGGACAAAAATTGATCTTAAAACAAAAACTGCCGGGCTTGACCCCCCTGGACAACGTCTTGCTGGCAGACCTAAACATCTACCTGAGTCAGGTGCTTTTGCCTAAAGTGGATATTGCCTCAATGGCCCATGGCCTGGAAGTGCGCTCACCGTTTCTTGACCATATTTTGGTCAACTTCGTCAATCAAATTCCGTCGGAGTTGAAGCTAAGGCGGGGCGTGGGCAAGTATATTTTTAAAAAAGCAGTCGAGGGCTTAGTGCCTGACGAGATTATCAACCGGCCCAAAATGGGTTTTGGATTTCCGCTGGGAAGCTGGCTTAGAAACCAATGGCAAGACGGGGTTAAAGATGTGCTTTTGAATGAAAAAGCCTTGTCTAGGCAGTACCTAAACCAAGAAGTCGTCAAACAAATGATAGAAAAACCGCTTGAGGGGGAACACTACGACCGGAGATTGTGGCGGGTGTTGATGTTTGAACTGTGGCTGAAGAGTTATTTTGGCAGGAAGTAAATTTCCACGCCGTAGTCGTCCAGGCTGTCACCGGCCAGTTTTTGGGCCCGAGTCTTGATGTAGCCTATGGTTTCTGGTTCAAGGCGGACGGCTTTTTCTTTTTCCCAAGTGATAAAAGTGCCGGGAGCCAGGGTGGCCGCGTCGGTGGCGGTTAAATCCAAGATTTGGGTTTGGCCGGGCAGGTCTTTTAAGTAGTAGTCTCTGACTTGGACACCGGCGATTTGGTCGCCCGCCTCAAAACGGTCAAGAATCAACTGGTAGGCAGACCTTAGCTGGGATCTGTCGTCTCGACCAAAATACAAATACCTGACGCCTCCGGCCAAACGCCAAAGGGAGAAAAAAATCAACGCCGACCAAGTCAAAACGATCAAAGGCCGGCTGCGTTCAAAAAGAAGCTTGGCGGAGATAAGCGCCAAAAGTAAAATCAATGGCAGCAGGTGGGCCAGGTAAGCTGACGCCGGTGGCAGTTTACTGAAAAAAATTAAAAAGACCAAGCTGGTAAAAACAATTAGGCTCAAGTAGGCGGTTTTGGGGCGAGTTACCAGTTTTGGCAAAGCCAAAACCACCAGGACAAACTCCGGCATAAAACTTAAATACTGCCAGTAAGGTTGATGGAGAGAAATAAAGTAGGGGTGGAAAAAGTTTATTCCCGAGTAAAGACTAAAGCCTGCTAGCAGCAGCAGCGCGGCCAAAAGCCACCAGAAAAGCTTCCGGCCATAAAAGAAACTGTAGATCAAAAGCGCTGCCGGCAAAAGCAGAGTCAAAAGCTGGAGCCAGTAGGAAAAAAGCAACAATAACCCGGCAGCCAGCCAGAGCTTGGGGTTTTTGGGTTTTTTGATCAACTTGAAAATAAAGTAGACCGCACCCAAGAAAACCAACCCAAACAGAGAATAGAAACGAGCGTAGCGGCTTAGATCGATCAGGGGGAAAGAGACGGCGACAAGAAAACTCAAAAGCAAAGCCAGTTTTTTTGAGCCGGTGAAAAAGCGGGCAAAAAAGTAGCTAAAACCAACCAGGAGAGTGCCGGACAGAACCGCGATAAGGCGAGAAGTAAACTCGGAGATACCAAAAGTGTAATAGACGCCAGCCAGAGCGGTTAAGTAGGGCCAGGCCCGAGCGTAGTGAGTATCGCTGGGAGCGTCTTTGACAAAATCCCACAAATAAATTTCGCTGACTAGGTTGGGGATGGTTTCGTTGTTTAAAACCAGAGCCAAAAATCTTGACTTAAGGGTCTTAGGGGTGTGACGGCAGTTGGCGCTATCCTGCCAGCAGTAAGTCAAGTAGGCGGCGGCTTTAAGGCTGGTGAACTCTTCCTCTTTAAAATCGGGCTGGCCAACTCTAAATAATCTTAAAAACAAAGCCAAAAGGGTGATGGCGATGAGGATCAGTTTGGTGCTTCTGGCCATACGTCTAGTATAATTAGGCCATGGCTAAACTGAAACCGGCAATTGTTGAAGGCAGGCCCCAACGAGGCAAGTTTTTGATTTTCGGCGCGCCGCGGTTTTTTAAGGCGGAACTGACAGAAATGCTCGATACCATCCGCTCGGGCTGGTGGGGTACGGGGCCAAAGGTGGCCCAGTTTGAGTCAGACTTTGCCCGCTACGCCCACACAGCTCATGCGGTGGGGGTAAATTCAGCCACGGCGGCGATGCACCTGGGGCTGGATATCCTGGGAGTCGGCCCGGGCGATGAAGTCATCACCACACCGCTGACCTTTGTTTCCACTGCCAATGTCATCGAGCACGTCGGCGCCAAAGTGGTCTTTGCCGATGTTGATCGAACCACGGGCAACATTGATCCGGTTGAGATTGGCAAGAAAATAACCAAAAAAACCCGGGCGATCATTCCGGTCGACCTTTACGGCCGGCCGGCAGATTATGGAGCAATCATGAAACTGGCCCGAAAACACAAACTCTATGTCATCGAGGACGCGGCCCACGCTACCGAGTCCTGGTATAAAGGCAAAAAAGTGGGTTCGATCGCCGACCTGACCGCTTTTTCTTTTTATGTAACCAAGAACGTGGCCACCGGCGAAGGCGGAATGTTGACCACCAACAACAAATCCTGGGCAGACAAGGTTCGCGTCAGGCGGCTCCACGGCTTGTCGGCCGACGCCTGGAAGCGCTACTCGGCCGAAGGCTACCAGCCTTACGAGGGGGTGTATCCGGGCTACAAGTACAACATGATGGACATCCAGGCTTCTTTGGGGATTCACCAGTTAAAACGGGCAGAAAAGAACCTGAAAATCAGAAACAGATACTGGAAAAAGTACACGTCTGCTTTCAAAAAACTTGACGGGGTGATACCGCCGGCGGCGGACGAGGTCAAAACGGTTCACGCTAGACATCTTTATGCGATAAATCTTGAGCTGGAGAAATTGAAGATAGGCAGAAATAAATTTATCGATGCTTTAAAAGCCGAAAACATCGGCGCCGGCATCCACTTTACCGCGCTTCATCTTCATAAGTTTTACAAAGATAAGTACGGCTTTAAAAAAGGTGATTTCCCCCATGCCGAGTGGATTGGAGAAAGAACCGTATCACTGCCCTTTTACCCCCACATGAGCGAGAAAGACGTTGAGGATGTGATAGCTGCAGTGACCAAGATCGTTAACTTCTACCGAAAGTGATTTTTCCACCTCTAAGGTGGAAAATGGTAAACAGTAGAGTAATTAGACTCAACCAGCCGGCTACTTGGCGTAAAGGGGTGGAGGTGAATTGGGCGGTGACGGTGTGGTTACCGGGGTCAACCTCAAAGACCATCATGCCATTGACATCATCGAGGTTGGCTTTGATTTGAGGGGTTAAGTCAATTGAGTCGGCGGAGATTTGCCAGCCGGGATAGTAGGCGGTGTTTAACCTTAAGCTGCTGGCCTGGCTGCAGTCGGCGCTGAAGGTTTGTAGGTTTGATTTAACGATCTGGTCGGCGACAGTGCAGTCACCGGAGAGGACTTCAAGCTTTTGGTCGGGGAAAGCTTGGGGCATATCTTTAACCCAGACGGGCAAGTGCTCGTTCCAGCCGGTGGCCACGCCGATGTAGCTTTCAAAAAACTTATTATCATAAGCGCGGACTTCGTTAATCCGCAAGTGGTTGCGGTTGCCGTAGAGCGCCAGCGCTATCAGTAAACTGTAAACAGCAATCAGTAAACGGTGATTTTTGACGGCTTTAACCAAAAAGCCGGCGGAGAGGGCGGCGGAAAATACGGCCAACGGCAAAAAAAGCCAGGGAATGCCGACGGTAGGCAATAAAGGCAAAAAATCCCAGACGGGTTGGGAAACTTGAAGCATTAAAAAGATGCTCAAAGAGAAGGCAATTAAAAAAGGCCAGAGTTTTCTGGTTAAAGTTTTGGGGCGACGAAAGATTAGAGCGGCGGCAGCTAGGCCGACCGCTAGCCATTGGGCAATACCGACCTGTTGGGACACGGGATTGTTCCCCCATCCAGGAGCGTCTGTCCCCCACCGGGAATACAAAAGCCGTTTAAGAGAGACAAATTGCTCCGGATACTGACTCAAGACAAAGTCGTCAAAGTGAGTGTACTTGAGCTCCAAAAGCGCCGGCAGGATAAACCAAGCAGTCAGGCCAAGCGTTAACAGAAAACTTATACTCAAATACTTAAATGGTTTCCACTCCGGGAGAAATCTGCGGCCATTCCCGGAGTGACGGAGATGAGTCAAGATAAAAAAAACCACTAAGGGTAAAAAGACTATTGGGCTAATAAAGTTAGAAGAAAACCAAAACGAAACAACTAGACCTAGGTAGATAGATCGTTTCAAATTAGGCCTTTTTAGCAGCCGGTAGAGTAACAAAAAAGTCAAGGGAATAAAGGCAAAAGAGGTAACGGCCCCCAAGGCCGCGCCGATAAAGATTTTTTCAAAAATCGGTGGGGCCCAAGACCAGAGTAAAGCCGAGATAAAGCCGGCCCGGCGGGATTGCCAGTAGGTAGTGGCAAAATAGTACATGGCAATTGTGGAAATAAGATAGGCTAAAACAAAAGTTAGTTTTAAAGAGACGGCCAGGTTGAAGCCAGACAGATAAAAAGCTTCGGCGACAAAATAAGGCAAAGGGTAGGCAAAAATAAACACCGGGTAGCCGCGGCCGGCAAGTAAGCCGCCAGCCCAGCGGGGCGGAACTTGGCCGTCTTTTAGAGCATTGTCAAACTGGTAGAGTCTGACAAGGTGGTTTTGGGCGTCGTGGCCGTCGTAAAAATCCGGTCCCCAAAAAGTCCTCATGGCAAAAAGGCCCAGGGCGAGCAAAATAACAATAATAACCACACCCGGTGTGTGCCCCTCCAGAGGCGGGCAGGCGCGGCGCAACTCCACACCGGGTGTGAAAGCTTTTAGAGGTGGAAGTTTTAAGGCTTTCAGCTCCATACCCAACCGAAGTATTGGTAAACGGTAGCCAGGCCGATCAAGTTAAGCCCAATGGCGGCGGCGATGATCAGGCGGGACAAAACCGGGTAGTGTTTTTTGGCGACTAGCTGACTTAAACCTAAAACCAAAAAAATCATCTGACCGGCGACTACCGGGAGTAAATAGCGGCCTTGGATGCCGTAGATTTCTCCTGAAGCGGCAAAGATCTTAAAATCATTTAAGACCACCACTGCTAAATGCGATAAAACCACTAAGCCCAAAAAACCCACCTGGCGGCGGAAAAGTTTTGTTTGGCGGGCGAGTTTAAAGCCTAAAGCAGCCAGCCCGGCGGCGGCGGCCAGAACAACCAGTTTTAAAAGCCGGTAAACCCAAAGAGGCAAGGTGGCTTCCAGCCAGCCAAAAACGCCCCAGTACCAAGGGAAAACCTGGGCCAGATGCCCGGGAGCGGTGGCGGCTAAATAGTCTTTAAACTGAAAAAAGATTTTACCGGTAAACAAACTTTCGAGGAAAAATTGAGCGTGATAGGCGTATTCGTTGAGGTTGGTAAGATACAAAAGCTGGTTACTTAAAAAGTTATTGCTGGTTATCAGGCTGGTTAAGGCCGCGGGCAGAAGAGATAAAATGGCCACAAGAACAAAAATAGCCGGCAAGATGAGTTTAAGCCGGTTTTTTTTAACCAAAAAAACTAGCGTAAATGGTAAGACGATTAAATCCGGTTTGATTAAAACAGCTAAAAACCCGGTTGCCAAAGACCATCTAAACCAAGGCCTTTTTCTGGTTTTAAGAAAATTTAGGCTCAAGAAAATAAAGGCGGTGGTAACCAGGACTGCCAAGGGGTCGTAATGGACGCCCACGCCGATAAAGCTTAGGGTGGGCTGGAAAGCAACCAGAGCCGCCGCGGCCATCGCTAGATCCAGACGTCTGAAAACTAACTGGGCGGTTTGATAGGCAAGGTAAACCGTGGCCAGCCCGGCTAAAACAGAAAAAAACCTGACCAAAAAAAAGCGCCAAAGAAATGATTGAGACTTGACACTCAAATAAAAGGGCGTGGCTAAAAAGTAGTAAAGCGGGGGGCGCTTTAAGGATTTTTGTTGGCTGTTGGGAAGGAAAACCGACCGATCAGATTGAGGGATGTTTTTAATCGCTTTAATCCAATTAGATTGATAACCTAGCCAAACAGGGTGAACGATTTTCCAGTTAAAATTTACCAAACTGGAAACCGTCAAAGCTTCCTGAGAGGTAACTAATTCCCGGCGCGGGTGGGGCCTTCTGCCTTTTTCGGCTATAAACTGGACGATGCTAAAATGGCTGGGTTCATCGGGAACTTGAAAGATGGGAGTTAATCCCATCCAGGCAAGACTTTTAATCAGGACGACCACCAGTAAAACTTTTAACGCTTTAGGCATTTTTGGGTGAGTTTGACGCTTAATAAAATTATACTCGCCAGATAAGCGAAAAGAACCGGGGCTAACCAAATTCCTTTGGCAAAAAAGGGTTTGTATTGGCTAGCCTGGATGATAAAAACGCTTAAACTGGTAACATCATAGTAGGCGCTGGCGACGACAAACAAGGCAATTAGATTAAGAGCCAAAAACCAGAGGGATAAAATTAACAGCCAGTATCGGGCGACCCGACGGCCAAAAAGAGCAAAAACGGAATTTACCCCCACTGCCAACAAAATCATCTGGGCGGAGATGACCGGGAAGTAGTAACGGCCCTGGACGCCGAAAGAAAAGCCGTTGTTTCTGGTAAAGGAAAAGTCCCAGATAAAAAGAGATAAAAAATAACCTAAGGCGGCCCACGCAGTCAGGCCTAAAAGAAGAGTTTGTTTGGTCCATTGTTTATTTTTAATTATGGAAATTAGCTTAATCATTAAGCCCAGGCCGGAAATTGCCAAAAGGCGCATCAGGATGCGGTTGATGGCTCGAGGCAAAACCACCCCCAGCCAGTTAAAGACTCCCCAATACCAAGGTAAAACTTCACGGACGGTGTGGGTCAACGTTGCTTTAAAATGCTGCCATAAAGTCAGATCGGGTAAAACCCGATCGGCCCTAACTTTAAAAGTCAAATAGGGCAACTGGCCGCTAAAGAATATTGCCAGCAAATTTTTGGTTCTGGCCGGAGACAAGACTAAGGCCACTAGTAAAACCAAAGGCAACAAGGCTAGATACTGAAGCGTTTTTTTCCTGTTTTTGATCAAAGCGGCCACCAGTGCCGGTACAACCAGGGTGAAGGCGATAAAAAACTGCTGTTTGTTAATTAGCCCAACCCCCAGGACTAAACTCAACCAGAGAAAGTCTCTGCGCCGCGGCAAGGCGGCAATTTTAAGCGAGAGATAAATGACGGCGGTATAGAGAAGGTTATGGAGATTGTCGCTGGTGACGCCGGCGGAAACAAAACTTAACATGGGGTGGAAACCGGCCAAAATGGCAGAAGTTAGAACCAGAAACTGATTTTGAGGAAAAATGAGTTTAGCGGTTAAGTAAACCAGCCAAACCATGAGCAGATGAGCGGCTAGCCAAAAGAGCCGGACGGCAAAGACGCGGACAAAAAGGTCGGCTGGGTAAAAAAATTTATAAACCAGCGCCGAGACTTGATAGAAAAAGTGAGGGTAGTAGGCAGACTCGCGGATGACAAAATTTTTCCGCGTAGAGAGGGGCAGAGATTTTATTTCTTCCTCTTGGGGGCCGGTTAAATTGTCTGAATAAGGCAGACGGTACTCGGGGTGAAAAGTAAACTTATTGTTGCCCTTTTCATCTCTTTTAGTGCCCAGGATAGTGAGTGAAGTATAGATTTCTTCGGTCATGTCCGGGTAGCGGCCGTGGCGGGTTAACTCCCCGCCTTCGGCGATAAAAGCCACATGGCCAAAGTGGGCCTGCTCGTCGGGAAAGTGCCACAAGGGCACCAAGAGCGACCAGGCAAGGAATTTGATTACCACGGCTAACCAAACTACATTAATCACCCTTGATTTTTTCAATGTCATGGTAAAATTATATACTGGCGTGAGCCAAAAACTAAATTCAGTGACTTGGCCCTTATGAAATTAAAATCTCTTTCAATAGTTGTACCCATTTTCAACGAGGCGGAAAGCATCATCCCTTTGTGCGATCAACTAACCGAAAACCTCAAGGTCTCAAGAACAAAATACGAAATTATTTTGGTCAATGACGGGAGCAACGACGGCAGCCAAGAAAAGATTGATGCTTGTAAAAAAACCTGGCAAAATGTGGTCGGCCTAAGGCTAAAAAGGAACTTAGGCAAAGCTGCGGCTCTACAGCTCGGTTTTGCAAAAGCTAAAAATGAAGTAATTGTAACTATGGACGGAGATTTACAAGATGATCCTAAAGAACTCAAAAAGTTACTTGTCAAACTTGATCTAGGCTATGATTTGGTTATTGGCTGGAAAAAAAACCGCCAAGATTCTTTCACTAAGCGTCTTAGCTCAAGGCTTTTTAACTTGATAACCAACTTAATCTTCCGGCTTAACCTTCATGACTATAACAGCGGCTACAAAGCGTTTCGGGCAGAGTCGATTAAAAGAATTAGATTTTACGGAGAGTTACACCGCTTTATTCCAATCTTAGTGGCAGATAAAGGCTACCTAGTAACTGAGGTTCCGGTACATCACAGAAAAAGAAAATTTGGTAAATCGAAATACGGGTCCGGGAGATTTTTCCACGGCCTTTTTGATTTGACAACAGTTTTATTTTTAACTAAATTTCGCTTTAGACCACTCCATCTATTTGGTTATGTGGGGCTGGTATTTTTCCTTTTAGGAACCATTGGTGGTGGCTACTTAACTTGGCTTAAGTTTGTTTACGGTCAGGCAATTGGGCAACGACCGCTGCTGCTTTTAAGCTCGCTGTTGATTATCGTCGGCATTCAAATCGGGATTACTGGACTTTTAGGGGAATTGATTGTGGCTACGTTTTTAAAAGATGAACACCAGGAACTATCAGAAACACACCAGTAAAAATTTCCTACAAAAACTTTTAATAGGCAATTTCTATCAAAGGCTGTTAACTGTTGTGGCTAAAGTTAATATTGGTCGGATTTTAGACGCTGGTTGTGGCGAGGGCTTTACTCTAAAAAGACTTAAGGAAAAAAATATCGGCAACTACCATGAGGGAATAGATATTTTAAGGACAGCCATTAAGCTGGGCCGGGAACTCAACCCCGATATTAAATTTTCCCTGGGAAATATTTATCACTTGCCGTATGAAAATAATTCCTTTGATCTGGTTTTATGCAATGAGGTTTTGGAACACTTGTCTAACCCAAAGGCAGCCCTCAAAGAAATTATCAGAGTGTCAAAAAAATACTGTTTAATCTCGGTGCCGAACGAACCCTGGTTTAGACTGGCCAATTTTCTGCGTCTGAAAAACCTCAGCCGACTAGGAAACGATCCTGAACATATCCAGCATTGGTCAAAAGGAAGCCTGCTAAGTTTATTAAAAAAAGTTAGCCTCACTCCCATAGAAGTAAAATTACCTTTTCCTTGGATTCTGGTTTTAGCAGAAATTTAGCTGACGGGGTTGTTCTCTAGGCTGACCAAGCGGATGCTATCGACACCTTTGATCGCTTTAAGATTTTGCATTAGGGTTTTGGGGTCGGTTTCAGGCTTAAGGGTAATGTTGTAGGCCAGTTCAACCGTCTTGGCTTGTTTGAAGCTGGTAAGATTCAATAGTTGATGATTTTTCAGGTGGCGGGTAAAGAGCTTTAAAATTTTGTCGGTGGATGAGTGCTCGGGATAGTGAAAGGTTAACAGGTGGTCAGAAGCGGTGATGGAACCGAAGCGGTAGCGGGTCATGAGTACAACAGCCAGGGAAATAAACAAGGTGCTGACAACGGCAATGGTGTAGTTGTTGGTACCCACGGCCATACCGGTGATGAGAGCAATAAAGACAAAAGCGATATCGCGGGCGTCTTTGACGGCGGTTCTAAAACGGATGATGGAAAAGGCGCCGAAGAGCGAAAATGCCCGGGCTAAAGAATTGCCGACGATCATCATTAGGATCGAACCGGCCGCGGTCAAAAGCGCCAGGGTAAAAGTGAATGAGGCTGAATAAGACAAACCCTTATGGGTGCGCTGGTACACCAGAGCGACGGCGACTCCCAAAAGCAAACCAAAAAGAATGTTGAAGACAATTACCGGTAAAGGGTAGTCGAGGCTGGCACCGGTTAAGGTGAAAAACTGATTCATAAGCTTTAGTCGTTTTCTTCGGCCACTATACCACAGGCCTCTAAACTCAAGCAATACTTGGACAGAGATTGGCGGGGCAGGTCGAAAGTTTTAACCACCCCGGTCAAATAGTCTGGGACGCGGCCGGAAAACTTTAACTCCATGATAGCGTGGTCGGGAATGACTTGAGTCAGGCGAGGGGTGGCAAAAAGGTCGTGGCTTAATACCGCTTGGATTTGGTAATCAAAGGTGAGGCGGAAATTAGGATAAAAAGGGTCGATTAAAGGCTGGCGCAAGTAAGAAACCAGGATGGCCGGTTGGAGACGGTAAGCGACCAACTGGTGGTAAAACCGGTCTAAAGTACCGCTTTCGGTTTGGGGATTTGAACTAGACAGGCTGTCTTGGGAGCTTAAAAGTTTTTGGGTTTTGTCCCAGCGCAGCTGGGCGCGTTCTTTGGTTAAGAAGTCACCATACTTATATTTGATTTCCCAAAAAACCGGCGTTGAGGCGGTGGCCTTTTGAGAGTAGGTCCTTAAGCGATACTTGACCCTGTCTTTGACGCCGTATTGCTTTTGCCAGTAGGCTTGGTAGTCGGGAGTGTCCAGGTATAAAGTAGAGATGTAGTAGCTGGCGTCAGGTTTTTTTTGCGAGTGGCTGTCGGGAACCAGACCGCGGTTTAAAAGAAACTCCCTTACCTGGCGGTGCTGGTCCGGGGTTAATAGATACTTGTATTCCTGGCGCTCAAAGTTGGTTTTGATCATAGTTGGCGGTTTAAATTATCAAAGTGGTCGAGCATCCACAGGCGGTAGTTTTTAATGTCAAGTAAATATTTAAGGTCGGGGTGGAACTTGTTGGTATCCTGCATCAGGGGAACTTGCAAACTCTGCCAGCTGTTTTCAAAAAATTCCAGATCTTGGCTGCGGTTGACCGGATCGTTGAGGTATTCTGCCAAGCGGCGGTTGCGTTCCGCTTTTACTTGAGGATCTTGCAGTAGTTTAATGGCCAGGGGGTTGAAAGTTTCGTCAATATCGACCAGGGTGGAGGTGCGGTCACCGGTATCCCAAGGGGTGAGAACAAATTTTTTAGTCTGGTGGTTGAAAAACAAGCGGTTGTTGTGGCTTTTATCCTGATGGAGGCTGGCCATGAGTAAGCTGTGAACCCGCCAGGCAAGAAAGCTGTCTTTGTCTAGAAGTTGAAAAACTTCTTGGGCGGAAGAGCCAGGATCGTTGACTAAGTCTAAAAGCTGCTTTAAATATTTAAAGTCAGGATGGTTGGGGTCTTCCGGATAGGTACGCCAACGATCGACGCTTTCGTAAATGTTGACATTCCAAGTTTCGCTTTGGTCTTTTTCGCCAAAAAGAGTCCCGGTTAAGTTTCTCCGGGTAAAAAAAGCTTCGTCCAGTTTCTCGGTAACATAATAAACCCCCTGGGATTGTTGGTTTATTGTTAAATTGGCAAACCAAGAATCAGGGGCCAATAAGCCTAACTTTCCTGCCCTGAAGTTGGCCAAATGTTCAAACACCAAGCCGCGGTCTTCGGGAATAATCAAATCCAAGCTGGCTAACCCGTTAAAGGTATCGCCGCCAGAAAAAATAATCCGCCAGGATTTTTTGGGCTGGGCCCAGTGGACCGCTCCGTTGCCGCGGAAACGCACCTTAACGTTGTGTTCCAAACCTTGAGGGTCGACGAAGACGGCCGGGACTTCCTGATTATGTTCAATCACTACCGGAGTGGTGACGGGGTCGGGTAAAGACAACTGTAAAATTTCCAGGTTTTTACCTTTAATAAAAAGTTGATAGGTGTCTAAGCTATTGGGGTAAAAATAGTAATGAACAAAACCCAAGTCGGTGATCTTGGCAACTTTATTGATTAAGGTATAAGCCCAGAAGTTGTCGGTGAGGCGCTTGAGCCTAGGCTGGTGGCGAAAACGATAAAACAAATAACCGCCGGCGGCAGTGACGGCAAGCAGACTCAAACTTAACCAAAATAATTTTTTTTTCATTAAAATCCGCTGCCTATAAGTATTTCCCTAATTAAAAACCTGATAAACAGCCAACCGGTAGGCAAGGCTTTGGAGCCCGACTCGCCGCCGAGGCGGTTGCCCTCGCGGGTGGCGAGCTCGGCGATTTTAAGGCGTAGTTTTAGAGCCCTAATCGACATTTGGTACTCGATGACATAACCGGGGGCGTCGAGATCTAGCCTGTAAAAGGCCTTTTTGGTGATGGCCCGGTAGCCGTTGATGCTGTCAGTTAGTCTGCCGCCCCAAAATAGGTTAGCCAATAGAGTAAAGCCCTGGTTGGCCCAAGCCCTGAATTTTAAGACTTGGTCGTCTTCTTCGTTTCTGGACTCGGGCAGGAAGCGCGAGGCAATAGCTAAATCGTAACCCTGACCGAGGAGCTTTAGCAGTTTGGGAATATCCTGGGGGTTTTCGTTGCCGTCGGGGCTGAAAAAAACCAAATGCTGGCCGCGGGCTAGGCTAACCGCCAAACGGAAAGCCTCTCCCCGACCGGGTTTGATTTGGTTAATTAATCTAATCTTGTTTTTTTTGACAAATTCTTTGGTACCGTCGGTGGAGTTAAAATCAACCACAAAAGCTTCGTCGACCTTACCAAAAGGAATTTTTTTGACTAGGGCTTTCATGCCGGTGATTTCGTTGCGGGTCAAAATCACCAGAGTGGTGTCAATTTTTTTAGCCATGGGTTTTTTTATAATAGTCGATGACTTGGGGCAAGCCCTGGTTTAAAGTCGTTTCTGCCTTAAAGCCCAAAAGCTTTTGGGCTTTGCCGGCAGCGCAGTTTCTTCTTGGCTGGCCCGACGGTTTGGCTTGGTCAAAAACTATTTTAGTTTCGGTGCCGGCCAGCTTGACAATCAGCCGGGCTAAATCCCTGACGCTGATCTCTTCTTTGGTGCCAAGATTAATCGGATCAGGGCGGGGATATTTTTCTATCGCCAAAAGCATTCCCCTGACAATATCATCAATATAGATAAAGGAACGAGTGGCCGAGCCGTCGCCCCAAACCACTAGAGGGTTCTCGCCGTCAATCACCCTTTTGACTAAAGCCGGGATGACGTGGGAACTTTTGGGATCAAAGTTGTCTCTGGGGCCGTAGGCGTTGTAAGGACGAACAATGCCGACTTTGAGCTTAAACTCTTGGGCGTAAGTTTTGGCAAAAAGCTCGCCGATGCGCTTCCCCCAACCATAACCGTAGTTGGTAATTTCCGGCTCATTGAGAAACCCTTCTGATTCTTGGGTGGGAAAGCTGCATTCTCGGGGATAGACACAAGCAGAAGAAACGTATAACAACCTTTGGGGTGGATGGCTTTTGGCGGCGGCAAAGACATTGATGGCGGGCAGGGAATTTTCATATAAAAGCGTGGCCGGGTGAATTTGGTTATAGTGGACGCCGCCGACATGGGCGGCCAGGTGAAAGATTAAATCCTGACCCTTGACTACTTTTTGGGCGGCTGCCGGGTTTTTGAGGTCGGCGGTGACCAGGTTGATTTTGTCTTTGACTGCCGACAAAAACGGCGTTGGTTTCAAAGACAAGGTGGGAACGGTGACTTTGGCGCCAAAACCCACCAAGGCTTCAACTAAATGGGAACCGATAAAGCCGGCGCCGCCGGTGACTAAAACGAGTTTATTTTTGAAAAAATTCATGGAATTTGTCGGCAATATATTCTACATCTTTTAGAGTCATGCCCGGGTGGCAGCCGAAGTAAAAGGCGCGCTGGTTTAAGTTTTTGGCTACCGGGTATTTATTTTCCAACCGGCCAAATGTTTTTTGATAGGCGGGTTGATTAAGAAGCGGCAACAACTCGCGAGTCTCGATGCCGTTTTTCTCCAGATAGATAATTAGGTCCCACTTGTCGATGTTTTTGTCTTTTAAGACTAAAGGAAACATCATAAAGGCGTGAGTGAAGCCGGCAGGAATCGTCGGCAGTTGAAGTTTGTCTTCGAGTGGTTTTAAAAGTTTGATTAAAGCGGCTGCCAGCTTTTGGCGTTTTTTGATATTGACCTGATACTCCCCGGTCTTAAGCTGGCTTAAGCCGATAGCCGCTTCCATTTCGGTTAAGCGAAAATGGGAGCCGATCCGGTCAAAACGAAAACGGTTTTTTAGAGCTTTTTTGAGTTTGGCCTGGTCATCATCGTCGATTGACAAGTAACTCTGGTGGCGGCCGTGGAAAATGTAGCTGCGGGCAATTTGTTCCAAACGCTTAGAATTACCGGTTAAAAAGCCGCCGACGCCTGTGGGAAGAAGGTGGGCCACATAGGTAGAAAAGGCGGCTAAATCACCAAAGCTGCCTACTGGTTTGCCGGCAACTCCCACAAACATGGCGTCACAGGAATCTTCCAAAACTTTGAGCCGGTGACGGCGGGCCAGTTTTAAAATGGCCGGCATGTTGGCGGGCAGGCCCAAAACGTGAACGGGAATTAGGCCGCGGGTTTTTGGGCTTAGGTGCTTTAGTATTTGCTCGGGGTCGAGGTTAAAAGTATCGGGCTCAACGTCCACAAAGACCGGCTTTAGGCGCAGGCTATAGACAATGTTGGCGGTGGTGATAAAGGAAATAGCCGGCACCAAAACCTCGTCACCGTCCCGCCAGCCGTAGAATTCTTTTAGGGCGGCTAGCCCCGCCTGAAGGGCGCCGGTGCCGGATGAGGTAAAGATCGAGAAGCGACAGTGGTGGAGTTTGGCAAAGCTTTGCTCGAACTTTTTAATAAAAGGGCCATAGGTCAACCGGTTGGTGTCAAGCACCCGCTTAAGATAAGTTTTAGCTCGGGAGTTTAGCTTGATATCCCCGACCGTGATTTGACGTTTAGTCATAAACCGGATTGTATCATAGCTTATAGACTTTAAAGCCGGGGTTGAAATAGACCAGATTGAAATCCAGGGGTTGGTGGTTGACTTTGACCACTAAATAGTCGAAGGAGTAGAGGTTCTTCACTGCCAGAAAGTCGGCGCTGGTGAAATTGTCGTAACCCTTTAAAGCTTGCCTCCTTTGCTGCCAATCTATGGCGTACTGGGCGGAATAAAAAATTAAACCCCCGTCTTTGGCGCTGGAAACCAGGTTTCTTTCGGAAAAACTTCTGAAACCGGGAATTTCTGGAGGAGCTAGAAACACTGCTTCAACCGGCGAGTTGACTTTAGCCCAAACCTGAACGTCGAGCCAGTCATCTCTGCCTTTAAGGTCGACTAAGGGGTTAGGATAATGAAAATAATCTGGTAATTTGACCTGGGGCTTGACCAACACCAGAACAAAGAGAACTTGCGTCAAGACTAATATGAGAATATGGGCAGAAATGTCTTTTTTTGACTTGAGATTTAGTTTGGGCTTGAAAATAAATAAACCTAAAGGGAGTAGGCCGATGGCCAGAAAGTGCCACAGAGTCAGATGCATGCCCCAGAAATAAACACCGGTCAAAGCAACACCGGTCAGAATTCTAACCGGCCAAGAAGAGGCCATTAAGCAAAAATAGGCGGCTGCGGCAAAAGAGATCAGAGCGACAATAAAAACAAAACTGGCGGCTCTTAATAGCTGGAGTTGGATTAATTGGGGAGATGGTAGGAGTGAACTTATTATCAGGTGAAAAAGAAACAAGCCGGAACAAATAACCAACAAAAGCTTAATCGGCTTAAAATAGAGGCCGAAAATTTTTTTCTTTAAGGCTAACCAGGCTGTACCCAGAAGCGCTAGCCAAAGGGCAAAGTTGCCCCAGGCAGTCCAGGGCCAAAGATGGGGGAAACTATAAGTGCCGCGGCTTTCCAGGATGTCAAACCAGGCTTGATTGATGGATGGCAGGAAACTGAAAAATCTATTACCACTGGGTTTAAAAAACAAGGCAAGCCAAAAAATTGCCAAGGGGATAGGGATGGTCGGGTTAATTAAAGCGGCCAATAAAATCAGCCCCAGGCTCGACCAGGACTTGCGTCTAAGCATCGAGGTTAACGCCAAAAGCGAAACAGCCAAACTTAGATCGCGGCTAATAAAGTAAAAATGATGCGACAGGTAACCGATGCGGGCCAGCCATTTGGGGGCGATAAACAAAACCGCGGCCAGAAGGGCAATGGAGCGGGAGCGATAAATGGTAAACGCCAACCAATAAATTCCTAAATATAAAAGGTAAAGACTAACCAGATACAAGCCCAAAAACACCCAAGCGAGGCTGGCGCCGCTAATGGTTTTTAGCCAAACGATGACGTAGTTAAAAGGCGAGTAAAGATAGTGGGGCTGGTTGAAGTAGTAATCGTTTGGGTAGAGGGCAGGGTTTAGAAGTTTATTTAAATAAGGCAGGTAGTGATGGTGGTCTAAAACGTCAAAGTAATAGCCGTGAATCAAAACGCTGGCCAGAGTGATTAAAAGCAAGAATAAAAAGTCTTTTGGTTTCATGACTAATACCTCTAGTGTATTATAGAGATAAATTATGCGTAAAGACTACCTACCCGTGAATAAGCTCACGGCCAAAAAAACAGAGGCTAAATTCGTCGAAGATTTTTGGACCAAAAGGTGGCAAAAGCAAGCGCTCAAGTGGCAGGCCGCCAACATAGAGAACGAGGCCGAGTTTAAGGCTGTAAGTCGATACTTCAACCAACTGCCAAAGGGAGCTGGGATTTTGGACGGAGGTTGCGGCTTGGGGGTCTGGACTCGGTATTTTACCGACCGGGGTCATAAAACCGTGGGTTTGGATATCAGCCAAAAAACCATTACCAGGTTAAAGCGAAACTTTCCCAAGTACAAATTTGTAGCCGGCGATATCCGCCGCCTGCCTTTTAAATCTGGCAGTTTTGATGCTTACTTTTCCTGGGGGACGTTTGAGCATTTTGAAGAGGGTCTGGGACTTTGCTTTGATGAAGCCTACCGGGTGCTTAAATCGGGCGGCCTGCTTTTGATTAGCGTCCCCTACTATAACTTAAGACTGAGACTTAAAGACTCGTTGGTGCTGCCACCTGAAGGCAAAAAGATAAGATTTTACCAGTGGCGCTTGACTGCCAACGAGCTTAAAAGAGAGTTCTATATTCATGGCTTTAAAGTGGATACGGTCAGGCCGATTTACAAAGGCCACGGTTTATCCAGACTGGTGAAACATGATTTGGGGGTCGGACGGCAAAGTTTTCTTCACAAACCACTGATGGCGCTACTTTACCCTTTTATGCCGCCAGGCTTTGTGGCTCACATGCTGATCGCCGCCGCTTATAAACGGTAATCCCCTTCTTCTTCAAAGTCGATCTCGTTATCTATCAGCTGGTTGTCTTTGAAGATAAACTCTTTGCGGGGGAAAATTGGTTTTTTCAAGTAAGAAGCCAAGCCGATGTGGTTGTCGCTAATGGTATTGCCGCTGATTTCCGGCTGGCTTGAGTCTTTAACTGCTATACCCATGTTGCAGTTTTTGAAGGTGTTGCCGGTAACTTTGGGGCTGGCGGTTTCACCTAAAGACAAACATTTGTCGCCGGCACCGTCAACCAGGTTGCCGGTTATATCGGGGGAGGCCGAACCAAAATCCATGCCGTCGTTGCCGTTTGATAAAAATCTGTTGCCGGCAACCAGTCCGGTGGCAAAATCGAGATCCAAACCGTCAAAATCGTTGTCGGCAAAAATATTGTTGCTAATGCTGACGTCGGCGTACTTGACGTTTAGGCCGTCGTCGCCGCGGTTGAAGCGAAAAGTGCTGCCGCTGACTACAATATTGTCGGCGCCATGGGCAGCCAAAGCGCCGCTAAAGTAAGCGCCGTTGACTATGGCCTCGCTGCCGTACTCGACCGTTACCCCGTTAAAGCTACTGCCGTTGGCTGACTCTCCCAAAACGGCAAAAACGCCCCAAGGTTTGTCTGGGTCTTGGGTGGTTAAAGTGGCCCCATTGGCGGTGACCGGGCTCAAGCTGACAAACGAGGCTCCCTCGGCAAAAGACAGTCTGGCGCCGGGCAGAAGCCTAACCTGGTAGCCGGGAGGAATAACTCTGGTTTGATTGATTAAATGGGTGCCGGGGCCGAAAGTGAGTTGCTTAGGCGTCAAAAACAGCTGGTCAAAATCCGCAAACTCTGACTCGATGACGCTTTTGGCCGGGTCGGCGACGTCGATTGGCTCTGTAACCGGCAAAGGAAAACCGCTGACTTCATCGGGAAGGCTGTCTGAGTCAAGTTTTTGTTGAATTAATTGAAACTGGCTAATTAACTCTCGGCGGGTTTTTTCAAGCTGGCGCAAATAGCCGATGTTGGAGAAAAACTTTTTATAATCCTGAAAGACGGCGGTTTTGGTTTGGGCTGCCAGTTGGTCGTAGTATGCCAAATCATCTGCCAGGTTATCGGGATTGTTGACATAAGCCGCCAAGATCTGGTTTCTTTTTGCCAGCCAGTCGGGATTTTTTAACACCCGGGAAGCTAAAGGATGATAGTTGGCCGGCCAACCCACTCCCCCCAAGACGTCCCAGGGCATAACCATAAATTTGCCCAGGGCCGGATGCCAATATAAACGAAAATTGTGTAAGTGATCTTGATGGATGCTGCCCATGAGTACCGAGTGCGCCTGCCAGGCAATAAAGTTATCGATATCCAAAATATAAGGCAAGCGGGTAAAAAACTCCTCGTCGGAAACGTTATTTAACAAATCTAAAAGCAAACTCAACTCGGTGTAGTTATCCTCGGCAAAAACTTCGTCCTGGCTGTACTTGCGCCAGAACTTTAAAGAAGCAAAGATGGGTTGTTGTTCCGCCAGCCTTACTTCCTGGTCGATTTCACCATAGAGATTGCCAATCGGCAAGTCGTTTTTTTCCAGAAAAGCCTCGTTCCACTGCTCGGTTTGCCAATAAACTCCTTCGGTTTGGCCGTTAACTTTTAAAACCACGAATCGACTTTCGGGCACAATCAGCCCCATTTTTTTAGCCCGGTAGTTTGATAGTTCCTCAAGATACATGCCCCGATCTTCAGGGATAATCAAGTTAATGGCCGTCTGGCCAAAAAAAGGCTGGCCAGAACCAAAGTTAACTCGCCAAGATTTTTTGGGCCTGGTCCAGTGATCAAAATCGACGCCGCGGTAGCGCACTCTAACTTGATACTGTCTCCCCTCAAAATCGAAGCTGGCGGGGACAAACTGTTTGAACTTGTCGGCCAGAATGCCGCCGGTGGCCTTGGGGTCAGGCAGGTTGCGGTTCAAAAAAACATAGTCGTCCGGATTGAGAGTCAGTTCATAAACCGGCAACCCTGATGATTTAAACCAATAAGGCAAATAGAAAACGTCGGTCAATTTGGTTAAATAGGTGACGACGTTAGTTTGCCAACCAAAAGCGGTGGGGTTGTGGATTTTAATTAAATAGATCAAACCCACAACGAGAATAATTGCTGTATACAAGAACAGTTTAAATCTATTTTTCATAGAAGCTAATTCCCCACTGTCGGCGTTCAAAAAAGTGAGCCAAAATTATAGCAATTAGATTAGAACAGATGAAAGAAAAAATAACAAGATTTAAAGCCTTGGCTGAATTGATAAAAAGAAGAATAAAGGCATTGACGGTGTAATGAGTCAAATAAAGAGTTAAAGAATAACCGGAAAGCCAACGGAAAAGCTTATTTAGACTGAAACTGGTTTTGACTACTCTTGATTGCAGGCCGGCAATGATAAAATAAAATCCCAGTGCTAAGAGAATAAAAAAAGTTAGTTCATATTCTACTTTGGTTTGCCAAACACGGCGCATGGCCAGCAGCCAAAAAATAATTCCGCTTGGATACGCAATGATGGATTTTAATTTACTAAAAGTGTTTTTTGATAAAATGAAGAAAATAAGTACGCCCAAGAGCCAAACAGCCACTAAGCCCTTGCCTCTGCCAGCAAAAAGACTATAGATAGGAATAATACTAAAAAAAGTCAGGACAAGAAAAAAAATCAGTGGTTGTTTTTTAATCACTTTTGGGGCGAGAGTAAGCCAGCCGAAGCTTAAATAGGCCCACCACAATAAAGGCAACGCCCAAAAAGGTCTTCCAGAACCAAGGGAAATCGAAGGAAAATATTGAAGCATCAGAAGATTAGTTATTAATGTTTTGAGATTAAAAGCCTGGGCGTAACGGTAAACTTCCGGATGAAAGACAATTGACAACCCGTCTAGGATAATCACTAAAATAATTGCTGGTAAAAAAACAGAGTAAATTCTGAAAAACCTATGGGCAAAAAAGTTGGCGAATCGATAATCACCGACTTGTTTTTTTGAGAAAGTGCTAAGAGGAATTAGCAAACCAGAGATGAGAAAAAAGAATACTACAGCAATGTTTTCTACATAAGGCAGATTGGGGGGAGCTAGATAAAGATATTGCTGGTGAGAGTGGATTAAGTGTCCAAAAAGAACTGCTTGGGCAGCTAAAAAACGTAAAAAATATAAGAAGGTTGAGGCGGCCGGTGAAAGTGTCAACATGTTTGATTAAGTGATACAATAATGACAATTATAATGAAAGTGCAGGAAAAAATCTTAAAAATTATGGCGGAACACCCTACGTTTATCATCGCCGAGGCGGGATCCAACCACAACGGCGACGTCACCCAAGCGGTCAAACTGATCAGGGCCGCGGCTGACGCGGGGGCTGACGCGGTTAAGTTTCAAACTTTTACTGCTGGGCAGTTAACGACAAAAAGTGGGCCGAGCGCTTCCTATCAAATAAAAAACACTAAAATAAAAAGCCAGTGGCAATTGCTTCGCTCAATCGAGTTAGATTATAAATGGTACAACAAGCTAGTAAAACTCGCCAAAAAGTTGGGCATTATTTTTTTGTCTACCCCGCATGGATATATAGAGTCTGTGAATTTTTTAAAGGATAAAGTGCCCGCTTGGAAGACAGGTTCTGGGGACTTAACCAATCTTCCACTATTAAAATACTTAGGTGAGTCTGGCAAACCGATAATTTTGTCGACCGGGATGGCGACCGTCGCCGAGACCAGAGAAGCGGTTAAGACCATTGAAAAGACCGGCAACAGAAAAATTACCATTCTTCACTGCACCACTAACTACCCTTGTCCGCCTGAAGAAGCCAACGTGGCGGCGATTATGGATCTTAAAAAAAATTTCCCCCGCTACCGGATCGGCTTTTCTGACCACACCCTGGGGATGACGGCGGCGATCATGGCGGTGGCTTATGGGGCGGCGGCAGTGGAAAAACACCTCACCCTGGACAGAAACTTGCCCGGGCCGGACCAGAAAAACTCGCTTGAACCCGACGAGTTTAAACAAATGGTGAAGCAAATTAGGTTGGCAGAAGTTTTACGCGGCAGCGGCAAGAAAAGGCCTTTCCCCAGCGAGCTGATTATCGCCCAAATGGCCAGAAAAGCGGTGATCGCCGCGGTAGACATTACCAAAGGCACCAAGATCACCGCAGCGATGCTGACGATAAAAAGGCCGGCCAAAGGCGGTTTGGCGCCAAAGATGCTCGATAACATCGTGGGCAAAACGGCCAAACGAAGCATCAAGGCTGACTCACAACTGAAAAAAGGTGATTTTTGATGGTAGGGGGGAATTTTGCATTTGAGTTTGCGGCTCTTGCCAGGAAAGAAGTAAGGTTAAACCTGCCACAAACCTCAAGCTATTGGTTTCAGAACGGCCGAGGAGCAATTGCCGGGTTAATTAAACTTTTAAAGCTTAAACCAGGAGACGAGGTGTTGGTGCCTGAATACCACTGCGAAGAAGTGACCAAGCCTTTTTTCAACCGAGGGATTAAATGTAACTACTACCGGATTGATAAAAACCTAAGCATAAGGCTAAAAGAGATCAAAAAACAGGTGAGTGATAAAACCCGTCTGGTGGTGGTGATTACTTTTATGGGTTTTCCCCAAGAAGAAAGGGAGGAAATTGTTAAGTGGTGTCAGAAAAATAAGCTGGCGCTTTTGGAGGATAACGTGCCTATCGCCCGGGATAAAATCTCGCCCCGCCCGGGGGCCTTCCAGATATACAGCTTCAGAAAACACACCGGAGTGGTCGGTGGAGCGGTCTTAGTTTTACCCCGCGGCAAAAAGAAAAGTGACTATCCAACCTTAGAATTTTTGCCGGCTAAAGCCACTGCGGAAATATTTCAGCTAGCGGCAGCGATGTCCAGGTTTTTATCGCAAGTGATACCAATAAAGATTTTGTGGCTTGTCACCTACAAGCTTCACCGGCTGGGTGAAGATTTGCTGGACGATGAGATCAGAGGCGCTTCGAAGTTGTCGAGGTTTTTAATCATAAGAGCTGGCTGGCAGAAAATAATACAGAAGAGACAGGCCAATAGCGGCTATTTAACCGAAAGGCTTATAAAAGCCGGGCTAAAGCCTTTGATTAAAAAAGTGCCCCCCAAGGCGACGCCTTTGATGTTGCCGGTGGTGATCGACAACCCGGAAAGAGTCAAACAAAAATTGAGAACTCGGGGTTTATTTGTAACTCAGTTCTGGCACCTACCTAAGTACTTGAATAAAAGGTTGGCGCCGACGGCAGACTGGATTACCAAGCATGTAATTTACTTAACCGTCGACCAAAGATACGGGGAAAAAGAGATGGAACTCCAGGCAGTAACCTTGGCTCGTGTTAAAATAAACCCATGAGGCTGGCTTATCTTAGCGGGACCAGGGCCGATTTTGGTTTGATGAGGACCCTTTTGAAAAAAATAGAAAAAGAGTCCAAATGGCAGCTTAAGCTGATGGTGACGGGGATGCATCTGATGGATGAGTTTGGCTATACCGTTTCTGAAGTGGATAAACAGTTTAAGGTAGCCCGGGTAATCGAGGCGGTTTTTACTAAAGACGATCGGGAGTCTATGGCCCGGTTTGTGGGCCGGTGTTTGACCGGAGTGACCGAGGCTTTGATTAAACACCAGGCTGACGTGGTGATAGTTTTGGGTGATCGGGGCGAACAACTGGCCATGGCGACAGCGGCGGCCTACCTTAATATACCCATCGTCCACCTTCATGGCGGGGAGGAAACGACGACGGTGGACAACAAAGCCAGAAAGACCATTAGCCAACTAACAGACTGGCACTTGCCGGCAAGCCAAGGGGCGGCCAAAAGGCTGACCGCCATGGGGGTAGATAAAAAGAAAATTACCGTGGTCGGGGCGCCGGGACTGGACGAAATCAGACACCTGCCTCAGGCGGGGAAAAAAGACCTGATCGTGGTGCTTGAGCATCCGGACGAAAACGAAGCCCAAGCCGGAGAACAGGTAGAAAAGACGCTCTCGGCGGCGGTAAGCTTTGGTTTACCGGTAAAAGTGATTTACCCTAACGCCGACGCCGGCGGCAGAAAAATGATTGTGGTAATAGAAAAATTTGTAGCCAAATACCCAAACTTGGTTAAAAGTTATAAAAGCATCACCAGGGAAGACTACCTTAAGCTTTTGGGGCAGGCGAAGGTCTTGGTGGGCAATAGTTCCAGCGGCTTGATCGAATCCCCGGCTTTTAGGCTGCCAGTGGTCAACGTCGGCCCGAGGCAAAAAGGCCGGGAGCGGGCCAAAAACGTCATCGACGCGGGGTATGACCAAAAGGAAATCAAGGCGGCGGTCAACAAAGCTTTGAAAATGAAGTTTAAACAGATTACCAACCCTTATGGCGACGGTAAAACTGCCCAAAGGGTGGTAAAATTTCTTAATCAGACCTTTTTATGAGTCGATTTAATAATTGGCAAGAACCAGAGTTTGACGCTCGCGGCATGACCCGCTGGCAATGGATTTGCCAGCATCACCAGAATTTAAAGCTGGGGGAAGGTAGCGACATTGGCGCTTTTAGCTACTTAAACGCCAAGCACGGGGTGGAGATTGGCGAAGAGGTGCAGATCGGCAGCCACGTCAGCATTTATTCGGAAAATACCATCGATAATACCCATGGTAGAGTGGTGATTAAAAAGGGTGCCAAGATCGGCAGCCACTCGGTGATTTTCCCCGGAGTGACCATCGGCGAGAAAGCGGTGGTGGGGGCATTTAGTTTGGTCAAAAAAGACGTGCCCGCCGGGGCGGTAGTGGCCGGAGTGACGGCTAAGCCGCTTGAGCGGCGTAACCGGTAAACAGTAATCGGTAATCAGTAATGAAACAACGAATCAATCAAATACCCAAAAAGCAGATTTTACTCGGGCCGCCGTATTTGACCGGCGACGAAGTTAAGGCGGTGGTAGGAGTAATTAAAAGCGGCCAATTGAGCTTGGGCGAACAAGTAGAAAAGTTTGAGAAAGAAGTGGCTCGATTCGTCGGTGCCCGCTACGGGGTGGCTACTTCCAGCGGCACCACCGCCTTGCATTTGGCGGTCAAGGTGGCCGGCATAGGTTACGGCGACGAAGTGATTACCACGCCGTTTTCTTTTGTGGCCTCGACTAACTGCTTTTTGTATGAAGGGGCTACCCCAAAGTTTGTCGATATCGATCCGGACAGCTTTAACCTTGACCCAAAAAAAATTGAGGCGGCGGTAACCCGCAAAACCCGCGCCATTTTAGGGGTGGATATTTTCGGCTATCCGGCAGAATGGAAGAAAATAGCCCAAATCGCCAAGAAACACCGGCTTAAAATAATTGACGACGCGGCCGAGGCTTTGGGGGCGGTCTACCGCGGCAAAAGCTTAGGCAGTTTGGGCTGGCCGACGGTGTTTGCCTTTTATCCTAATAAGCAGATGACTACCGGCGAAGGGGGCATGGTGGTGACCAACTCCAAAGCAGAGTTTATTAAGTTTAAAAGCTTGGTCAACCAAGGCAGAGCGGGTGATATGCAGTGGCTAAAGCATCCCAGCCTGGGATATAACTACCGCATGACCGAGGTGGCGGCGGCCATGGGCAGAGCCCAGCTTAAAAAACTTAAACAATTTTTAGCCAGCCGCCGCCAAGTGGCTGTTTGGTACGGCCAAAGACTGGCCAAAGTTCCGGGGGTAAATTTAATTAAAGCCAATGATAAGCAACACGTCAGAAGCTGGTTTATTTATGTGATCAGACTTGACAAAAAGTTGAACCGCGACCGGGTAATAAAAAAATTATTGGCGGCGGGCGTACCGGCCAAAGCCTACCTGCCCTCGATTCACCTTCAGCCCTATATGAGACGTTTTGGCTACAAGCGGGGCGACTTTCCGGTGAGTGAGGCGGTATCGGCCTCAACTCTGTCACTGCCTTTTTATACAGGCATGGAAGAGGCGGTAGTAGATCGCGTTTGTGAAAAATTAAAAAAAGTAATCGGTAAACTGTAATCAGTAAACCGTAATTATTGTAGAATAGTAATTATGAAGCACAAGGCGATTGATAATAAAAGCATTCTAGTCACCGGAGGAGTGGGTTCGATCGGAGCGGTGCTGGTTGACCAGTTGATAAACGAGTTTTCGCCCAAGCAGGTGAGAATTCTCGACAACAACGAAGCCGGACTTTTTGAAGCGACTCGAAAGTACCAAAAAAAGTCCCAAATGAGGTTTATGCTGGGGGATGTCAGAGATAAAGACCGGGTGACTTGGGCCTTAAAAGGGGCCGATACGGTTTTTCACGCAGCCGCTTTAAAGCATGTCGCCTTAAATGAGTATTCCCCTTTTGAGTCAGTTAAAACTAATGTAGTTGGCACGCAAAACCTAATTGAAGCGGCTTTGAGTAATAACATAGAAACATTTATAAATATATCCACCGATAAAGCCGCCAATCCAACCAGCACCATGGGGGCTTCAAAGTTACTAGCGGAAAGGCTGACGTCCGGAGCTGATTATTTTAAGGGCGGCGGCAGAACGGTGTTTGCTTCGGTGAGATTCGGTAATGTACTGAATTCTTCCGGGTCGGTGATCCCGATCTTTTTGGACCAAATCAAAAATGGCGGACCGGTAACCATCACTGATAAGAGAATGATTCGGTATTTTATGAGCATCAAAGAAGCAGTTAAGTTGATTTTAAAAGCGGCCGAGATGGCCCGCGGCGGCGAGGTGTTTATTTTGAAAATGCCGGCTTTGAAAATTTTGGACTTGGCTCAAGTTTTAATTGAAAAGGTGGGTAAGGGAAAAGTAAAAATAAGCGCAATCGGTCAAAAACCGGGCGAAAAACTGTTTGAAAAAATCGTCACCCGTACCGAGGCAGAACAAACCATGGAGCTTGAAGACATGTATGTTTTACCTCTATCAATCGATTATCCTAATTATCCGGGAATGAGCGGAGACGTAGTCAAGGAAAGTTATCGATATTACCGAAAACTGGGGGGTAAGAGTGTCCCCGAAGAAGGGGTTGAGCCCAAAAAACTGCTGACTAAAGCAGAAATAGTTAAGTTGTTAGTTCAGGACAACTTACTGTGAAGTTTGTCATTGTTGGTTTAGGATCGATCGGGAGTAAACACCGGAAAAACTTAGAATCGCTGGGACACCAGGTAGTCCCCTGCCACCGCGACGACGACCTGGATAAACTGATTGCAGCCAGCCAGCCAGACGGGGTTTTGGTTTGTACTCCAACCAGCCTTCACTTAAAACCGGCCCTAACCGCTCTCAATCACCGGCTGCCGATATTTATCGAAAAACCCCTTTCCCATAATCTTGACGGAGTCGACCGACTGCGCGGTAAAATTCTGGTTGGCTACTGTCTTAGGTTTGATAAAAAATTAAGGCAATTAAAACAACAAGTCGATCAGTTGTCGCCGGCTAAAATCAAATCGGTTAAAATCGTTGCCAAAAGCTGGCTGCCGGACTGGCATCCGGACGAGGATTACCGCCAAAGCTATTCGGCCAAAAAAGCTTTGGGCGGCGGGGTGCTTTTGGATTTGTCGCACGAGATCGATTATGCCTTGTGGTTTTTCGGACCGGTGAAAAAAGTTTCTGCCAAGCTCGAGCAAGCGCCGGAGCTTAAAATAGAAACCGAAGCCGTCGCTGACTTAAATCTGGAGTTTAATTCAGGAGTTAAGGCAGACATTCACCTTTCCTACGCCAGCCGGGAAAAGGAGCGTTATTGCCAAGTGATCACCGCATCCGAAAGGCTGCGCTGGGATTTTCAGCCCAATAATGACATGTACTTGGCGGAAATGAAGCATTTTATCGGTGTAGCCACCGGCAAAGAAACACCGCTGGTGACCGCAGCCGACGGCCGGAGAGTGCTCGAAGTAATTGAGGCGGCCAAACTATGAAAGGGTCTATCTTGGGTTTTGTGGTGCTGGAGGCAGGAACAACCCTGCTGATGAAACAACTCTTGAATTTGGCCATTCACCCTTACTTTGTGGTCTTGGTCAGCGGCCTGGCAGCTTCAGCGCTAATGGCAGTAGCTTTTTGGCGTCAGCCGAGCTTTAAAAAGGAACTGTTAAATCTTAAAGTGATAAAATCTATCTGGCCGACGGCAGTGTTTATTACTCTAGGCAACTTATTTGGCTTTGCGGCGCTTAAACTAACTAGGGCGACCAATTACATCCTTTTGGCCAGAACCAGCGTGCTTTTGAGTCCGATTTTAGCCTGGCTGATATTAAGAGAAAAAGTTAATCATAAAATCTGGCCCTTGGTGGCAAGCGTGCTTTTGGGCATCTGGCTTTTGACCGGCGACTGGAGGCTGATATTTAACCTATCCGGTGATAGCCTAGCAGCGCTAACGGCTTTGACGATTTCTTTGGACTTTATCTGGCAAAAACGAGCCATGATTAAAGTTCCCTTAGAATTAATGGCTTTTTGGCGGCGGTTGTTATCGGCAATTTTGGTGGGAGGCATTTGGCTAGTAACTCCCCAACTGGGACAAACCAGCTTCCACTTTACTGGTTTAGGAGGCATGGCGTTGGGCTTTGCCGGAATGTCATTTTTTATGGCTCGGGCACTAAAAGTCCAAGCGGTGGCTGAATTTAACTTACTGATAAACTTGTCACCAGTCTTGGTAGGACTATCCGCCTACTTTTTGTTTGGGGAAAGGTTGAGCGGCGGGCAATTGGTAGGAGCGGCGTTTATTATTGGCTCTTTAGTAACCTTTAACTTGATAAAGAAACAAGAAAGCCTTAAGCTCAAGGCAAAGAGATGATTTTAGGCGTAGTCCCCGCCCGGAGCGGCTCCAAATCGATCAAAGACAAAAACATTAAGCCTTTGGCTGGCAAGCCGCTGATGGCCTGGTCGATTATGGCCGGCCTGGCTTGTAAAAAAATTGATAAAGTGGTGGTGTCAACCGACAGCGGAGACTACGCCGATGTGGCTAAAAAGCACGGGGCTGAAGTCTTGATGCGGCCAAGTGAACTGGCCCAAGACGCCACGCCGATGATTCCTGTTTTACAGCACGCGTTTAAGGCTTACGCGCCGGCCGAAACGCTGGTGTTGCTTGATCCCACCTCCCCTTTACGCCTGGTTGACGATATTGAAGCTTGCTTAACCAAACTGAAGCTGCCGGAAACCGACTCGGTAGTGACGGTAACCGAGGCCGAACACAATCCTTATTATGTTATGGCCGGAGTTGAGAATGATTATTTAAAATACCCGCTGTTTAAACCTGGTAAAGAAATTCACCGCCGTCAAGACGCCCCTAAGGTTTACCGGCTTAACGCGGCGGTTTACGCCATTAAACGAAAAGTTTTGTTAAATGGTAAAATCTTTACAGATAAAACTCGGGCGGTGATCATGCCGCAAATCCGCTCGTCTCATATAGACCACGAGGTTGACTACCTCTATGCCGAGTTCCTGTTAAAGTCTGGACATGTCAAACTCGATTTTTAATTTAAAAGATAAAGTGGTACTGATTACCGGAGCCGCCGGAATTCAAGGACCGGAGCACGTCAAGGCGTTTGAAAGCGTGGGTGCCGAGGTGGTGGCGACCGATATCAAAGGCACGGAAATTATTCTGGACGTGACCAGTCCCGATTCGATCAACCAAGCGGTTAAAAAAATCATTGATCAACACGGCTATATCGACGTTTTAGTCAACAACGCCGGGGCGACCGGAAAATATGCCACTGATTGGGAGCAAATCATTAAAGTTAATTTAACCGGCACCTATAACTGCTGTCACATTATCGGCGCTGCCATGAACCAAGGCTCGATCATTAACGTTAGCTCAATTTACGGTTTGGTGGGGCCAGACTGGTCTGTTTACGACCAAGCCGAGTATGCCGGAAAACCCATGGGCGCGCCTGCCGGTTACGCTGCTTCAAAGGGTGGGGTAATTAGTTTGACTCGCTATTTTGCTTCGCTTTATGCCCCGAAGGTCCGGGTCAACTGCGTCACCCCCGGCGGCATTTTTGACAATCAATCTGAAACTTTTGTCAAAAAATATTCGGCCAAAACCATGCTGGGAAGAATGGCCAAAAAAAACGAGGTTTCCGGGACTCTTCTCTATTTGGCTTCCGATTTGTCCAGCTATGTTACCGGAGAAAACATTGTGGTTGACGGTGGTTTGACGGCCAGGGCATGAGAAAAGCAACTTGGTTGATCGCTTTGTCAGCATTAATCTGGGTGGTGGTGGGAATCTACGGAGTTATTTTTAACATCAGCTATATCGACGAGGCTAAATACTTAATTAAGGGCTGGCTGATGACCACGGGCCAAGTAAGTTACTATAAAACTCCCGAGTTTTTCTACCAACACATGCCCGGGGTTTTTTTGTGGTATGGCCTGGGACAAAAAATTTTTGGACCGAGTCTTTTGGTAGGCAGGCTTCAGTCTTTTCTAGTAGGATTGATTGTTTACTATTCTAGTTTTGTTCTGGGTAAACGATTAGCCGGCTACAAGGGCGGAGTGGTAACATTGCTACTTTTGAGTTTGTCTTCGGTGGCGGCCCTTGACTATTCGGCGGCGGTACCGCAGTCGTTGGTGGTTTTGACTTTGATTATAGGTTTTGTTTGTCTTTACGATGGCTTGGTAAAGGGGAACGAGCCAAGATTTTTTTGGGCCAGTTTCTGGTTTAGCCTTGCCTTTATCGTCAGAGAGAACTTTTTGTTTACTTTGATCCTCTATGCTGGCTTGCTGGTTTTTGTTTTTAGAGATAAATTTAAACTTTTTTTAAAACATTTGACGGTGATATTGATGACTTTGGGAGTATTTATTATTCCCGGCTATCCCGGAACGGTGGCAGTATTAAAAAATTTTCCGGGAGTGAGTCGATTTTTACCGGTCAGCCAAGCCGAAAAGCAGGTTTTAGCTCTTTATTGGAAAGAGGGCTTACAAACTCCCGGGCTTCACTTCAGGGCAGTAAGAGAGTTTGGGGTAATTTTCCATGCCTGGGCAGTGATCTGGTTTTTGATCATTTTTGATTGGTTGAGAAAACCTAAAAAAACACCTGCCAGATTTACCCCAAGGCAGTTGTTTTGGTGGTTTTTAGTGGGAGCAACGGTTTTTAATTTTATTATCCATAGTTGGGCGGCGTTTAAGTTGTCTCCCAGAGCCATTATCAGTTACTTTTCTTATGTTTCTCCCTTGGTGGCAGTAATTATGGCGGGAATAATCACTCCCAAGCTTAAAAATTTAAAATTTGAACGCTTGGCTCTAGGCGTTTATCTCGGACTACTTGCCTTGGTGCCAGTAGGACCACGCTTTGCCCGAATCTTTGCCATTCCGACCAGAAATCCGGATTTGGTAAAAATTGTCAATTCTGCTTCAAAACTTGAACCGCTGATTGAAGGCAAAGAAAACATCGTCTGGATCGACGAGCCGATTAGCTTGTATCTGGCTGAAAGAGTGTCTTATTATCCGCTGATACACCATACCGGCTTTTACAAATCATCAAACGACACGGAAATTGTCAGGAATTTGGGGTTTTGGAATCAGACGATGCTCAATGGCTGGCTCAAAGAAGCTGATCTGGTGGTAGTGGGAGCTAATAAACTCAAATTATTAAAGGAGGTTCCTGAAGGCAGAAGTCTGGCCAGTTTTATAGAAGCAAAGCTCAATGAAGATTTTGAGTTGATAGAGGAAAGGGTCGATATTTGGCCTGGCAAGATGGTATTTTATGAACCAAAAACCTTAGAGCTTGAGTAACTTGAGAATCTGGTCTGCGGCAGATCTGCCGGCCACGGGCTTAATATAATCAGCCGAAATTCTTTTGGCCTTCTGGAGTTGTTTTTTGGTCTGAGACTGATGTTTGTCTAACAGAATTGATAACCACTTCTTAAGCTGACTCATCTGATGCACTTCTATTGCGCCGCCGTCTTTAATTATCGGTAGGAAAAAACCGTAATTTTTTTTAAACGGGTTAATGGAAATCACCGGCCGGTTCATCATAATCGCTTCAAAGATAGTCATCGACCAGGTTTGGAGGACTACGGAGCAGACGTTGAGCAGATCGATGAGTTCCAGTTGATTATTGTCGGAAACGACGGCGTTGGTTATCCTCCATTGTTTAAGCTCTTCTAAAACCCGGTAGCGTTTTTCACTGGGATGGGGCTTGATCACCAACGTCATATTTTTAACCTGAGCTACCGCCGATGATGCCAGTTTAAAAAAGGCTTCTTTTTCGGGTTTGGGAATCATATGGCTGGGATTGAAAGAAATAAGCAGGGCGATTTTTTGATCATGGTCTAAACCCAAAGTTTTAAAAACTTTTTTGGCATCAAGCCGTGAAACAGACTGGCTATAGTTTTCGGTTCGGGGATCGCCAACGACTTTAATTCTTTTTGGGGGCAAACCCAAATTAACCAACTGACGTTTGATAAACTGGCCGACAACGGTGACCGTTTCGGCGGTATCGTAGGCGTTGATCTGGTCCAAAGCCAATAAAGTATTGGGTGAGGCTAAAAGCGACCTGGTTCTAGTTGACCGGGCGGCTGAAGCCAAGGCTAGCTCGCAAAACCTAACGTCTGACACCACCACTAGGGCTTTAGGCCTGACCGAAACAAACAAGTTTTCGGCAGCGGCCAGATAAAACCGGCTTAAAGTTTGGCCTAAATCAATCATCGGGGAGGCGGCAGCCAACCCCAGATTATATAAAAAATCGCTCAAGCCGGTGACGGTTTTAAGTCTTTTTGGCAAACTGGTTTTGGGGGGCTTAAAGCCTTTGGGTAAAAAGCTGGCTAAGAAAAAATGATTGGCCGAGGCCAGCTTAAAGTTTTTCAGAATCGGCTCAAGTCTGGCGGTGTCGTCAACCAGCCAGGGATGGCGATTTTTTTTATCAAGGGCTCGGTAGAGGGGCGCCAAAGTTTTCAGGTGACGGTAATAGTCAAGGCTAAGCAAAGTGCTAAAGCGAAGCTTTTTGAGGGGCGGAGGGGTAACTCGAGATTGAGATAAAAATTGGCGGATTTTTTTACTGTACTGGCGCTTGAGAAAGAATTTTTTAAGCCAGTGGTTGAGCCAAACGAAAGTTAAAAAGTGGCATCTAATAGTTTTGACGCCTCGGGTTTTTCCCAGAAACCGGGCGGTTTGTTCATGGTAGCTGGAACTCAAGGTGACGATGAAATCTGGTTTAGTTTGAGTTAAAACATCCTGATAGAGTTGGGCATAAACAAAATACTCATAAGTCAAATAGATGGCCAAACGGCTTTTGAATAAATTGGTTGGCATGCCTTGCAAGAGGCGCTCGGTTACTTTTAGGTGAAGATTGCGGTTGGCAGCGTAATCAAGCTGAGCCAATTTGTCGCCATAATAAAAGACACTGTCACCCCCCAGCTTAAAAGCGTCAGAGGCGACAATGGTTAGCTTGAAAAATGGTTTGAGAATGGCGACGGCAAGTTTAAGACGGTTTTTAAGCCAACCGACATAAAAAAACCTAAATAACCTCCCCAAAATCCCGGACAAGGTCTGGATTTTGATGATGTCTTCGGTAATAATTAAGACGTGCTTCATAGCCTGATTATAGCTTACTTATGAAAACAGTCAGAATTATTCCCAAGCTGGAAGTTAAAAACGAAAATTTAATTAAAGGGGTTCATTTGGACGGCTTAAGGATCGTGGGTAAGCCCGAAGAGGCTGCTTTAAAGTACGCTGAAACCGGAGCCGACGAGCTGGTTTACATCGACTTGGTGGCGAGTCTTTACCAACGAGACAATTGGATCAAAATAGTTAAAAGAACGGCTGAAAAAATTTATATCCCCTTGACTGTAGGCGGAGGGATTAGATCAGTTGACGACGCCAAGCTTTTTTTGCGGGCGGGAGCCGACAAAGTAGCCATCAATACCGGCATTGTCAAAAGGCCAAAACTAGTTACGGAAATCGCCCAAAAGTTTGGAGCTCAATGCATGGTGGCTTCTTTGGAAGTACAAAAAAAATCTGACGGCAGCTACGAGGTTTATACCGACTCGGGTAGGACCCCGACCGGAATTGACCCAATCCAGTGGGCAAAGCGGGTGGAAAAACTAGGGGCCGGAGAAATTCTTTTGACTTTTATCCATCAAGACGGAACTTATCAAGGCTATGATGTTTCTTTGTTGAAAAAAATCGCCCCCACAGTGGGCGTACCGGTGATTGCCAGTGGTGGGGCAGGAAAACTAGCTCACCTGACGGATGCGGTCAAATCCGGCAAGGCTGACGCTGTGGCGGTAGCATCGATGTTACACTTTAAAAAAACCACTATTGGTAAAATAAAAAGTTATTTAAAAAAGTCAGGGGTTTTAGTACGAAAATGAAAATAGCGGTGATTGACTATGGGGCGGGCAATTTATTTAGCGTCAGAAGGGCTTTGGAGGCAGTGGGGGCAAAGTTTGAAATAACTGAGTCTGCTGCCAAGTTAACCCAGGCTGAAAAGTTGATCCTGCCGGGAGTAGGGGCGTTTGCCGATGGGATGCGGGGTTTAAAAAAAAGAAGGCTGGTCAAACCGATTAGAAACGAGGTTAAAAAGGGAAAGCCCATTTTAGGGATTTGCTTGGGGCTGCAACTTTTAATGGAGGAGGGCTTCGAGTTTGGTAAACATGAAGGCTTGGGACTAATCGAAGGCAAAACAGATAAAATTATCACTTCAGAAAAACTGCCCCAGATTGGCTGGAATCAAATTAAAAAACAGCACGACAGCTTACTCCTTAAAGGCGTTGCCGATAAAGAGTTTTTTTATTTTGTTCACTCGTTCGTGATTAGACCAAAGAAGAAACCTGTGGTCGCGGCTACGACTAACTATGGCGGAGACGAATTTTGCAGTGTGGTTAACTTTAAGAATATTTATGGCACTCAGTTCCATCCGGAAAAAAGCGGAACCGAAGGATTAAAAATCTACCAAAACTTTAAAAATATCAAACTTTAACTAGGAAACAACGTGTTTTAGGTGCCATTTGCCTTTGATTTTTTCCCAAAGATGAGGCAGGCGGTAACGGTCGATGATTTTCCAAAAATGCGGTTCAGTAATATCAAGATATTCTAAAAATTCTTTAAAATATTTTTTGGGAAATTCACCGTCGTAGCGGCGGACTAAGGCCACTCCTTCTTCTCGGGTGATGTGCCGGCTTCTGATCTCCATCTGGGCATCGCGAGAAGCCCGACCCAAACCAAATTTAATGTAGCTGAGATAAAAGTGAAAGCCGTCGGTTTTGTCGTCAAGGCTGGAGTATTTAGTATAGGTGCCTTCAGACCGGCCATCGGGGTTGGCCTCAAAATTGGTGTATTTGGTGGCGTAATAAAAATTCTCCTGGGGAATCCATTTGTGGTAATAAGAAAACCAATGCATTTGAATGCCTAACTGGTTAATTTTTGCCAACGACGGTGGCCGATACAGAGCAAACGTTTCCGGCTCGATTTCGCTCTTTCTGAATATGCCCGTTTGGAGTCCGGCTTTAATCAAAGCCTCGACTCCGACGCCTTTAAAATACAGCTCTTCCCAGTCTTTGACTGATTCAAAGGGCACGTTTTTGTTTTTGACCGAACCGCCGTACTCGACTTCACCGTTCTCACCATAAACAATGAGCGGAATGCCAAACTTTAGGGCGACATGAAAAGCGTAGGCTTTCTGACCGAAAGTAAACGGCTCCCAAGCGTCTCCTTTCAATTCAAAAGCCACTCTTGAGAGCTTGCGGTGTAAGTGGCCATCGGGGTTAAAAAAAAGGTTATCAAAACCGGCAGCCACAAAGTTATTATAATTTTTCCAACCGATGTCCGTGTAGATAAAAGGCGTCCAGGTGACAGTCAAAGGATGCATGCCGTAGCGGCTTTTTAGCTGATGGGAAACATAGGCGCTGTCTTTGCCGCCGGAAACTGGTACCACCACATCCCAGCGCCCGTCTTTAGATCGATGCTTGTCTAAAAGTTTAACCAGCTCATGTTCCCTTTGCCGCCAGTCGATCTGATAATGCTTTTCCTCGTGATAACGACAGGCGCTGCAGATGCCCGCTTTATCGAAGGTAATTCTGGGCCTTTGATTGGACACAACACACCGTTTACAAAAAATAACCTTTTTGGGTAGTTTGGCTAATTGCTTGTCCAGTATTTTGGGCTTTTTATTAACGACAGTCATAGATTTAGCCGCAGTTTTACGGCTGTAATTAAATAGTCTATCATCATTTTTAAGAGCCTGCTTTTGCTTTGACCGTAACGGCGCTGGCCATAGACCACGGGCACCTCGGCAAGCCTGAATCCGGCCTGGTGAGCCCGGTACAACAGGCGAATGCAGTACTCGCCATAACCAAGAAAAATACTTGTTAGGTCAGTGCTTTTAAGAATTTCTTTTTTAAAAGCAATAAACCCCGATAAGCTTTCGTGTACCGGTAGACCTAAGATTATCCGGTTGACCAGCCGGTTGCCCCACTTTGATCCTAGAAACTGAATGGTACCGGCCTCTGACGCGTGCATGCCCCCACCGGCCACATAGCGTGAACCAATCACTAGGTCTGCTTTGTCCTTAATAATGGGAGTTAAAAGTCTAGGGATGTCTTTGGGCTGGTGATTAAAGTCGGTATCCATAATTACAAAAATATCGGCATGGGTACGCTGGAGGCCGTAAAGAATGGCGGTAGCCAGTCCCCTCTTTTTCCTGACGAAAAGTTTGACGGCAAGTTTTTTGGTCAAAGGCTTGACTATAGCCGCAGTGCCGTCAGGGCTGTTGTCATCGACGACGATAACTTGCGTTTGAAGCCCCAATGGTTTCAAGGCTTTGAGGATGGCTTTAATTAGCTTAACTATGTTGCCGGCTTCGTTATAGGTGGGAAGAATAACCGTTAGTTTCATTAATTAAATTAGAACCAATCAAAGTGTAAATTAGATAAAATGGATAGGGATACCATTGCCGCCAGAGTCAAAGCGATAATTTTGCTTCTCTGGCTGATCGTGATCAAGAACTTGGTGCCAAAGTAAATCAAAACCGGAATGGCGTATAAGATATAAGACGCTTTAATATTATCTCCTTTGTAAGTATTGGGAAAGTAAATACCAGTGAAGAAAAAGGTGAGAAAGGCAACGATGAAAAATAAAGTTAAAAAATTCTCTGCCAAGACGGCCTTGCTTTCAACCCCTCTTTTGGCCAAACTGACGATTAATTGTTTTACCGCTATCAACATGCCCGCGATTAATACAATTGTGGGAATAACATTAATCCGATTTTGCCAAGCCAAAAGGACCAATCGTTCTTTAGAGATTTTTTCCCGGTTGGGGCTTTGGGAAAAATAAATCTCTTCTTCGGATGACAAAGGATAGCGACGATGCTGGTAATAATTCCAGTAGTCGCCCCAAAAAGTGGAATAAAAAATGGGTATGAATCGATTGGGGAAATTTGGCCGAACAGGAATCTGCAACATAGTTTTAAAAAAAGTATCAGTATAAAAATTTCTTGGCTGTCTTTGCCATAACGGCACGCCCCTATACATAGACACATTTTCGCCGCTATCAAAAACTCCCTGATCCCGGTAATGAAAGTAATACTGCGCCCCTGTAACCAAAGCCACCACGGTAAAAATCAAGTTCAACCAAAGCATTTTTTTAAAAGACACCTTTTTAAACCAGCTTAAAAGAATCATTATTAAGCCTAGGCTCAATAATAAAGAACCAGTCATAATCCGAAAAGAAAAAATAATGCCGCCTAGTATTCCCAGTAGAAATGCTTTTGCAGGAGTTGGTTTCTTGAGCACAAATTTAACCAGGTACCAAACAATCACTGACCCAAGGATCAACGAAGGAGTCTCGATGTTGTACATCGGCGCCATTTTGTTGATAACAGGCAGAGATAACAACCAAATTAAAAAGAAAAGAGCCCAGTTTTTGTATTCAGGGTTTAGGTGTTTAAAAATATCAAACCACAACCAACCGACCACAGGCATGAACAAGGCCACTAGCAACTGCCAGCTTTTAAGCGAATCTATCAAATTGTAATTAAAAAGAGGTTGAACCGCTTGAGCTAGTTTACCGGATAAAAAATAAAATGTCGGCGGGTTATAAGATTCGGGAGTGTCTTTTTTGGTAGGGATTCTCTCCTCAAAGATAAGAATTCGGGTATACTCCTGGTGAATGCCGGCGTCGTAACCCCGCCGCACCGGATAGTACCAAGAGTTATGAAGAAACAGAAGTAAAAAACCCACCAAAATTGTTAATAAAGTGAGTTTAAATTTTTTCATAATCGATTAATCATTATCTCGAGTTATTATAGTCTTGGGTACATTTATTTTGAAAGAGGCCGTCGTCTTTTCCGAACAATACTCACAAGTAACAGTTGGTACTCTGAATTTTTTATCGATTTTGACAGGAATGCCGAAGTTAAGATTCCTTAACCCGAAAAAAATATCATATTTAAGGTACTGGTAACTTATTTTTCTACCAATCATTCTTTCGACAAAGGACTTAAACAAAAAAGAAAAGTGGTCGATAAAAAAAAGATAGACATTCACTGACAACCTGGTGGCAATTTTGCTGACCAGTTGAATTAATAAACCTTTATTTTTTTGAAATAAAACCAGCATAATTCCATCTGGCTTAGTTACTCTTGCAAATTCTTTCATTGCTTTCTTAACCCCTTTAGGGTTTAGATAGTTGATGGTTCCAAGGCAAAAGACAATATCAAAAAAACGATCAGGGAACATTTTTAAATTAGTAATGTCGCCTTGATAAAACTTCATTTTCTTACTCTTTCCTTTGAGCCTTTTCTTAGCGACCTGTATACATCGACTGCTTAAATCAATACCGATGATTTTTCGGGCCCCCATTTCTACTAATGCCTGTGAGTACTCTCCTACTCTACAACCAGCATCAAGGATAACTTTATTTTTGATTTCAGCTTTATCAAAATAATGACGCAGCATTTTTTTCACCTCGGAGGCTTGATGTGAATAAGCCAGTGTTCGATCAAACATTTCGCCAATTACTGATTCCATACTTAACTTTCTAATTCAATTCTCTAATGCTATCATATGGCTACCTCTATGCTCAATCTCGGGAAAAGGAAACATAAGTTGGGGCTGATAACTTTGTTGGGTTTGTTTGCATTTCTATTTCTCCACAATGCCTGGCTCTATTCTCCATTTGGTGGCTACGACAAAAGCCTTCATATGGCTTATGCTAAAATCCTCACCTTTGAACACAGAATTCCTACGTACGAGGAAACTCCAGAGTCTTATAACCCACCAACTTTTTATTTTATGTCCGGCAAACTAGCTCAGGTATTTACCCCTGTTTTTAGGGATGATTTTTTTGAGGCTTTGAAATCTTGGCAAATATTAATGGCTCTGTTGGTTCCACTAGCCGGGTGGTTCTGGTTTGATATTTTTAAGCGTTTAAATAAAGATAAATACTCCGGTTGGCTTTTTTTAATCTGGCTCTTGTCCCTCCCGGTGCTAAACAAAATGGTTCCCATGTACAACCTGGAAATTCCCCAATTTATTTTTACTTCTTTTTTAGTTTGGTTTTTTACCAAACAGGTACTTCCCAAGCCGACCCTAGGCAAAATAGTCGTGCTGGGAGTGTTTTCCGGTATGATTCTTTCTTTAAGACTCATGTCTGTGACTTTAATAGTTAGCCTTGGCTTGGCGTTAATTTTTACTGACTTAGTTAAAAGAGCTGACCCTAAACTCATAGCGGCGCACTTTTTGATTTTTGCTTTGATAACATTACTGCTCGGCGGTCAGTACTACTTCTTTTACCGGGACGAGGGTGCCTTAGGAGATAAGGTGGAACGCCGCACATATCTTCCTTTATGGCAAAGACAGCCCTCGACATTTTATACTGGTGTTTTCCCCAGGTTGCTCTTTACCAGGCCGGTTCGTCCTTATTTCCCTAACAGCTTTATTCCCATCTTCTATTCTGATTTTTGGGGTGACTATTGGAATTATTATCCTCAAAGAAGATTTGGGTTTACTATAGACGATTTAAGAAAGAGCCGGCTGTTTATCACCCCGGAAAGAATCAGTCGTTTAGCTTGGCAGAACCGAGTAAACCTTATACCTACGATCATAATTATCCTGGGGGTGCTTCGAGCTATAACTTACACGATAAAAAGCATCATTGATAAAAAGCTAACCCACAAAAACTTAGCAGAAGTTTTTTTGACCCTACTTTTTGTAATTACTTTTGTAGCTTTTGGATACATCAACTTAAAGTTTGCTAACACGTATAAAGGTGATACTATTAAAGCTTCATACATTCTCTACGCCATTCCTGTCTTAATTTATTTCGCCACTCAATTTGTAACTAGTTTAAAAAAACATAAACTGATATATTTTTCTGTAATGACCCTAATCTTGACTTCAATTATATTTAATCTTGAATTTAACTTTTTCTAATTAGATGTCTGTTCTATCAGATAAGCAAGCCGCCAAATTGATGTATGCCATCGACTCAATGGACGAATATTATCGACGGGAAATTTTAGGTATTCCTTCCCGGATTAGAGTGAAAAAAATCTTAGACGAGTTGGGCAACATCAAGAATAAAAAGATTTTGGATGTTGGGTGTGAAGCCGGATACATTACCTTGCAGCTGGCAGAAAAGGGTGCCTGGGTCACCGGCGTTGATTTGATCACTGAACCTCTGGAAAAGTTTAAGGAGATTTTAACCATTAAACCTAAAGGAGTTCAAAAAAGAATCAAAGTCCAAAAGGCTGATGCCCGTAAGCTACCCTTCAAGAAACATCAGTTTGATTACGTTGTCGCCGCTGAGGTAATTGAGCATATTCGGCAGCTGTCCGGGTTTGTCAACGGCGCTTGGCGTGCGCTTAAACCTGAAGGGCGATTATTGCTTACCTTTCCCCACGAATCACTCCGGCGCAGATTTTACCCCCTGCTACCTCTTTTTGGCGTTAACGCTAACATTGAAAGCCAAGTAACTCTGAAGGAGTACTCTCCTGAAAAGATAAAAGAAATATTTTCCAAGAAATTCATTCTGATAAAAAAGTACCGTCTTCCTTGGTGGCTGCCGATTACCAACTTAATGATTTTTAAACCGAAGCGACTGAAGAAATAATTTCTGCAATCAAGTCAACTTGGGAAGGCTTGAGATCGGCAAAAGTGGGTAAATTGATGCCGGCGGCGGCGATTTTGCAGGTGACGGGATAGTTTTTGGTCCGGTTTTGTTTCTTGTAGGGAGGAAGCTCTGGCAAGGGATAGAAAAAGGGGCGGGATTCGATGCCTTTTTTAGCCAGGTGTTTGATCAACCAATCGCGGCTGTGGCCGAATTTTTTCTGGTCGACCAGAATAGAAAACATCCACCAATTGGTTTGGGCAAACTTTTGTTCTTTTTGAAAAGAAATGCCTGGTGTATCTTTTAGCAGCTGACGATAACGGTCGGCGATGCGGCGCTTGTTTCTGACAAATGATTTCAGGCGGCGGAGTTGGCCGATGCCGACGGCAGCCTGGAGGTTGGTCATGGCGTAGTTATAGCCGATTACCGGGTGAAAATAGGGGTGGATTTTGATGTTTTTGCCCTGGTCGCGGTAGAGCTTGGCGGTGTCATAAATTTTTTTGGAGCCGGTCACCAGCATGCCCCCTTCACCGGTGGTAACGATCTTGTTGCCGAAAAAACTGAAAGTGGCCACATCAGCTTGGGAGCCGACGGGCCGGCCGCGGTATTTGGACCCCAAGGACTCGGCTGAGTCAGAGATAAAGGCAAGTTTGTGCTTGCGGCAAAGTTTTTTGACGGCGGTAAAGTCGACCGGATGGCCGTAAAGGTCAACGGTCATGATGGCTCGAGTCTTTTTGGTGATAACCGCCTCAACTTTACCTAAGTCCAGATTCCAGGTGTCGGGTTCAATGTCGACAAAGACCGGCTTGGCGCCGGTGTAGGTGACGGCGTTGGCTGAAGCGACAAAAGTTAAGGCCGGAACAATGACTTCGTCGCCCTCGCCGACTCCGGCGGTAATTAGGGCTAAATGGAGGGCGACGGTACCATTGGCCACCGGCAGGGCATAGTTGACGCCGACGGCCCGGGCAAACTCTCGGGCAAACTGTTCGACAAAGCTGCCGATGGAAGAGATCCAGCCGGTGTCCATGGCTTTTTTGACCAGTTTTTTCTCGACCGGACCAAAGCTTGGTTTGGCTAAAGGGATAAACATTAAGCTAATTTTAGCAGAGACTTAAAGTACTTGATATCCTGGCGGTTTAACAGGCCAAAAAACTTTGGAGTTATTTTTAAACGGCTTTTGACCAGCCAGAGGTGCCAGAGGCCACCGATAAACCAGGAAGACGAGACGGCGATAACCGTACCCAAGGCGCCGTATTGGGGCACGAGCCAGAAACTCACTAAAACCACAATGGCCAAATCCGCCAGATTAACTAAAATCAAGGGTCGGTGGTTTTTACTGGCAAACAAGAGCTGATCGTAGGGGGCGACTAACATCAACCAAAAGGTGGAGGCAAGCAGCAGGGAAAAAATGGGGGCGACGGGCAAAAACTCAACACCCAAAACAGTCTTGATAATAGTGTGGCGGAAAAGCCAGGCGGCCAAAAAAATAGGGGCAAAAAGGGTGGTTAAATATTTGCCGGCCAGATGGGTGTAGCGCTTGACCCCTTCGAGGTCTTTTTTACTAAAAAGGGCGGACATCTTAGGAAAGAAAAAAATCATCACCGCGCCGTAAAGAGTTTTTAAGAAACTCACCAGCTGAAAAGAGGCAGAAAAAAAGCCGACCTGATTGGCTGGGTGAAAGTGACGGAGGATGACCACCAGGCTGTTATCGTGAAAGTAAGACAAGGGAATAATGGCAAAAAAGGGCAGGCTATATTTGAAATATTTTTGGACCAGGTTGCGACTAAAATTTAAGGGTAAAAAGCGGCGAGCCAAAACCGCTGCCAAAATTAACAGACCCAAGCCTTCGGCAACAAACGTCAGGCTGTAGCCGAAATTGTTTTTTAAGCTGACACCAAAAACAATTACCGCCGCCAGCCTTAGCAGTTTTCCAATAAATCTGGCGAAGTTTTGAGACAATGACTCTCCTAGCCCCTCAAAGGTAATAAAAACGCTTTCAGCCAATCTCGTGGTTAGCTCATACGTCAGCATCAAAAAAAACAGGCCCTGGAAGGTAGCTTGTTTGAAAAGGGCAAAAATTAGGGCTATGATCACGGCGGCGAATAAGAGAAATAGTTTTAACCTTAAAAATGTGCCTAAAGTTTTTCCCGGTTTTTTGAGAATGGCGGTGAAATAGACTTGAGCCCGGGAAAAACCTAAATCGGAAAAAGCAAACACCAAGCCTAAAAGCCCGGTAACGTAAGCGACGTTGCCCAAAACGCTGGGACCAAACAGTCGGGCAGATAAAGACAAGGTAAAAAAAGTGATTAAGCCGGAAAGAGAACTGGAGATAATTTGGATTAAGGCATTTTTGCCAATCATTTGCGGCATATAGCTAACTGGTTAGTAGGCGGTCCCAGATTTAATAAAAAGGGGTTGAGGTTGGTTATCATCACCCAAAGGTTAATTGTCAGCCGGAAGGGTTCAAGATAAAAACGACCAAGTTTACCGACCCTCCACAGATAAAGTTTTTTTAGCCACAATGGATGGCTGGTTTTGACGTCAACTTGGTTAAAATAGCGAGCGAGCGAGCTTTCGAGTTCTCTTGGACTGAACTCTTGGGCGTGGAGCGTGTCGGAAAGCTTGGTGCCGATTTTAACCGGCGTGGTGAGAATCATTTTACCTCCTGGTTTAAGGACCTTAGCAGCTTCGGTGAGCATTTTTTGGGGAGACCTTAAATGCTCGATGACTTCGGCGGCGATGACCACATCGAAAGAGTTTTCGGGAAAAGGCAGGTGGTAAGCGCTGGCTTTGATGAGCTTGGCGGCAACCCCCCTGTTTTGTAGCTGACGGCGGGCGGCTTTGAGGCTTAAAGCGTCGGTGTCTACACCGGTGAATTCTCCCGGGTGTTTTTGGGAAGCAAGATAAATCAAAACGCCGTCGCCGCAGCCTAAGTCGAGGACTTTAAGGCTTTTATCTCTCGGCAGCTGACTGATGACCTGATGGTAGCGGGCGGCGACAAAGGAGCTATAGGTAAAAATATTTTTTTCAACCTGACGCCAATGGTAGGCGCCGCGGGATTGATACTTGGTAAAAGTTTTTTCGTTCATAGTTGGCGATAGAGGCCGTAGCCTTCTTTGGGGCTTTTAGGATTAATGGTAAATACAGGCTCTAGATGAGTTTCAAGGTACTTTAAGACTTGTCCTCTTTGGCGGGAGCTGGCGCTTAGGTTTTCTTCGCCGGGGTGGTTAATATAGTCAAGAAAAATTAATCCACCGCTTTCCAAGTGATCGGCTAGGTGTTTGATGACTGCCAGTGGGTTGGGGACGTGCTCTAAAACCTGTTTAATGGTAATGATGTCGAATTTCTCTTTGAGGGGTAGATGGCCTGGGCCGACGGTGCGAAACTTGACCTTGGAGTTGTTTTTAAAGCGCCACTTTGAAAACTTAAAAGCCGGGCAGTCAAGGTCGGCGAGCCTATAGCGCCAGCGGGGGAAAAGCTTAACCAGCCAGGCAGTTGCCGGGCCGATGCCGGCGCCGTATTCGCAAAAACTGCCCGATTTGCCCTTGAGTAACATCGCCAAGGCCACATCCAGATAAATTTTGTGGCGGTGAAAGTAGGCCTGGCGGTAAACAAAATAGTCGGTTTCCTGGTAAAAAGAGTGAATCAGTTTTTCGCTGGTGCGTTTTTTCTCACCCCAGAGCTTGGCGGTTTGAGGCCTTTTTTTAAGATAGACGGCGACGACTTTGTCCGGCGTGGTCTTAAAATATCGGGCTAACTCCCCGGCCCAGGGTTTGGCCGGGCCGAGATGGTAGTAAACCAAATTTAATAGTCGGGTAAGATAAACTGCCGGTTTTAAAATTATTTGGGGCATGATTTTAAAAGTTCAATTTCCTGATAGATCAGCTTTTTGATGTCAAAGTTTTCCTTGACGAAGCGGCGGCCTGCTCGGCCCAGGCGAAAGGCTAACTTGGGGCTAACTAGCAAGCGGTCCAGTTTCCGGGCCAGTCCCGGGGCGGTAGCGGCTACCAAACCGGTGTGATTGTCTTTGACTAAGTTGCCGGCAAAAGGGGTGGTTAAAGTGGCGCAAGCGCAGCTTAGGGCTTCGAGCAGCACCTTGGGCTGGCCTTCGATTTTGGAGGTGAGGGCAAAGACGCCGGCTTGCTGGTAGTAGCTTAAGAGCTTTTGGTGGAACATCGGGGGTAAAAAGGTCAATTTAAGTTTAAGCTTTTTGGCGGTTTTAATCAGGCTTTTCTTGAGCGGTCCCCGACCGACTATAACCAAGTCGATTTTAGAACGATGCCGGCTAAGGCTGACGATTTTTAACATCAGCTGGTGGTTTTTTTGATGGGTGAGCCTGCCGACGGTTAAAACCTGGTAGGGTTTTTTTGAGCGTGGGGCGGGCTTGAAGACTCTTGGGTCAACGCCGTTGGGCAGAAAAACAACTTTTTCAGCGTAACCTCGGCGCTTTAAGTCTCTCTCAACCTCCGGCGAGGTGACGATGATTTTGCTTGCCAGTTTTAAAGAAGGCAGGGTGGCCCAATTTAGCAGTTTAGCTAAACCGGGCCTTTGGTCGATATGGGCAAACTGGGCGTAGTCGTAGCCGTAGGTGACCACATAGGGTTTGCGGTAGATAAGTCTCATCAGGGCTGCCGGCAGGCCGCCGGTTGCCTGAAAGACCCGGAAGACGCTGATGCCGCTGATAAGCCGGGGGTAGAAAAAAGGCAGCAGCAGCTGGTAGGCGCGGTAAGGAATTAACTTGGGCTTGGGGACCAAGACAACCTTTGGGGGCAGCTTGGACCTGAAGCTGGCGTCGGCGTAACTAAAAAGGTAAACCCGGTCAAAGTCTTTAGCGTAGGGCTTTAAGTAATAACTGACCAGCCGGTCAAGCTGGCCGGATTGGTATTGTTTTTTTAAGCTGTCACCCGGGGTGAGGAGTAAACCTAATTTCATCTGCTTAACTGATTATATAGCTTGAGGTGGGCGGCGACGATTTTTTGGCGGTTGAAGCGCCGCTTTAGCAGCTTGAGGCTGTTTTGGCCTAAAAGCTTCAGGTTTTGGCGGCTGACGACTTTTTTGATGGCGGCGGCTACTTGGTACGGATCGTCGGGGTTGACCACTAAACCATTGTCTTTGACCAGCCGGGGATTGGCGCCGCGGTTGGAGGCAATAATGGGCAGGCCGGCCGACAGGGCTTCAAGGCCGGCGCGGGATAAGGGCTCGGGCCAGCGGGAAAGGATGATAAATAAACTGGCTTTGGAGTAGAGCTTAACCACTTTTGCGTGGGGCAACTGGCCGAGATAAGTAACGTTTGGGGGAAATTTGCTTTTTAAAGAAATGTTCTTGGCGCCGGCTAAGATAAAGCGGTATTCAGGTAACCGGCCGGCTGCCTGAATCAGGGTATCGCTGCCTTTACCATAAGACAGCTTGCCAACTGATAAAATCGTCTTTTTTCCCCGAGCGAGTTTACCCTGCTTGCCCCCCTTCGCCAAGGCTTCTGGGGGTAAATTGTAAATGGTAGTTACCTTTTTGACGCCTGAAAGGCGGTAGATTTTTTGAAGCTCGGGGCTGACGGCGATGACTTGGTCGGCGGCCAGAAGAAACTGTTTTAAAACCAGCTGCTGGAGTTTGGCTACTACCAGCCATGGGGCCAAAAAAGGCCAGGTTAACCGGTTGGGCTGGTAACGAACCAGGTATTCGGGGATCTCCTGGGTAAGGTAGGTTGAAAAATGACAGCTTGGCTTACCTTGAGTGAAGCAAACGGCCAAAGGGCACAAGAATTTAAAATCGCGGACTGTGGCTGCCACCGGAGTGCGGGTCAGTTTACCGGCTAAAACTCCCGCCGGCAGGATGTATTTGCCGTGGACGTGGATTAAGTCGATTTGGTGTTTTCTGACAGCCCGGGCCAGATAAAAGGCGGCGTAAAGCCAAAACACGGGGTTGTTAAACCAAAGGGGCGATAGGGTTTGACCGGGGGCGACCTTTTTGGGAAAAGGGAACTTACCTACAAGGACTCTCCTTGTAGGTTTTGGAGATAAGTCTGGGGAAAGAACATAAACCCGGTGCTTTTTGCCAAGCTTTTCTGCCAGCGCCTGCATGCTGAATTCGGCCCCGGAAACGGCGTTGGGGTCGGCGTATTCGTTGGCGAAAATGATTTTCAGGCTTGTAAACTGTAAACTGTAAATAGTAAACAGTAATTAATTACTAATTACCGATTACTAATTACCGATTACGGCCTCCTTTAATCAATTTATTAATAACTGCCATGTGGGTGTCAATGTTTTTCTTCCAAGTAAAGGTTTTAACTGCGTGTTGTCTGGCCGCTTGACCCATTTGGCGGCGCAGTTTCTCTGATTTAATTAATTGAAGCGTGGAGTTTACCCAGGGGTCAACCGCGCCGGTTTCGGCCAGAAAACCGGTTTTGCCGGGAATGATCAGCTCTTTGATGGATGAGTTGTCGGCGGCGACTGCCGGAACAGCACAAGCGGCGGCCTCGGTAACGGTCATACCAAAACCTTCCTTAAATGAAGGCAGGAACAAAACGTCGGCCAGACGGTAGAAATCCGGCTTTTCGTCTTCGGGAACAAAGCCGGTAAAACGGACTTTATCCTCTACCCCCAGCCTTTTGGCTTGGGGCTTTAGTTCCAAAAGCTCGGGGCCGGTGCCGGCAAAAACTAAAACCAGCCGGGGCTGGTTTAACCTCTTTATCAGTCTAAGGAGAAAACCAGGGTTTTTCCGGGGCTTAAGGCCTCCTAAATACATTAGCACCGTTTTCCCTTGAAGGTTAAACTGGTCGATAAGTCTTTTCGGTTTAGGTCCGGGAGCAAAACGGCTATCTACTCCGGGGTAGGCCAAGTCAATTTTGGCAACGGGAAAACCAAGGCGGTCGACCAGCTCCTGTTTAGTGGAACGGCTGATGGCAATGATGTGGTCGTAGGCGGAAATGGTGGCTTTGGCGATGAAAAAATTAACCCCGTCTTCCAGGTGCAAAAAAGAGCCTAAAACCGGCACTTGAGGAAAAAGTTTTTTAAAAGCCAAAACGGCCGGGCCTAGAAAATAAGGGTTGTGGATTCTTAAAACGTCAAATCGGTAAGTCAGGTAGGTTTTAACCAGGTAAGGCAGGGCAAACAAAGAAAAAATATGGGGCGGGACCATGGAGCGGATCAGGGCATACTTAACCTGGAGGTTGACTGATTCAGGGTGGCTTCTGCCCCGGGGAAGCAGGATTAAAACTTTGAGGTTTTTTTGGGCCAGCCTCAGCAAAATCTCCCGGTCGTAGACTTCTCCGCCGGAGTTTGATTGGGGCGCCAGACCCAGCTGGGGGGAACAAATGATCATGTAATCAGTAAACAGTAACTATTATAGCGTATGGCCGTGATACAATTGAGCCATGAAGTCGGCATTAATCACCGGCAGCAGCGGTTTCATCGGCCAACATTTGATAGCGGCTTTAAAAAAACTGGGGGTAACCACGTTTGAGTTTTCCCGAAGCCGGGGAAAGGATTTGACTGACAGGGCCGATTTTGCCGATTTACCCCCAGTGGAAGCAGTTTTTCATCTGGGAGCGGTGTCGGGCTACAAAGATTCGAACCAAGATCCGCTTAAAGCATATCGGGTTAATGTTCTGGGCACGGTCAATGTTTTGGAGTATTGCCGCGGGGCCGGCGCTAAAATGATTTTTCCCAGCACCTATGTTTACGCCCCGCCCTATGAAACTCATAAAAAAGAGACTGATCCTGCCAGGCCGACGACCCACTACTCGATGACTAAGTATTTGGGGGAAAGGCTGTGCCGCTTTTACTCCCGGGTTTTTGGGGCGAACACTCTGATACTGCGAACTTCCAATGTTTACGGCCAGGGCCAGACGGCAAAATATATCGTTCCCATCGTAGTCAAGCACGTCTTGGACAAAAAACCTTTGGGGCTGACCAAGCCCGGGGTGGAAAGGGGCTTTATCTTTATCGACGACTTGGTCGAAGCCTACATCAAATTGTCCGAAGCTGAAACCCGCCCCGGGGAAGTGTTTAATGTCGGCCCGAACCAACCCACCAGGTTAGACGATTTGGTTAAAACCATCATCAAGCTGGCAGGCAACAAAACCAAGGTAGTTTACTCGGGTAAAGAAAGATCTCACGAGGTGGGGCAAAACCGGATTGACATCACTAAGCTGAAAAACAAGCTCAAGTGGCAGCCAAAAGTAGGGCTGGAAGAGGGTTTAAAGCGCTATCTTACTTCTCTTGGTCGGTAAACTGAAAGGAAACAACCATTTGCAGCAGGTTTTTGTCGAAATAGCTCCTGACGTCGGGATGGGTCCCGGTCCAAGACAGCCGGTAAACGTACTCCTGGTGAGCAACATAAACGTTGATTTGGTCGCCCCCTTCGCCAAGGTTGTCTATCAGTAAGGCCGGTTCTTGATCGATTTTCAAACTACGCGCCACATAGCCCTGGTTCTGTAAATCGACCACTTCGGGGTAATTTTTCAGCTCTGCGGAGAAACTGTTGACAGTAACTTCGAAAGTAACGTGGGGGGAACCCAGTTTATCCTCGGGGACGTTAGCGATTAGGGTGGTGGCAGGCAGCTGGCTGCCGGAGTCTTCTTTTAAGATATACCAGGCATGGTGGTACTTTAACTGGTAGGGAAATTTGGGATGACGGTACTGCCTCCAGCCGACAAAGTTTAACTCGTCGGGCGAAGGGCTGGGTTGGGGAGATTGGGCCGGCACCACTTTAAAAACAGACACCAACCCCAGGGCTAATAAGAATGCCCCTAAAACCAAAAGCACTGGCTTGAGTTTCAGCTTCATTTATTTTAAGTATAGCAACTTTAACTCTGCCAAAAAAGCCGCCGATAAAGAGGTTTTTTGACAAAAGCTGGCACCAGATAAGATAAAGCCGGTTTGATCAATTTAAAGCTTTCGCTTTTGGGGTAGCCGTAACGGGTAAGGGCGAGCCAGCGGGCCTTGAGGGCAAAGCGCTCTTGAGTTTTGAGGTGACGCAAAGATATCGCCCGGGGAGAATCGACCCGGTATTTTAATAAAGGAGTGGTAAGATTGGCGCCTTTAAAGCGGGAAAGCACACGCAAAGCAAACTCGTAGTCCTGGGCGTAGGTAAACTCGGAGTTATAAAAACCAATGGCTTCGATAACTTGGCGTCTTAACATCCAGGTGGGATGAATAAAGGGGCAAAAGCGCAAAGCGGCTTGGCGGATGATCTCGGGCGTTGCCGGCGGACGCTTAATTTTTAAGAATCTGCCCGAAGGACCAACTAAGCTGACGGCGCTGCCCAGAAGGCCAATGTCAGGATGAGTTTCAAGATAATCCAGCTGAAGTTTAAAACGATCAGGAAGACTAACATCGTCGGCATCCATGCGGGCCACGTATTGGCTCCGAGCTTTTTTCAACCCCAGGTTGAGAGACCGAGTTAAACCCAGGCGGGTCTGATTGGTGATAATTTTGACCCGCTGGTCTTTAATTTTTTTGAGGCTGGCGGCGGTTTTGGCGGTGGAGGCGTCGTTGACGATAATAAACTCAAAGTCTTTGAAGCTTTGGTTTAAAACGCTTTTGACGGCCGCCTCCAGAGTATCAGCTTGATTAAAAACCGCCATGACCACCGACAGTTTCATAGACTAAATTTAGTTTAACATAGGATGGTACAATAAAAACATGCGCGCATTTATTACCGGCATCGACGGTTTTACCGGAAGGCATCTGGTTGAATTTTTAAAGAAAAAAGGTATTAGGGTCACCGGGGTTGATTTAGAGACAACCCGCTATAACCGCTTAAACTTAACTGATAGGGAAAAGCTATTTGAGGTGTTAAAAAAAACCAAACCCGATTATATTTTTCATCTGGCCAGCCCGATTTTGCGAAGCGACCGGCTGATCGATGACAACCTGGCCAAAAACTTAGAAGTGGATTTATTTGGCACGGTTAACCTGTTACAAGCGGCCAGTAACTTAACCAAAAAACCCAGAGTTTTAATCGCCGGAACAGCGGCGGTTTATAAACCAGAAGAAAAAAAGCCTTTTAAAGAAAACGCCGGCTTGGAGCCGGCAACGGCCTATGGTTTGAGTAAGTTAACTCAAGAGCTTGTTTGCTTAAGCTTAGCCAAAAGCTATCGACTGCCTTTGATAATAACTCGGAGTATTTTACTGATCGGCCCCCATCAATCACCGGGATTTGTGGTTAACGACTTTTGCCGCTTTGTGGCAGAATGTGAGGCCGGCAAAGAAAAACCTGTACTTAAAACCGGTAATTTGAGCATCAAACGGGATTTTACTGATGTCAGAGACGGGGTTAAGGCTTACTTAAGCTTAATTAAAAAAGGCAAGGCCGGCGAAGTTTACAACGTCTGCTCGGGCAGGGTTTATTCTATCGGTGAAGTGGTCGACTGGCTCAAAAAAAACAGCCTCAAGCCTTTCCGGGTGTTGGCGTCAAAGAAAAAACTGCGGGCCAACGACCCCAAAGTGATCACGGCAGACAACACCAAGCTAAGGCAAGCCACGGGCTGGCGGCCGGAAGTTAGCTTTGAGGAAAGCTTGAAAGACACCTTGAATTACTGGCGCAACGAAATTAAAGCCCGATAGTAGCGGCTGACGGTTTTGGGCCAGGAGTAACGGGATTTAACTAGCTGGTAGCCCGACTCCCCCATTTGGGAAAGGCCCTGGTTTTCTACGGCTTTAGTCATGGCTTCGGTTAAGGCCTCAACGTTGCCCGCATCAATCAGGTAGCCGTTGGTGTCGTTAACCAGTCTAGGGACGCTGCCGACGCGAGTGGCGATTACCGGCAATTTGTGGGCCCAGGCTTCAAAAAGAATTAAAGGGTGGCCTTCTTTAAACGAGGGCAAAACCAGGCAATGGCACCGGAGCAACTCTTTCTCAAGCGTTTGGCGGCTGACCAGTTTCAAGCCCGGGCCGATGAGTTTGAGTTTTACCCCGGGGTGAATTTTTTTCAAGCGGCTAAAGGCTTGGCGTAAAATATTAATCCCCTTACGGGGTTCGTTTCTGCCGACGAAAAGAAAAGTAAATTGAGAACGTTTTTTAACCGGCTTGAGCCGAGGAATATCGACTCCGTTTAGGATCAAGTTAATTTTTTTTTGGCTCTTGACCTGGGAGTAGAAGCCAACATCGTCGGTAATTATCAAGTCATAGTTTAAAGTTTGGCTGATAAATTTTTCTAAGAAACGATAAATGGTGTTGACGGCGCCAAAGCCGATGGCTACCAGCACTTGGGGGGAAAGGTTGACCAATTTAATCAATTGAAGCGATAAGCCAGGAAGAAAAGTCGAGACCATAAATAAATCTGGTTTGAACTTGGCCGCATAGACGGCTGACTGCAAGGTAAACCAAACCCGGCCAAAAAGGTTGGGCCAGGCAAGCGCCGGTCCTAAGCGGATAATTTTGAGCTTGCCGGAAAAAAAGCTTTGGTTTTGGTCAAAAACCTTTCCCTTGGCGTCTTTAAGGCTCCGAGTGACGACGGTGATTTCACAGCGGTGGTCTTTGACCAAACCGCGGGCAAGCTTTGAAAAAAGCTTTTGGCCGCCGCCGACGACTGGGTGCCAAGCGTCAGCTAAAATGACGATAGAAAGATCGGGTTTTGGCATAGATTTTCTGCCACGAGTAACTTTGAGCTAATTTTTTGATCTCTCGCTGTTTTTGTTGGTAGAGGTTTTTGTCGGAGAGCAAGCGCTTGATCTTGGCGGCTAGATCTTTGGAGTTTTCGGGTTTAAAGAATAAAACGCCTTGACCTTTTTGGGTGACTTCCTGATTGATGGCAATGTCAGCCAAAATCGCTGGGGTGCCGACTGCCCCGGCCTCGAAAGTGACTAGACCAAAACCTTCAACCACTGAAGGCAAACACAGAAGGTGGGATCGGGTGAGTAAGGTGATCAGTTTTTTTCTGGGCAGGTTTTTTAAAAATTTGACTCGACCACTCAAGCCAAGGCGGACGGCTTGGCGTTTAAGTTTAGTTTCCAGCGGACCGAAGCCGACGATAATCAGCCGGAGATCCTTAAGGACAGTCCTTCCGGTACCGGGAGGACTGTCCTTACGGGAAATCCTGACAAAAGCCTCAATTAAATCTTTGACCCGCTTGGTTTTGACTAAACGGGCGACGCAGACCAAGGTGGGCCGGGAAAACTTTTTTAGTTTGGCTCCTGAAAATTCCTTTAGGTCTACTCCGCCGTGGACGACGGTGATTTTTTCCGGGCTGACACCCTCTCTGACTAATTTTTTCTTGGTGACATGGCTTAAGGCGATGATCCCATCCCAGGGAAGTCGTAAACTAACCCACTCTAAAATTAAACCGGGCAGGCCTACAAGCAAACCAAACTCCAGCCAGTTTTGGCCCAAAACGTCGGGGATCCAGGCGACGGCGGGTTTGCCTTTGACTCTGGCGGCAAAAAAGGCAGGCAAGTAACTGACAACGTTGGAACCTTCGATCAGGTCAAAGTTTTTGTTTAAGGCTTTAAAAAAAGAAGACCAAATATACCAGAAGCGGGTGATGACCGAAACGGGAGTGGCGGGGATTTGGGCCGAGCGGCTGGAGATGACTGCCACTTTAAAATCTTTTTGAGCCTTTTTGGCGATATAGTAGGTTCTGGCTTCGACGCCACCGGTAAAAATTAAGTCGGAATCTGCCGGAAAAAACTCGGTCAAAAAAAGAAGCTTCATTATTTTTTTGTCCGGTCAACGTCCTTTAAGGCAAGGGTTCTCACCAGTTGGGTTAAGTCGTGGCGCAGGTTTTCGAGTAAGATGTTGGTGCGAAAGATGAGGTAAAAAAGAAGCAAAATCGAGGCGTAGACGACGACGTCGCTGCCGCGGTTGATGCCCAACCAAAAAGCGACAATGGTCGTTAGATCCGGCCTGATGACGCCGATAATGGCTAAGATAAACACGGCCAACCAAAAAACAAAGCCGGCGAGAGTCAGGCTGCCGTCTTTAAGGCGCAACAGCACCCGGGTGACGGCAAAAATTAAAAACAGGCTAAAGATGATTTGAACCGGTAGTAATGCCATGTCAGCGGAATAATCTTAGCAAAAGCCTGAAGATAATAGCAAATACGTTGCCGGGTCTGACCCCTTTTCTTATCGAGTAGGGGGTGTAGATCACCTGAATCGGCACCTCGGTAAAGCGGAACTTATTTCTTTTGATTTCAGAAAAAAATTCGTTTGAAACCTCCATCCTTTCGGTCTTGAGTTCGAGTTTGTCTATAGCTGGTTTGGAAAAACCCCTGAAGCCCGAGAGGGAATCGGTGGTATACATGCCAAAAATGAGTAAGGTGAATAAATTAAACAGGCGGTTGTTGATTTGGCGCAGCAGCGGCATGCGGCCTTGGGGTTCAAGCAATCTACTGCCGATGACGATGTCAGCCTCGCCGGCGATAAGCGGGCGGATGATCTTTTTAATGTCTTCGGGGTCATGCTGGCCGTCGCTGTCTAGAGTGACGGCAAAGTCGGCTTGCTGCATCCTGGCGTATTTGAGCCCGGTGGACAAAGAGGCGCCTAAGCCGCGGTTGATTTTGTGGCTTAAAACAGTGGCGCCGAATTTTTTGGCAACTGCGGCGGTTTTGTCTTTAGAGCCGTCGTTAACGACGACGATTTCGGATTTCCCAGGCAGGTTTTTGGCTACCCTTTTGACCCCCTGGAGAGTTTGGCCGATGACGCTGGCTTCGTTTAGAGCCGGGAGAATCAAAATTATTTTTTTCATTTTAGTTTTACTTTTTCTTAAATGCGGCTATGGTTTGGGCTAAGCCGTCGGCAAGGCTAGTTTGGGGCCGCCAGCCGAGAGTTTTGTTGGCCAGCTTAAACTCAAATAAACTTTTTTTAATCTCTTCCGGGCGGGCTGATTTTTGAATGAAGGCTACCCTTTGGTCAATAAGCTTGGCGGTGAGCTTGAGCAGTTGCTTGATGGTAACGGCTTGGTTGGTGCCGATGTTTAAAGTAAAAGATTGCTGCACCTTGAGGCATAAAACCAGAGCTTCGACCACATCGGCGACAAAGACAAAATCCCTGGTTTGAAGACCGTTGCCGTAGATAATCGGCTTTTCACCGGCGAGCAACTTGCTGATAAAAATGGCGACCACTCCTCCTTCGGAGGTGCTTGATTGACCCGGGCCGTAGACGTTGGCAAAACGCAGGATTTTGGTGTCAAAGTGACTTTGGAATAACTGACAATACTGCTCCCCGGTGAGTTTGGAAATGCCGTAAGGCGAAATGGGCCGGGTCGGGTGGGTTTCGGTGATGGGAAAGGTTTTGGCGTCGCCAAAGACCGCGGCCGAAGAAGTAAAAATAAACTGGCGGGCGCGAGCTTTTTTGGCCGCGGTAAGCACATTGTAAGTGCCGATGATATTGGAGTTTAAAGTAGACTTTACCGGGCTGACTACCCGATTGTCGGCGGCCAAGTGGTAGACGGCTTCGGGCCTGACGCGAGTAAAAATGTTAACCAGCTTGGGGTCTTCTACCTGGCCGCGGAAAAATTTAACTTTTGCGGGCAGGCTGGTTTTTTGGCCGACAGATAAATTGTCGACGACGGCCAGTTGATGCCCGGCGTCAACCAAGCGCTTGACCAGGTGGCGGCCGATAAAACCCGCCCCTCCCGTGACTAAAATAGTTTTTGACTTCATGCTACCCAATAGCCTCGGGCAAATCTAATAAAAGCCCAGGCTGAAAGTGATAAGAAAATGACCGCGGTGACTAATCTCGCTTTCCGGTTGAGCTTGGCAGCCAAAAAGAAAAACAAAGGAAAGCCTGCCAGCGCGTAGCGGGGCATGGAAGAAAAGCTGCCGGTAAACGTCGGTAAGAGCAAGCTGGGAACAATGAAGGCCAAGTAGCTTAAACGGAACTTTTTGTAGGCGGCCCAGATGATTAAGCCAAAGAAAAGCAGCGAGATTAAAAACTCAAAAACTAAGACGGGGTAGATTTCATTGCCGGGAGAGACGCCCAAAAACATTTTAAAGTAGCGGGCCGTGACCTGGTAAGGCATGATGATTTTGTCGACCTGGCGGCCGGCGCCAAAACCGGGTTGGGAATGGATAAAAATGAGAAAGTCGCCAAAGTGTTTGCCTAAGTAGCCAAGGTACAAAAGCAAGCCGGAAGAGCCTAAAAGCGACAACGAAGCCGCCTTGGGCCAGTTTGACTTTTTAACGGTCCGCCAGTATTCTATGAGGATGGCCGGGAGTAAAAAAATGCCGACGAGTTTGGTGGCGGAAGCAACGCCGGCAAAAATAACCGAGTAAAAAAACTTTTTTTTGCGGGCCAGATAAAGCGCGGCGGCTGATAAAAAGAAAAACAGCGACTCGGTGTAAATGGCAAAGAAGAAAAAGGCGGTGGGAAAAGTCAACAGCAGGATAACCGCCCAGCGAATTTTATCTTGGGGGTAATCGAGTAATCCGAGTTTGATAAAAAAGTATAAAAATCCTGCCAGGCTGGCTAAAGAAATGATTAAGCCGGTCGCGAGAGGGTTTGTCAACAATAACCCCAAGTATTTGATCAACAAAGGATAAACCGGGAAAAAAGCTTGAGTCAAACCATACTGGTAGCCGACATGGGCGATGTTTAAGTAGTGGACGCCGTCAAAGTTGCCCCAAAACCAAAGCCAGTCAGGGGCAGCTTTGGCCAAGACTGATTCCCAGTAGGGAAAACTGCCCTTAAAAGGAATAAATTTTATCGCCCAAGAGGCCAAAAGTTCATAGTAAAACCACAGGCTTGCGGCCGACACTAGGGAAAAACGGAAAAGTCGCTTTGAATCTTGGCTCATTTTGGTTTGGTCGGTTTGAGCAACCAGCCGGTTTCTAAAATGATTAAAAGCGCCACTAAACTAACTAAAGATACCGAGTCGCCTAAAATCCGCGCCGGGGTGTTTTCGGTAAATTTAGTTTCGATCAAGTGTTTGCCGGCGGGGACCTTGAAAGTAATAATACCGGGATACTCGGTTTTTTGATAATCAATCTCTGTCTTCCGGCCGTCGACGGTCACCTGCCAACCGGGAAAGTAACTGGTACGCTCTAAAACTTCGGTGTCGTCGGGGGCGTCGATTTGATAAAGGTGTTTTTGGGTGTCCCAGGCCAGTTCCACAAAAGAACTGATACCCCGCAGGTCAAAAAAGTGACCGGGGGTAAGTTTGATATTTTTGTTTTCGTCAAACCAGCGGGGGGTGTTGGCGCTCATGATCGAGGTATTAAAAGGAAATTCGTAATAGTAGTAATTATCCCAGTTAAACCAACCGCCGGGTTTGGTGGCCAGAGCGGTAACGTAAATTACCGCCGCGGCGGTCAAAACCCAGCTAACTTTGGGTATCGATTTAACCACCCAAGCGGACAATCCGGCAGCCGCCAGGGTGGCAAAAGCGAGCAGGCGCCAGGGAAACTGAACGTAGCGCACCAAGGGTAGAACGCGCCAAACGGGTAAAGACAAGGGGAGCATGGCCAAAACCGACACGACAAAAACCAGGCTAAAAAATAACCACAGCGGGTCGATTTTTTTTGACTTGGACCAAGTTTTGACTAAAAGCCAAAAAGAAATTAGGACAATCAGCCAGTGGATCGGGCCCAACTGAAGGCTCATGTTGTCGTTGGGGCCGGGATAAGAATAGCCAAAACCCCAAGGTGAATAGATCATTTGCTTTAAATTTAGAATGTGATTGGCATATTCCACTTGCATCTGGTCTAATTGGTCGATGTTGGTGTATTTTTTTTCAAGAAGTGCCGGAGCCCAGAAAAACAAAGTCAGGCCGGCCGCCAGTAAAAAAGATAAAATGACCGGACTCAAGCGCTTGAACTTTTTGCCGGGCAGGGAAAAAGCATCAGCCAGGCAAAAGGCGGCCAGCACCGGAGCGCCGAAAAGAAACAAAATGTTGTGGGTTAAGGAAAAGGCGGCCAAGCCTAAAGTGGCGAGCAGAAAGTGGATCTTTCCGGGCTTGGTGATTAACAGGTCAAAAGCCCACAAAAGAGCCGGCAGCGCCCCCATGGCGACAATTTCGCCGACGGAAAAGCGCACCAGGATATCGAGCATCTGATAGGGAGCGGCGACATACAAAAGTCCGGCGACTAACCCGGCCGAGGGGTTAAACTTTTTTCTGACGAGCAAAAACCAGAAAAAGCCGCCGATAAACAAACTAAAGATGGCTAAAAGTTTAAAGCTTAACTCAAAATCTGCCCCCAAAACAACCGGTACCAGTGCCAAAATATAAGGAACGTAGTAGTTAAACAAAAAAACCGGATAGCCGAATTTGTAGTTTAGGTTGGGAGCCCAGCGGACGGGAAAATGCCAATCGATCGCCGCTAGATGGAAGTTGGCCATGCGGGCAAGATACAATTGGCCGTCGTGAGTTTCGGGAAAACCGGGGCGAAAAAAGGAACGGAGTAAAATCAGGCTGACGCCCAAGATGACCAAGGCCGGCCAGTATTTAACGAACCAACGTTTCATAGACTTTGACTGTTTGGGCGGCGGTTTTGTCCCAGGTAAATTTTTTAGCCTGATTTAATCCTAGCTTGCTAAGTCTGGTTCGTAAAGCTTGGCTGGTCCAGAGGTTTTGCAGGGCTGGCGCCAGCTGGTTCTCCTGGGGCTTGATTAAAAGGGCGGCGGAACCGGCAATTTCGGCCAGACTGGTTTCCCGGGAGGTGACTACCGGACAGCCGCAAGCCATGGCTTCCAAAACCGGTAAGCCGAAGCCCTCGGCGCGGCTTACCTGGGCGTAGCCAGTGGCCAGATTATAAATGGCGACTAAATCACGGGTTGGGACAAAACCTAAGCAGATGATTTTTTGGGGATGGGCGGCGGCCAAACGCTGAAAGGCAATTAAATCTTTAGTTTCCGGGTGGATGGGGACGTTTTTGGCGACGGCCTGTTTGCCAACGATTACCAAGGGGTAATTGAGTTTGAGGCAGGTTTCGGCCAGAAGCGGCAGGTTTTTATTCCAATTGACATCGCCGACATAGAGGATAAATTTTCCGGGCAGGTAAAACTTGTTTTTAACCCTGGGCAAAACCTTGCCCCTTATGGGCTTAAAGACCGCGTCGGCGGCTAAATAAACCACCGAGGTTTTGGCGGGGTTGACGCCGATAAAATTGACGATGTCTTTTTGAGACGCTTTAGAATCGGTGATAATATGGTTGACTTTTTTCAATAAGTGACGGTTGATCTGCCAGATAATAGCCCCTTTGATTCCGGCAGGAAACTGGCGAGGAAACTTTAGCGGGATCAAATCGTGGACAGTAACCACCACTGGCTTAGGAAAAGTCAAAGGCAAACCAAGTTCAAAGGGAGTGAACGCCAGGTAGTGAACCAGGTCGACGTCTGCAGGGGCTTTGGCGCTAAAGTCGATGAGCTTGACTTGGCGATTTTTTTTCAGGGCGGTTGACAGCCTTTGGGTGTAAAAACCCAGGCCGCGAAACTTATGGCCGGAGGTTAAGGCGCTGGTGTTAAGGGCGACGCGCATATCTCTCCCAGAGTTTGATAAAAATTACCGGAAAACGCAGAGAAGACATTAGGGCAAAGATAAAACCGGGGAGGCCGTCGACAAAACCTTTGTGCCTGAAGTAGGCTTTAACAAACCAAACAGTCGGCTTGAAAATAAAATAGGATAAACCCAAGCTAAAACCCGGTTTCTCCTTAAGGCGCGCCAGCTCCGCTGCGTCGAGGTCGGTGTAGCGGTTGAAGCGGGTTAAATACCGGGCAAAGTTGGGGTCGGCATAGTGGGTCAGGTCGTTTTTTAAGAAACCGACTTTACCTTTAATGACGATTTGCTCGTGAACCGATTTTTGGGGGAAGTGCCCCCGACCGTTTAAGAATAAGCGGATGACGTAGTCGGGATATTGGCCGCCCTTGGTCAAAAAGCGGCTTAAGAAGAAGTTTTTTCGCGCCACGTTGTAGCCGGCAAATGGGGTCTTTTTTTGGGTGACGATTTTTTTGATTTCGGCGGCAAGCTGAGGGCTAACTTGCTCATCAGCGTCCAGCTGTAACACCCAGCGGCCGGAAACAAGCTCGACGGCTTTTTGTTTGTTGGTGTGGAACATGGGGTGGTTTTTGACTTTAAATACTTTGGCGCCGAATTTTTTGGCCAACTTGCGGGTATCGTCCTCGGAGCTGCCGTCGACGACGATGACCTCGTCTGCCAAACCTTTAATAGATTTGAGGCAGAGAGTAATGTTTTCGGCTTCGTTGAAGGTGGCCAATACCACTGACAAGGTAGGTTTCATTTTAGTTGGCTAACCTGTATCTTAAGAGTAAAAATAAGGCGTAGAGTCCGTCACGCCAAGTAATTTTTTTGCCCTGGTGGAATTCGCGGCCGGCGTAAGAAATGGGCACCTCAAAAATGCGGTAGCCATGACGGAGTAGCTTAGCGGTAACTTCGGGCTCAAAGCCAAAGCGGTTTTGGGTAAGCTTTAAAGCCAACATTACCTGGCGAGGAATGAGTTTATAACCGACTTCCATGTCAGACAAAGTAGTGTTATATAAGATATTGGTAATAAAAGACAAAAAACGGTTTCCCATCAAGTGCCAGAAAAGCATGTTTTTGTGGGGGCCCAAAAAGCGGGAACCATAAACTACCTCTGCCTTGCCGGCTAACACCGGTCGGAGTAAATTTTTTATGTCTTGGGGGTCATATTCCAGATCGGCGTCCTGGATTAAGACGTAGTCACCGCTAGCTTGCTTCAGGCCTGCCCGTATGGCAGCGCCTTTGCCGAGGTTTTCGGTAAAGAAAATCTTGGTAACGCCGGCTAAGTCTTTTAGTTTAACCGTGGTGCCGTCGGTAGAACCGTCGTCGATGACGATGATTTCCTTAGTTACGGGCAGCTTGGCTTCGCGAACCAACTGCACCATCTTGAGTACGGTAGCCGCTTCGTTGTAGGCGGGGATGATAATGGAAAGTTTCATAGTAATTTTGATAAATCTTTTTGATTCAAAAGATGGAGTTCAGGGCGGTCGGCGGAGTAAAGAAAATAGTCGGTTTGACCGGTGGCAGAATTGATTGACTTAAATAAAATTTGCTTGGTGGCATAAAAATAGTCGATAAATTCAAAATCGATTTGCTGATTAATTTTCAGCTCGATGGCCTGAAGCAAATCGGGAGTAAAGTTGATGACGTAAAATTTGGGGCTGTCAGCAAGGCTCTGGTAGCCGATCAAGCCGTGGACGGGATCAAAAAAATTTAAACTTAGTTTTTTTAATCTGGCGGCGGCGTCAACGTCGACGATGGCGGGGACGTCTTTTACCAGGCTCCGGTCGTTAGCGTTTAAGACCAGAAAATGACAAAAATCACTGCAGGCAACTTCTAGGGACAAATTTGGTTCGGGCAGGGGTGTAACTGGCGGCAGGTAGGCGTGGTTGGTGAGTTGAGGTAGCGCCGAGGCAAAAAACTTGGGGGCGAAAAAGCGCCTGACGCCTACGGGGGTAAAGTTGGCAAAGACGAATACCTGGTAGAGTAAAAGGAAAATTACGGTAGCCAGGGCAAAAGCAAAACCGGCCAAGTTGAGGTATTTAACTTTTTTTATAGGCATAAGTTATAATCAATTAAGCTATGCGTAAGGCAATTATATCATTGGTGACTGTCTGGGCGGTGATTGTTTTGGGGGTATTTTTGCGGGCGTTTAAGGCAGACGTTTATCCTGTAGATAACAACGATGACGGTTTGCATTACGCTTGGGCAGGAATAACTTTTTGGGATAGGCCGCTAGCGCCCATGACCCATTCAATTTTTGACGAAAATAACCCGGCTTTAATCTGGCGGTCGCAGTTTATGGATTATATTCCCATCGAGCGCTTTGGCATGAAGATCGTCAGGCCCTGGCTAGACCACCCGCCTTTGGGGGCGGCCATAATAGCTCTCCCGGCAAAGCTTTTGGGGTTTAAAGCTTTGGGGCCGATACCGCAAATGGTGGTGCGGTTCCCGGCTTTGGTTGCCAGTATTTTCACATTGTATTTGACTTACGCTTTGGCCCGGGATTTGTTTTCACAACGAGCGGCAAAGTTGGCAGTAACGTTTTTGGCCACGGTCCCCTATTTTGTGGTCGCCCACCGCCAGTCTTTTTTGGAGAACATATTAACGCCGGTGTTTTTGGCGGTCTTGATTTACTTACGGCGGTTTTTGCATAAAAAGGCTCAATTGATGCCGGTGGTGGCGCTGGCTTTTGTCAGCGGCTGGATTAAGGTGGTGGGGTTTGCCGTACCGCTGATGCTGGCCGTCTGGGCGGGATACAAAAAAAACTTCAAGGTGGCCATAAAACTTGCCGCGGTTGGCTTAGCGTCAGCGGCGTCTTACGCAATCTATGGTTTAGCGGTCGATAAACAGTTGTTTGTGAACACTTTGACTAATCAAAGTGTTCGAGGGGCGTTTGTGAGCTCGTTTTTAAACGCCGTTACCACCATCGAGTTTTACGGACCGTTCCGCGACGGCTGGTATGTTTTGGGTTTTATCCTGATGCTGGCACTAATAGTTAAAAACAAAAGCGACCAAGAACGATTTTACTCCTGGTTTGCCGCCGCCTGGCTGGTAGTGATTTTTTTGACCTCGGGAACACTGGCCAACTCGCCCTGGTACCGCTACCCTTTGATCCCGTTTATGGCCATGGCGCTGGGGTTTTATGCCGACAGATTTTTAAAACAAAACAGTTTGTTTTTGGCGCTTCCCTTTTGGCTGTTAGGATTGACCGGCCTGGATTTGATCGGAGCCGACCTGCCTTCAAGCTGGCTGAGGTTGGCGACGGTTATCTTCTTTTCGGTTTATGGCTTAAATTTACTGGTTAAGAATAGGCTGGTCGGCAAACTGGCAAAATTAACCACCAGGGTGTTTTTGGCGGCTTTGGTTTTATTAAATATTTACGTCAATTTGCGGTTTGAAACCGTCTATTGCAGTCATGAGCGGTGTTTGGCGCCGACTAAAATCATTCTGGAAGCAAAATAAGCTCAAGCTGCCCCTGCTCTTGGGCTTGGCAGCAATATTGGCTTTGTCGTTTAAGATCGCCCAGGCACGAAGCCTGTCGCTTCACTTTGGCGACGAGGAAGACCATATTGCCTTTGCCTACTTCGTCAACCGGGGTTACCGGCTTCATCGGGATTTACAAAATAACCACCAGCCGCTGGTGTATTTTGCCTCGGCCGCGATCCAAAAGATAACCCAACCGGACAACATTTTTATGTTGATTCGACGCCACCGCCAGACGATGTATGTCTACGGCGCTTTGTGGAGTGTAATTTTGGTGTGGCGGTTTAAAGGCCTGGGGCTGCTGTTTGTGACGTTTTTTGAATTTTTAAAGTACTTTTTGTTCGGCAACATCAACTTGATGGAAACCCAAGCGGTTTACCCGGCGGTGTATTTGTTTGCCGTCATGCTCGAGGTTTGGTTTAAACGAGTTCTGCCCAGGAAAAAAGAAGCGGTGTTTTTAGGACTTAATGCCTTTTTGGTGATTTTTAATATGGTACCTCTATGGCCGTGGCTTTTAATGGTTTATGGGCTGTTTTGGTTTAAGGCTAGAAAAAGCCTCAAGTGGCAGGCTTTGGGCCTAGGGCTTGGTATCTTAGTTTTGTTTGCCGGCAACTACTCGCCGATCGACTGGTTCAGGGAAACGGTGTGGAATAATTTCTTTTATGCCATTCCGGATTTGTCACCTTTTAAAAGCTCCCTGGACTGGGCCAAGATGGTGTTTTTTCCTTTTTTGGCCTTGGTCACTCCAGGCTCACTAATGGCCAAGTTTATCGCCATGTTTTTTTCCGGTTGGCTGGTAACTTGCGGCTACTTAGTTTACCGCAGAGACAAAATGGCCCTTGCCTGGGGTGGAACTTATTTGTTTTTAATGCTGGCTAACAACCGGGTGTTGTCACCGGGGGCGGTTTTTTACCACGGCTTTCACTTACTGCCCTGGCTGGGTTTGATGATTTTTTTGTTTGGCTTTGGCTTAAGGCTGGTGGTCACCGAGTATCCTAAGCTGAAGTTAGGGTTGGTGGCGGTGTTTGGCTTGTGGGGATTTACTTTGATGACTTCCCGCGACATGCCTTATTTTTTACTAAACACCGACGTCAATTACGAGTATTACGTCAACTACTCGACCTTGGACGACGTCAACTTTGCCATCAAAACCCTGACTGCCCCGGGAGACCGCTTGGCAGTAACGGCCAACGAACCACTCCTTTACTGGAACTCGGGAGCGGAATTACCCACCCGCCAAGTGGTTTATGGCGGCTGGGAGCCTAAAGTAAAAAGCTTGAGACAAGACTATAACCAAGTGTTTTATGGTGACGCCCCGCCGGAGATTATTTACGGCGGCGACGAACCCAAGCTTTTAAATGAAAATTATGCCAACATTAGCCGGTTTGGCAAAGCCACCGAGCTTTTTGTAAGGCGTGATAAGTTTGACAAAATAACCCAAGACCAATGGCAGGCGCTATCAACCAGGGGCTTTCATGCTCCGGGTGACAAAGACTACGGTAAAAAGACGCGGTAATTGCCGAAAGAGGCGGCGGTTTCTCCCTGATAGTTTAAATCTTGAGGTAAGATGACGGCGGCGGGCTTGCCCTGAGCGGAGTCGAAGGGATTGGCAACATCTTTTAAATCGTCGACGATAACAAATTGGCCAAAAGCGTAGGCGTTAGTCAAACCTGCCGAATCGGGCTTGGTCCAGGAGGCTTGACTTTGAAAGGCCTGCGGGTCAAAGCCGGTATAAACTAAGGGGTATAAATAAGTCGAGTCGTGGATGCCGGTTAAATAGATATTGCCGTCAAGATTTTTTTGGTTGACAAACTTAAGTGATTCTTTTATGCCGACAGGAAGAAAGCCGGCAATTTTTTTGGGGTAGACGGTAATGTACTGATAGGCAAAGTAGCTGAAATTAACTACATAGAGTAGGCCGATAAGAAAAATTATTAAGCGGCGCTTTTTAAGGTAAGGGTAACTTGCGGCCACACCCAAGGCCGACAAGATTAAGATCAGCGGTAAAAGGTGGAAAGAGCGGGTGGCGTGGGGGGCGTCGATGGTAATGGCTGAAGGCAAAGGAGCCAGTAGCAGCCAAACTAGGAGGGTTACGAGTTGCGGGTTACGAGTGACACGCCTTAACAGCCAATAAAGCCCAATGACAGCAAAGACTATTTCTAAGGGGTAGAAGTAACCCATGCCGGGAATTTGATGCCAGGGGTGATTGCCGCCCTGGGTGAGTAAAAATTTAGGGCTGAAGGTAGCAAGATAGTTATCCCCCACCCGGCGGGCAAAAAAGACATATTTATTCCACCAAGTGCGTGCCAGGAACTGATTTTGGTCAAAAACTTCAGTCCTGGTGCGAGAGTAATAGTCGATGGTAGCCGGGTCGGAGAAAATGGTGATGCTGGATTTTTGAGCCGAGACCGACCACAGAGAACCGACTATCAGAGCGGTGGCGGAAAGAAAAACAGCCAGAAAAACCAATCGCTGCCGATCAAGCTGGCGGCGATTGACAAAGAAATAGACGGCTAAAAAAACAGGGATAAAAATCAGGCTGGACGAGTAAGTTAACAAAGCCAGTAAAAATAACCCCAAGCCGGAGGCAAAGTAGCCGATGTTTTTGAAGCCGCGCAGAGTAAAAAATAGCCCAACCAAGAAAAAAGCTAAGGCCAAGTTGGCCTCAAAAGCGATCCGAGAATAAAAAATAGCCCAGGGGTTGAGGGCGAACAGCAGGGCTGCTAGAACACCCCCGGAGTGGTGTTGCGCCTGCGGCACACTCCGGGAGTGAAATAATTCGCGGACAAGGTAGTAGACGGTGATGACCGATACCACGCCGGCCAGTGCCGACCAAAAACGGATAGAAAAGTCGTTTAAGCCAAAGAGACTCACCGGAATGGTGGCGGCATAAATATACAGGGGCATTTTGTAGTCGCCGATGGACTGAAAAGCCAGGGGTAATCTTTGGCCGTGCTCGTCGCGGCCGGTTTGAATCAGTGAATAAGCGTTGTAGCCTATCCCGGCCTCGTCACGGTTTAGGGCCGGCGGCAGGCCGGACAGCCCCACAAAACGGCTGAAAAAAGCTAAAAAGACAATCAGATAAAAAAGTTTTGACTTCATTTGGCAGTTTTAACCACTAGAAGTAAAGTGCCGGGAATGTCGCTGGCTTTGGTAGTAATGTCTTCCTTCCAGTCGGCAGGTACCACGCAGAGGGAGTTTTCCGGACAGACGGCGCCGGCAAGCGAAAACTGGTAAGAATCATACTCGAGTAAATACTGGTTGTCTGTCGCCTGGAGTTTTGTTGCGGGGACGTCTTGGTAAAAAGCAAAGTAGAGGCCGGGCTGAAACCATTGGGCGGTGACGTAGGTTTTTTGCTCTGGGGGGCGGTCTTTAAAGTAAAGGGCGGCTTGTTTGTAGGGATTAAGCCAGGCAAGCTGGGAGCGAGCCGGGTAATGGATAAAATAGTCGTGGGCGTAGGCTAAAAAGTTGACGGCTAAAACAACGACAATAGCGGCGGAAGCCAGACGCCTGGAGTTTTTCTTGAATAGGATAATCAGCTCTTCCGTGCCTAAAGCGGTCAACCAGGCAAGGGGGACGATCAGGTAGATACTTCTTCCGGCGTGGGGGACTTCGTTGACCAGGGAGGCGACGGCAGGAGACAAGGCTGCCCAGACCAGAATCAGCCAGGCTTCAGGGCGCAAGTTGCCGACCAGAGCCAGCAGGCCAAAAATTACCAGCACTCCTTGGGCGAGTAAAAGCTCCCCGCCGAAACCCGAGTGGTGACGGAGGTTAGCGTCGCCGGAGATAAACAAAAAATCGGGGCTAAAGTGGGTCGAGTAGTTGGTAAGATATTCCCTGACTTTAAAAACATAGCGGTGGTTTACCAACCTGCTTAGCAGGTCTGGATTTTCGCCTTGGGCGCGGGCGGCGGCGGTAATGTGCGTGGTGGAAGTAACCAAGTTATCGTTTGACAAACGGTAGCGCTGGCTTAGGGAATAGTCGGGCGATTTAAGCAAAATGAGGCTGGAGAGGATAATCACGCCTAAGCCGGCGGTAAAAGCCGGTAAGCTGGGCCGAAGATTCTTTTTGTGATAGATGATAAAGGCGGCGATAAACAACGCCGGGCCGACGAGGCGGAGGCTAATGTAGGTAAAAATGCCCGCCGATACGGCGAGCGAAGACAAAACCAGCTTGAAGGGATGACGGGTCTTAGCCGCGGCCACTACTAAGTAAACCGCCAGGGTTAAAAAAGTCAACGACAGGTGAGATTCCATGCCGACGCGGCCAAAGTGGGCCGCCCAAGGCATGATCAGAAAATTGGCCAAAGCCAATTGAGGCAGGCGGGAGTTTTTTGCCGACACCAGTTTGACCAGACGGTAAACAAGATAGGCGGTGGTCAGTGATGCCAAAAGCGACGGCAGGCGGACGGTTAACTCGGAGACACCAGCCAGTTTACCTAAGATGGTGGTGAGCCAAATATAGACCGGGGCCTTATAGTCGCCGTATGAGAAAAACAGGGGCTGGAGCCAAGAACCACCGCTCAAGTCCCGGCCGGTTTGAATCAAAGCTCTGGCGTCAAGGCCAACGGCTACCTCGTCCCAGTAGAGGCTGGCAGGCACTTGAGAAAACCGCCACAGGCGAAAAAGCAGGCCTAAAAGGATGAGCCAAATCATAAATGTGCTAGTATAGCTTAACATGAAAAGGGAAGGTTGGTTACTGACGGGGTTGTTAGTTTTAGCCTTAGCAATCCGCTTGCCCCACCTTGTCGGCAACACCATTCCTTTTAGTTTTGACCACGGCCGCGACTCGCTGGCAGCTCTTAATATAGTCAAGAGCCACGATTTACGCTTTATCGGTCCCTGGACCAGCATCCCGGGATTATTTTTTGGACCTTTATGGTACTGGCTTTTGGCCGGAGCGTTTCTTTTTGGCGGCGGGCACCCTCTGGCCGGGGCGGGCTTGATGGTGGCTTTGGCTTTGGTGCAAGTTTGGTTGGCCCAAAAATTTTTGGGTGTTTACGAAGCAGCCATAATCGCTTTCGCCCCTTTGTGGCTGGTGGTGTCGACCGGTGCGGTCAATCCCTTTCCTATGACCTTGGTGGGATTAGTGGTGGTGATTTTAGTTAAAAACATCGTCAAAGCCGGCCACGCCAGCTTGAAGCAAATTTTTGCTTTGACTTTGACGGTGGGGTTGGGCTGGCATTTTTCTTCGGCCTTGTCGCTTTTCTATCTTGTTTCTCTGCCGGCAATTTTTATCTTCAGAAAAATTAAGCTGTCGCTCAAAAAAGTCGGCTGGGCTTTTGTGGGTTTTTTGCTACCGTTTGTCCCCCAAGGCTTATTTGAACTAAAACATAACTTTGCCGAAGTCCGGGCCGTGGTTGACTACTTTTCCCGAGGAGAATCGCAAAAAATAAACCTGGGCAAAATTAAACTGGTGACGGCTTCCTTTTTAAACGAGCTTAGGCTGGCGGTGCTACCCGACCAGAAGTTTTTTTACTGGCTGGGGTTGACGGTATTGATTGTTGGTTTGGTCCGGGCGATAAAAACGTCAAAAGGCACAAGGCTCTGGCCGGAGTATTTAATCTTAACCTGTCTGCCTTTGGTAGGGTTTTGGTGGTTACACTACAACCCCTGGTATGTTTACGGCTTACTGCCGGTAGCGGTGGCAGCGGCGGGAGATATTTTGCGGCAACTACCCCGGGCCTTGGCGGTCGGGTATTTAGCCCTACTGGTAGCGTCTTCAGGGATAAGCCTTGCCGGTTACTTACGGGCGGAAAAAGCCAGGTTAGCCACCAACAAGGCTTTTTTGGCAGCCAAAATGGCGGCTGTCGACTACGTCTACCAGCAGGCCGAAGGCAAGCCGTTTAGCTCTTACCAATATTTGCCGGAAATTTATGACTACGCTTACCAATACCTTTATATCTTTAACGGATTTGGCGGGCGAAGCTTGCCGGTGGAATTTTCCTATCAGCCGGGCGAGATTACCTACGTGCCGGAAAAGCCCCAGCTTTTAAGTAAGTTGCCAGAAACTTCCGGAGCGGCCGAAAAGATATTCCTGATTATTGAAAAGCCGGAAAACATCCACCATTACCCTTTGTCAGCCTGGCTTGAGCGTTTGCCTATCGGCGAGGTGGTCTCCCGCCAGCGGCTAGGCCCCGAGCTTGAAGTGTGGGAAGCAACAAAACAATAAACCAGAAAAGAAAAATAAACCAGATGATCAGCCCCAGCAGCCAGATAAGCTTAGAGGAAAAGACCGTCAGGCCGGAAGCGACGTTGGCGTAGTTTAAAAACAGGTAGGAGAAGACGGCTAAAAGATAAGTCTTGACTCCCGGCAAACGGTCGATAAGTTTGGTTAGAAACAAAAAGGGCCAGAGCCAAAAAAGGTACTGAATCCCCCAGCGGGGCAAAATCAGGTAAATAAAAAGCAGGTTGATAAAAACTTGCTGATAAAAGGGCGCTTTTATTTTCAGAAGCAGCCATTGACCGGCGGCAAACAAAACGGCAAAAAATGGCAGGCTAAATTGAGGAAAAAAATAAGTCAGGCCCCACTGGCCCGGCGGGCCGCCGGCTTTCAAAACTGCCGGCAAAACCACCCTGAAGCCGGAGCCAAAAACGTAGCGGGTGTAGGCAAAAACGTCGGCGAATAAAAAGAACCAGATGATGGCGGTAAAGACAAGCAGTGGTTTTAACTTCAAACGGCGGGCAAAGACGGGCCACAAAAGAGCCGGCCAGGTTTTGACGCCGATGGAAACGGCAAAGCTTAAAGCTGACAAAACCAGCTTGCGGCTACTGGCCAAAACCAACAAGGCTGTCACCAAAACGTCGGTCTGACCGTGAAAGACGACGGTGGCGTAAGTAACAGGCGCGGTTAAGAATTGGAGCCGGCGGGCTCGGTCTTTGATTTTAAAAGCTAGATAGTAAAGGCCAACCAAAAGCAGCAGCTTTAAGTAAAAGGAAAAGGTCAAACCGGGAAAAACGGTTTCGATAAACCAGTTGATCGGGGCGTAGATAAAAATCATTACCGGGAAAAAAGGGTACTGGGAGTGGTCGGAATCGATAAAGTAATAGTCGATTTTGTGTCTTAAGTGCCAACCGGTGCCGGAAAAAAGCATCACGTCGCCGACTTCGCGGCGTAAGACCGCTGCGGCTGCAACCTGGGTCAATATGGTTAAAACCAAGCAGGTTAAATAGATTTTGCGCCGGCGTAAATTTTTCTTGGCCCAGTCGGAGCAGAAGAAAAGAAAAAGAGCAGTAAAGAAGAAAAACTCAATTAGGAAAGTTAAAAAATAGTTATTCACTGGGAATTGCCATTAAGACAAAGGCCGGCTGACCGTCGTCAAAATAAATGGTGTCGATTTTCTTCAATACCCCCTTTGCCAACAAATCCTCCGGGTGGTGTTCCTCGGTACAAACATATAAAACATCCGCCTCGGGCACCCCCGCGCCTTCCGGCCAAGAGTCGGGGTTAGCCGGGCAGGTACCGCCCTCAAAGTAAAGATTGTCCAGTTTTCTAATGGTGGTGTAACCAAACTTATCTGGAGCAGTTAAGGCTTGGCTGGCTTGAGCCTGCCACCGGGCAGGGTCGTACTGGTTATAAAACAGAAAGTAAATATAAGCGGTGCCCCGGGCGTCGGTGATGATGGCTTTTTTATATAAAGGCATAAGTTTATCGACCCGTTCCACCAGTTGTTTGTAGCCGCCCTGCCACTCATAGGGTTGATGGACCGGCAGATGGATAAAATAAGCATCAAGATAAAAAATAAGGTTGTAAATTGCCGCTGCGGCCAGAGCGGCAAAAAAAGCCAAGCTGAAAAACCGAGGCTTAATTTTGGCTAAGAATTTAAGCGCTGCTGCCACGCCCAAAGCCACGATAACCGCCATGGGAACGACCATTAATAGGGATCGAATGGCGCTGGGAGTCTCGAAAGTCAGAGCTGACGGCAAAGGGGCCAGGATCAACCAGCCTAAAAGCGGCCAAAATTTGTTTTTGACCGCCAAGTACAAGCCGACAAAGAAAAACGGCAGTGTCACCCACAGCCACTGGCCGACGTCGGGCGCACGATAACGCGGCCGGTTGGGGTCGCCGGAAAAGAAAAGAAAATCTAGGTCAAAATGGGAAGCGTAACGGCGAAAAGCGTCGAGGGAATATTCCACCGGCTTGTTATGAAACAACCTAATTAACCAGAGTGATTGGCCTTTTGACTCGGTAATCTTTTGTTCTATCCTAGCGGTAATGCCTGACTGGGGATGAAAAATGGTAATGCCTTTGGCTCGATTTAAGCTTGACGAGGAAAAGCTTAACCAAAGCCAGGGGAGAAAAACAATTAGTGCCGCCGCCAAAAGAGTTTTGGCTAAAGAAAGTTTTCTGCGGAAATAAGTCATCAAAAAAAACAACCAAAGGGGGACAAAGATTCTGGGGGCGTGGTAGGAAAAAATGGCTAAAGTAAATGAGATAAAGCTCAACAGCAACCAAGAAAATTGTTTCCGGCCCGTGGAGCGAAAAAACAGCCAACTACCCAAAGTCACCCAAAACAATCCCAGATTGGCTTCAAAAGCCGCCCGGGAAAAATGGATGTGCCAAGGAGAGATGGCCAAAACTCCTGCTGCCAGCAAGGATACGAGTTTCGAGTTTCGGGTGACAAGATTATTAGGCGCAACACCACTCCGGGAGTGAAATAGTTCTTTGGTCAAAAAATAAACCAACAGAACGGTTAGCGAGCCAAAAAGGGCTGAAGGGAATCTGACGGCAAACTCGGTCAGGCCGAAGATTAAAACCGAAGGTAAAGTCAAATAAAAATAAACCGGCATTTTGCCATCGCCAAAGGAACGGAAAATAATCGGCCAGCTTTGGCCAAATTCATCCTTGGCGGTTTTAATCAAAGAATAGGCGTTGTAGCCAAAGTCGGCTTCGTCGTTGACAAAACCCGAGGGCACTTGGCCGAGTTTATAAAAACGCAGCCAGGCGCCGATGATAATAATTAGGCTAAGCCAAAACCGGGAAGATTTTAAAAATACCCTCATAACTGATAGACGCTGACTGCTGGATCAGTATAAACCGCGGGGTAGTTTTGGTCTATGGCTTCCAAAGTTGCTTTTAAAGGCAGGGCTTCGGGGTCGAGTTCAAAAAGCCGGTCCATTTCCAGCCTATGGACGATGACCAAGTTGACGCCCCAGTTTTTTAAAGTGTTTAAGGCTAGCTCGGGTGCTTGGGTACGAAAGGCAGAAACCTCTAAAGTAAATGGCGGCGGTTCGAAGCCGGAGTAGCCGTTGACGAAACGGTGTTGACTGGCAAACAAAAAAGAATGGTAGTGGAGTCTTGATATCTCTAAATCTGCCAAAGGCATGACCCAGGTTTGCAGCGGCAGTTCGACGACCACGCTGGAGGATTGACCGGCCAGCCAGCGGTAGACCGGCGGGATTTGGCTGAAAGCGACTACGGGTTTGGTAAACAGCGGCAGGTTAATTTCTAAAATTACTGCCAAAATAACCACCAGGCTGACCAGCTTAATTTTTTTGAGAGGAATTTTTTGGGCCAGAAATAAACCGGAGAGCAAAGCCAAGCCGAAAAGAACCAAGTGGGACCAGCGTTGGGGAACACGCATGGATTTAAAACCGGGAACAAGGTAGTAAGCAAACCAGTAAGGCAAGGGTAAGGGTAAAGAAAGTTTTTGTTTGATCAGCTGAAAATAGGGGCCCAAGCTTAAAGTCAATCCGGCCACGCCTACCCAAAATGAGGCCAGAAAGGCTGGCTTTTTTTGGCGGTGAAAAAGGGCTGCCAGCCCTAAAAGAGTCACGGCTAAGCCGAGGTAGGCTGGCCAGGGGTTTTTAGAAACTAGTTTCTGGGCCAAAGGCTGAAGCCTGGAGGTGGCGGTGGGATAGAGGTACTCCAAAAAGTAAGCCGAGCCGGCAAAAGTATCTTTGAGGCTACGTTGGGCTTGAAACTGGTAAGAAACCTTAAAGTAAGGCAGAAAAAATAAAACCAAGGCTAACAGGCCAACGGCAAACCAACGAAGAAGTTTTTTAAGATCAACGGCTGACAACTTTTTTTTGAGATAAAAAATCAAAGTGAAAATGGCTAAGCTTAGAGCATAGGCGTAACCCAGAAAAACGGTGTTGAGGGTTTGCAAAATAAAGGCCAGCGCTACCAGGCCGAAGCGGCGGTTAAGAAAAAAATATAAACCTGCCGGGATAAAGTAGCTCGACAGCACCTGAAGGTGTTCCAGGGCGTCGAGGCGGCCGATGGAAAAAGCAAACAAAACTCCTGAAGTAAGGGACGCCCAAAAATTCTTGGATAACTTAAAAATTACCAGGTAGGTAAAAAAGCCGTTTAAGATCAAGGCTAAAAGCAGGTTGACCGAATACGCCAAAAAGGGCTGATGAAAAATCAAAACCGCCGGCAGGGCGATGACTGCCGAGGTAATCAAGGGGTCGGAAAAAGCCAGGGTATTTTTAAAGGGGTAGTAGAAGGGAAGGTTAAAAAGTGCCGACGGGTTATGGGTTAAGGCGTAAATGTTCCCATTGATAATGTAGCTTAACAGGTATTCTTCTTTGCCGGCAACGCTGACTTGGGCTGGTTTTAAAATTAAGGGAAAAGTGACTAAAAACGCCAACAGGATAAAAACCGCCAAAGCCGCCAGGTGCTTAGATTTCATAAATGGCAAAAACCGGCTTGGAGTCAAGGTCAAAAATGGTAGTCAGCAGAGTGGCGGAGGCCGGAGCCGAATCTTTGCCGCCGACGACTATCAGGCTGCCGGTTGGCGGGTTTTCCGGCGGCGGGCCAAAGACAATCTTGCCAAAGTTAAGAAACTCGCCTTGGTCTTTGGCCGCCTGGTCGTTTTCGGCCTGGACTAATTGAGGATCGGTCTTCGTGTAAAACCAGTAGTAGATCGAGGGGCGGCCGAGTTCTCTGGTAAAGTAAATGTGATCATAATCAACTTGTCTTGAAGAGACAAATTCAACCGCTTGCCGGTAACCGTACTGCCACTGGTCGGAATAAAGCCGGGGGTAAACGGTGTGGCAAAGGTAAAGATAGCGGCCAAACTCGAGGATTAAAAAAAGCGTGGCCAAAGATGCCAACCAGCGGCGGTTTTTGAATAAGCTAACCACGCCGTAAGCCGAGAAAATTTGTAAAGGGATAAGCAGGGGCAGGCTGCGCAGGGCGTGGGGGGTGGCCAGGGTCAGCCCGGCCGGTACCGGGGCCAAAATAAGCCAAAGCGTCAGCAGCCAAAAAGCGCTTCGCTCGCGGCGGAAAAGCCAAGCGGCCCCCAAAAGAATCAGCGGTAATTGAATTAAATAAAGCCCTCCGACCAATTGAATCGAATGGCGGGGGTTGGTATCGCCGGATAAAAACAGAAATTCCCCGCTATAGTGGTCAGAGTAGTTTTTAAGAAAGATTTGGCCGTAGTGCCAAAAGCGGTGGTGAACTAATCTCGCGACCAGTCCTCCGCCGTCTTCGGCGATCAACTGGTTTGATTTTATAATCGGCGCGAGTGACGCAAAGGCGCTGGTTTGCTGGAAGCGGAGTTTGACTTGGGGGGAATTTAAGCGCAAGCTCACCGGCAAGACGATGAGGATAAAAAGACCAGCGGCGGCAAGAACGGCTTTTGGCTTTTTAACCAGACTAGTAAAAAACCACAGGCCCCAAACCAAACCCAAAAGAGGAATGAAAACCCGGTCGGCGTGATAAGCATAAAAACTCAGGCCCCAAGTCAAAACTGCCAGCCAAAGATAGCGGGCGTGACTAGTTCCTTTGAGAAACAACCAGGCGCCCAAAACAACCAAAAACAACCCCAGGTTGGCTTCAAAGCCGGCCCGGGAGAGCTGAAGGTGCCAGGGAGAAGTTGCCAGCAGCAAGCTTGCCAGTAAGGCTACGAGTTTCGGGTTACGGGTAGCGAGAGGCGCAACACCACTCCGGGAGTGAAATAGTTCTTGGACCAGAAAGTAAATCAGTAAAACGGTTAAGGTGCCAAACAGGGCCGAGGGAGCACGGACGGCAAAAGCGTTTAAGCCGAAAAGGGCGACTGAAGGAACGGTGGTATAAAAGTAGAGGCTGGGTTTGTAGTCGCCGAACGATTCAAAGGCAACCAGCGGCAACCGGTTGCCGTGGAAGTCTTTGCCGGTTTTCAAGATCGAATAGGCGTCGTAGCCGATAGCAGCTTCTTCCCAATAGATAGAGGGCGGGTTTAAACCTAAGTGGTAAAAACGCAAACCGGCGGCCAAGAAAACAACCAGTGCCAGCCAAAAATATTTTTTCATTTTTTAGCCGGGGCCAATTTATTAGGCAACTTGAAAGAGAGGTAAAGAAGAATAAACATAGGGATAAAACGCAATGAATAGGCAACAAACTTTAACGGTATGGGATCAAAAAGGATTTTTTGCTCGTCGAGCTTAATCCAGGGAGTGGTGTCGATGACCAAGAGCCAGAGGGATAACAGCATAAAGACGAGCTGCTTTTTAACCGAGCCAAAAGGGAAAAGAATAATCAAGGGAATTAACCAGAGGTGAAACGGTTGGGAAAAAACCTTGCCGGTTAAAAAGATGGTCAAAATATAAATTAAAGACAACTTGAGGGCAAAGACTTCGGCTTGGGGCTTTTTTTTGAGAATGACCCAAAGGCCGTAGGCTAAAACCGCCGCGATGCTCAAAGGGAAAACCAGACCGACAATTGACTCGGCGACGGTGGAGACAGGGCCAATCAGTTGAAAATCAGGCGCCTGGTTAAATCGAGTTTCAGTTTGGGTAAAGTAATTAATGGTTTCGACGATAAAAGAGGGAAAGGAAGCGTATTTTAAACCTCTTTGGGCATGAAAGACAAACATAACGCTAAGCGAGGTCCTAAAAATTGCCAAGGGTAACCCCCAAACTATTAAAAAACCTAAGGCGGCGGCTTTGAGTTCTTTGAACCAGGGTCTCTTGGCTAAAAAGAAAAACGGCAAAGCCAAAGGCGCGGTCATGAACTTGATGGCAGTTGACAGCCAAAAGAAAATCCAGAAGAAAAGACGCCTGGGCCACGAAACCAAAGCGATAGTTAAAGAACCGATGAAGGCCCAGTCGATGCCGTCGTAGAAAAAGTCTTTGGCGACCATGGGAGCGACAAGGTAAAAAGCCAAAGCCAGTTTTTTGGACAGGGCCGGGGTTTTAAGTTTGTTTAGAGTTTTGAGAATAAACAGAAAAATAATCAGGTCAAAGGCAAAGGTTTGCGCCCGGTAGTTTTCATAGTAGTGACCGATGCCAGCCCGGTTGAGAATTTCGGGCAAGTAAAGAATGGGAATCGTGGCTGGCGGGTACTCATAGAAATGCTTTAAGTAGGGGGTCAATCCGTCCTGCCACATGGCGGCGTAACGGCGGTAGTCGTGGAAAACGTCGGAATATAAAGGCGGCGGGAAACGCAAAATGTAAACCCGGCTAAGCAAAAAACCCACTAAAGCCAACCAAAACCAGCGCCTGCCTTTCATAGCTTTATTTTATGGTTTGGGGGCTATCTTGGCAAGGCGAAAGGCGGGCTGGCCGTCGGGGAAGTTGACGGTGGCTACCAGCCCCGGGGCGGCGGCGGGGATTTCGGCGGGGCTGCCGACTAATAAAATGCTGGTAAGCTGACGGCCGTCTTCGATAATGCCTTGGCGGTCGCTGTCCCAGTTGATAGCCCGAAACAAATACTTACTCATGGCGCCCCAAAAAACCGCTTGGGGGTCACGCTGTTGGTAAAAGTAGGTAAAGACGTGGGGTTGCTGGTAGAAACTGGTAATGATAATTTTGTCGACTTGGTCTTCATAAGTTTCGGCCAGGGTGACGGCCTCACGGTAACCATACTGGAAGTCGGGGGCGGAATAAACCGGGTAGGCGGTAAAGTAGCGGTAGCTAAAAAAGGCGGCGTTGACCAATAATGCCAAAGCGGCTAAGATTTCGAGCTTAACCTTTTTAACTTGGACCAACCCTAAGGCGGTGACGATGGTGAGGACGGGTAAAAGCTGAAAGGCCCTGATAGGATGCGGGGCTTCAAAACCGATGGCGGCCGGCAGGGGGCCGACGAAAAGCCATAAAAGCAAAACCTTGGCCCAAGTTTTTCGGCGCTGCCCAAAGACCTGCCACAGACCCCAAAGCAAAAACGGGGCTTGAATAATCAAAAGCGGGCCGACTTTTTCCATCTGGACCCGGGGAATGTCGTCTCCGCCGGAGAAAAGAAAACCTGGGGAAAAATGAACCAGATAGTTTTTGGCCATCTCCCCTACCAGGGAAAAACTTAGAGGCTTTGACTCCCCTTCCCCGGTGTAGAAAATCGAGGTGCCCTGAAACCTGGCACCGCTTTGGCTGGTTAATAAATCTTTGGCCAAAGGCATGAGTAAAAGCAGACCCAGAATGGTGGCAACAATACTCCAAGTTTTAATTTTCCGGTTAAAAAGTTGATGGCGGAAAATCAACCCCAGGCCCAACAAAAATGGCGGCAAAAAGATTTTAGGGCTATGGTAGGAGTAAAAGGCAGCGGCAAAAAAGACAGCCGACAAGAGCAAAAACTTTCCCTTTCTTGTCCCTTTTAAAAATAGCCAGGTGCCGGCCAGGATAAAAAACAAAGCTAGGTTAGGCTCAAAAGCGGGGCGGGACATTAACAGGTGCCAGGGAGTAACGGCCAGGAGCAGCGCTGATATCAAGGCTACGAGTTTCGAGTTTCGAGTGACGGGATTTTTTTTGAACAACTCTTGGGCGATAAAGTAAATCAGAGCGACGCTGAAGCTGCCGGCAAGAGCGGAAAGGAGGCGGACGGAAAAGGCATTCATGCCCAAAAGCCCGACGACGGGGGCGGTGAGGTAAATGTAAGCCGGGGCTTTAAAGTCGCCGAAAGACTTAAAGCTTAGGGGCAGCAAGGTACCGTATTCGTCGCGCCGGGTGTGCCAAATGGTTTTGGCGTTCCAGCCGATGGCGACTTCGTCCCAGTCGAGTGAGGCGGGTACTTGGTTTAAAGCTACCAAACGTAAAGCCGCAGCCAAAAAAACAACGGCGATGAGTAAACGGTGTTGTTTAAGTTTGATCCACATACCTGCCGAGCCTAGCTGCTAGTTTAAAACAAATGATTACCGGTTCAAAAAAATCTTTCCAGGAAAGCTTGGAGGCGCCATACCTGCGGTCTTTGAAAACGATGGGGATTTCTTTGACCCGGTAGCCGGCCTTTAACACCCTAAAGATCGACTCCATGGAAATAGCCAGCCCCTTTTGAGAGAAAAGCTTTTGGGGCTCGATGGCTTTGAGGGCCTGTCTCTTGTAAGCTTTAAAGCCCGAGCCCATGTCGGTGAGGTTGATGCCCAGAATGGCCCGGAAGACCACTCCCGAAAGGCGGCTAACCAGGGTACGAAAGGCAGAACGCTCTGAGTCGCTGCCTCCGGGCAGGAAACGCGAGCCCAAGACCACGTCGACTTTAGGGTCGGCTAAATTTTTAAGCATCGGCCTCAAGTATTTAGGATCATGGGAAAAATCGGCGTCCATCTCGATGACCACGTCGGCATTTTTATTAAGACAAAACAAGAAAGCGTCTTTGCCGGCAAGAGCTCGACTGGCGGGGGGTTGGCGATGAAGCACTTCTACCCTGCCGGGGTGATTCTTGGCTAGCTTGTCGGCGATGATTTCGGTACGATCGGTTGACTGATCAACAATTAAGGCAATGTGAAGCCGAGGAATTTTTAAGCTTAGTATGGCCTTGACAATAGGGGTAAGATTTTCCTCTTCATTAAGACAGGGTAAAAAGACCCAAATGTTTTTAAAAGGTAATTTTGCCATTTTCAAAGTCCTTTTTGACCCGGGCTAACCTTTGGGGCGTGCCCATATCTTTAGAGTAGCAGTCGGAGTAATAAGCGCAAAGCTTTTCACCTTGGTCAAGTAAGTTAGGAATGAGTTGCTTTTCCAAGGAATATTTTGTATTTTCCGGAATAAAGTCTAGAACTTTAGGTTCGAAAATATGACTACCGGATTTAGAGATAGGTTTAAATTTGTCCCCAGGCTGGGGTCGGAAAAAGCGTTTGATAAGATAATTATTGTCGTACTCGATCAGATCGGAATCTAAAGGATGATCGGTTTTATGAACTAAAAACGTCCCCAATCCCCTTTTGAGGCGGTGGAACTTAGCCATGGCGTTAAGGTTGAGATTGGTCAAAACGTCACCGTTAAGAACAAAAAAACTATCCTTTCTCAAAAGTTTTTCAGTGTGTTTTAAAGCGCCGGCACCGCCAAGAGGTTTTTCCTCTATAGAATAGCTAATGTCGGCGTTAAACCTTTGTCCGGATTTAAAATAGTCGGTAACTACTTTTGGCAAGTAATGGAGGCTGATGATAATTTGCTTAAAATCATGTTTGACGCAAAGGTTGACCAAGTGCTCTAATATCGGCTTAGCTCCAATCTTAATCATCACTTTGGGTTGGTGTAGGGTTTGTGGTTTTAGTCTAGTTCCTAGACCGCCGGCTAAAATAACTACTTTCATAAAGATAAAATCCAGTTTACAGCGGTTAAAATATTTTGACTGATTTTATCTGGTGTGGCTTGGTAAAGAGAATCTTTGCCGGCGTGGCCGGTTTTCACCAAGATGGTGGTAGCTCCGACATTTTTACCGGCCAAAATGTCTCGAGCAGAATCTCCGATGATAAATGATTTTTTAAGGTCTAGTCTAAATTTTTTAGCAGCGGCGGTAAGCATGCCTGTTCCGGGTTTTCTCCAAGGGCAATCTTTAACCATTCTGGGGTTGAAGGCTTGGCGATGGTGAGGACAGTAAAAGATAGCGTCGATATTGGCGCCGCGTTGCTTAAGTTTTTTGACCATGTGCTGATTTAATTTTTCCAGTTGGTCGATTTGGCAGAGATTTCTGGCCACGACGGCGGCGTTGTGAACCACGATGACCGGGGTCTCCGCCCGATTGAGTTTTTTAATCGCTTGTAATGCTTGGGGGATAACCTGCCAGTCTTTGAGTTTAAACAGTAAGTGTTTTTCTTGATTAATTACCCCGTCGCGGTCTAAAAAGACGGCCCAGTTTTTTTGAGGCTTAAACCCAGGGCGGATATAGACAGAGTGGCCTTCAAGTTGCATCGGTTTTTGCTCCGGTAAAATCGTAGTTAAACTTAATCTCTTTGGCTCCGGCGCGGGTCAGGGCTTTGACGGTGGTTGATTTTTTTTGGGGCGGAAGAAGAAAAAACATATGGCCGGCGCCGCCCGAACCTGACAGTTTACCACCCCAAGCGCCGTGGGCTTGAGCCAGCGAGTAAATTTTGTCAATGGCAGCGGTGGTAACGGCCGGGTTAGTCTTCTTTTTATCTTTCCAGCCCTGGTGGAGAATTTTACCTAAAAGGGGCCAGTGTTTATTTTTTAACGCTTGGGCGGCAGGGGCAACGGCGGCCTTTAAGCCAAAAAGGGCCTTGAGTTTGGCTTGGTCGGACATGCCGGCGATAAGTTTTTTTTGCTGGTCGGCGGAGTGGCGGCTGCCGCCGACAAAGACCATAATGGTTCTTTTTTTAAGATCGCTAATGGTCGTTTGAGAAAGTTTTAAAGGGCTGACTTGAGTTTTTTCTCCAGGACCAAAGCTCATTAGGTTGACGCCGCCGAAAGCGGCGGCCAGTGAATCTTGTTTACCTCCAGGCCAGCCCAACTTTTTGGTTTCTAGATTAGCGGCTAGAAGCCCAAGCTGTTTTGGAGAAGATGGCTTTTTAAACCAAGCTTCAAAAGCGGCAATCATGGCTACGGCAGCCGAGCCGGATCGGCCCAAGCCTAATAGGCTATCTTGAGTTTGGGTCAATTTAAGGTCAAAACCAGAAGGTAAATGGCGCTTGAAGTGGTTAATGACGGCATAAACTAGATCGAAATTTTTGTCTTGGCCATAGGCGGGAATATGGTTAACGGAAGTCAGGTGCCTTTTTTCTCCTAAAGCCGAAAGGGTAATAGACGGGGATTTTTTAGGAGTAAGCTCTGCTTGGTTGTAAAGAGAAATAGCCAGGTTTAAAACTTTGCCGCCAAACTTTTTGGCAAAGGGGTCAACGTCGGTACCGCCGCCGATGAGGCTAATACGGCAAGGGGCGCGGGAAACAAATTTCATTTGCCGAAAAGAATTTGCTCCATGACGTCACACATGGAGTGAAAGGCGGCGACATGGCCTTGCTGAATGATGCCGACGTCGGTAGCCGGGATGTTGATGACGATGTCGGCAAGTTTGGCAATCTTGCCGCCGGATTTATCCCGGCTTTGGCCGGTAAAGGCGATGGATTTGATACCGCGACTTTTGGTCAACTCGAAGGCTTTGACGACATTTAATGAGTTACCGGAGGTAGACAGACCGATAAGCAGGTCTTTGGTTTGAGCTAGAGCCTCAAGCTGACGGGAAAAAACAAAGTCATAACCTATGTCGTTGGCGATGGCGGTAATCACCGAGCTGTCTGTAGTTAAAGCGTGGGCTGACAGGGGGAAGCGATACTCAAAGTTGTGGTTGGAGCGAAGCATACACATTAACTCGTCGGCGATGTGCTGGGCGTCGGCGGCAGAGCCACCATTGCCGCAGGTAAAGACGGTACCGCCTTTTTTAAAGTAGGTTTCGACTAAAACTTGGGCCGCTTGGTCGATTGATTGCCAGCAAGAGTCGGTCATTTTTTGATAAGCTTTAACGCTTAATTTCAGGTGGTTTTGGATTCTGGTTTTAGGATTCATAGTTTAGCTTAGATTTTTAATGGCCTCTTGATAAGATTCAGGTGAGCCAATATCGATAAAAGATTTTTTAATGGGGAAAAGTCCAACTGGTTGATTTCGTTTCAAAAGCAGGGGGATGGTTTCTTTTTCTAATGACACCCTGGAGGCGGCGGGGATGAACTTAAAAATCCTCGGAGAAACGGCATAGACGCCGGTGTTTCTGAAACTGCCAACTGGGGTTTTACTATCGGGGTTGGCGATGAAATTAATAATTCTGTTTTGTCTGGATAAGATCAAACCGCCTTTATGTTTGTGTTTGGTGGTACCGACGACAGTTAAAATACTCTCCGAGTCTTGGTGAGTTTTAAGAAGTTTTTGGTAGTCGATGTCAAGATAGGTATCACCGTTTATAAGTAAAAAATCGTCTTTAAAAAATCTTTGGGCGTTTTTGAGGCTGCCGGCTGTCCCTAAAGGCCGATTGTCTTCGGAGAACTTTAAGTTCATCCCTTCGTCGTTTTGGGTAAATTCGTCGATGATGTAATGGGCCAAATAGCCGACGGAAATGATGACGGCATCAACACCTCTTTTTTTTAGTAACCTTGTCAAAAGGCGGAGGAAAGGTTCCCCGCTTACGGGAGCCAAATGTTTGGGGCGACCGTGAACTATTTCTCGTAGCCTAACGCCGAAGCCGCCGGCCAGAATTAGTGCTTTCATAATTTTTCACTTGGCCTATAAGTTAATTTGCGCCAGATGGCCCAGAAAAAAGCGACTAAAAACAGGCCTTGGCTCCTTAGAGTAGTGATAGTCAAATGATACGGCAGCCAGAGGAAATGTTCAACTAACCGGCGGCCGCGAATATTATTCCAGACAAAAATCAACTGGTTTCTGTAGGCCATGGTGGAAAGGCGTTTTTGGCCGAAAACCGAGATGTTGGTGGTTTCGTGGTTGTGGAAGACCCGGGAGCGGGGCTCAAAGAGAATTCTAAAACCTTGCTGGCGCGCGCGCCAAGAAAGGTCGATATCTTCCCAGTAGGCCGGGGCGTAGATGGTATCAAAGCCGGAAAGATCCATAAACTTTTTTCTGTCTAAGGCCATGGAGCCGCCGGTGCCCCAGCAGTTTAATGCCGGTTTTTTGAAGTTTACAATCGGGGCGGCGGCGTGGTTTAAAAAACCGCGCTCAAACCAACAGCGGTTTTTGCCGGAAAAACTTTTTTTGCCCAAGGCGAACTGAATTTCAAGACACGAAACGGCAAAAACTTTTTTATCTTTGTTAAAGTGGGTCAAAAGCGGCTTTAAAAAACCCTTTTTGGGAGCGACGTCGGAATTAAGCAAGACGACGACGTCACCGGAGGCGGCGGCGGCGCCGGCATTACAAGTGGCGGCAAAGCGCAGGTTTTTCTGGTTGACCACCACTTTGACGCGGGGGAAATTTTTTTTAAGAAACTTGACCGTGTCGTCGGGTGAGGCGTCGTCGGCGACGATAATTTCGCAGCCGGGACAGGCCTTCAAAACCTGGGACAAATTATCTACTAAGGGGTGTTTTTTGTAGTTAGGGATGACGACGGAGACTTTCATAGTTGGAAGATCTTTCTGGTCTCCCGACAGAACTTGGCTTTAGAAAAATCCCGAGATCGCTTTTGGGCCTGGCGGGAAAGCTTGGTCCATAAACGGTGGTTATCGATCAACGCTAAAGTTTTTCTGATTAATTCCGATTGGGAATCCCAAAGCAGGCCGTTGACGGTGTGGCTGACGATTTCCGGCTGGCCGCCTTTGGCAATCACCACCGGAACACAACCGGCTGCCATTGCCTCGACGGTAGAGAGCCCTAAGTGCTCTACGGCTTGGGGGTTTTTAGTTTGGTCTAAACCGAACCCGGTGGCGTGCCAATATATTGAAGCTTGACCGTAGTTTTTTTGTAGAGTTTTAAAACTGCCTTGGGTGTGGAAAGTTACCGGCAACCCTAAAGCCAACCGTTTGACTTTTTTTAAGTAGTTTAAATTGTCCCGACCCGGGTCGACTGGCCCGTTGAAAACCAGGCGCCAGCCGGTTAAACCAGCAGCAGACATTTTTTTAAAAGTTTTAACCATAAAGTCCTGGCGCTTGCAGTGTTTGTTGCCCCGGGGCGAAAAAAAGCGGCCGACGTTTAAGATAATTTTCTTTTTGGGCAAGGGCTTGAAGTCTTTAGGGTCGACTGCACCCAAGTGGACGTGGTCGATTTTGATCTTCCAAATTCTTTCCAGGGCCTTTTGGGTAAATCGGGAGTTGGCTACCTTGACCTGCCAGCTGGCTAGTTTCAAGCGCTGAAAAAACCGAGGCGGCTTTCTAAAAGGAATCATAAAGTGGACCACATTTAGCTTGGCTCGCGAAACAAAAAAGCTGCCGTCGGTCATGTAATAGAAAACGTCGTAGGCTTTGGTGAAGGCGGCCCGCTGGCGGGCCGAGGCCTGAGGAGAAAATGGCCCCAAGACCAGGTGTAAATTTTTTAAATTAAGGTTAAAACCTTTGACAAAGTGGTTTTTGAGTTTGTTGAGGTCGCCGGGGTTGACTTTATCCGGGGACAAAACCAGATCGACCTGGTGGCGGGCAAGCAAACACTCGGCCACGGTGAGAAGATATCTTTCTCCGCCGCCGATGTTGTCGGCCAAAAAAGGGCTATAAAGAGCGATCTTCATGCTGTAGTTCCCAAAGCTGTTGGTAGATAAAAAATTTATTTGTCGCTTGGGTGACGGCTTCGACCAGGCCGACGTAACCGTCGCGCCAGCCGGTTAGTTTTATATAGCGGTAGAAAAATTCCGCCACCATAACTTTAATCAATCTTAGTCCGGTCACCGGCGGGTGGCCGGAGGCAAAAAGTGCTTGGGCTTCCAAACCGGTCCAGAGGATTGATTTTCTGAGGCCAAAGCTGACGCGGCGGTTGGGACGATGAATCAAAGGATGGGTTAAAGAGCCTAAAGTCCCCTTAAAACGGTAGTCTTCGTGGGTAGCGCCAAAGACACCTTTAAAGTCGTGACTCAAAAACAACCTGGTCTGCCAGTCGGGCCAATAGCCGCTGTGTCGCATCAGCCGACCCAAAAAGTAGTTTTGCCTTCTAAGCCTAAAAGCGCTATGAGAAGTTAATTTTATAGTTTTTTTTATCTCGCGGGCAAGTTGAACAGAGATGGTTTCATCGGCGTCAAGAAACATGAGCCAAGCAGCCGAAGCTTTTTTAGCACCAAAATTTCTCTGGGCGGCAAAAGTGGTTAGTTTATGGGCGTAAATTTTGGCGCCTGACTTCCGGGCCAGGCTAGCGGTTTTGTCTGTCGAAAAGTCATCGATGACGATAATCTCGTCGGCTAGCAGGCGAGCCGACTTGAGGCAGGCCGGCAAAACATCTTGGTTGTTTTTGGTGATAACGATAAGACTAAGCTTCATTTTAAAAATGGCCTTTGCCCTTTCTACCTAAATAATAGTCGATGATCCCCCGTTTTTCACCCGGACGGGCGGTGAAGATTTTTTTAAGGCTTTCCTTTAAAAGGGCCAGTTTGGTTCGCAGCGATGCATACTGGTAGCCGAATTTTAAACGGTTGCGGCTTAAATAATAGTCGTGGAGCTTTGAGCCGGACCCGGAGCTGCCGGAACTCAAGTGCCAGATTTTGGCTTTAGGTTGGTAGATGAGTTTGAAGCCGGCGCGCTTGGCTCTTTGGGAAAAATCGCCGTCTTCCCAGTAGAGAAAATAGCTTTCATCAAGCAGGCCTATGGCTTGAAAGACTTTTCTTTTAATCAGCACGCAAGCAAAGTTAGCCAGTTCCACCTTTTTTGACTGGTCAAACTGGCCGGTGTCGACTTGGTCCATGCCGTAATGAACCCCGTAGACGTTGTCCCAATCGATATCGCCCCCGGCGTACCAAATGACTTTGCCGCGGTCTTGGGGCCGGTATCTGTCTTTATGGTACTCGTAACCCTTGGCAAAATAGATTTTAGGGACAACCAGGTCTGCCCCTTTTTGGGCGGCTTTGACTAAATGGAGTAAAAAATCCGGGTCGACGATGACGTCGTTGTTTAAAAGCAAAAAATAATCAAAGCCGTGGTTTAAACCGTATTTAATGCCTAAGTTGTTGCCGCCGGCAAAGCCGAGGTTTTTTAAAGTGTTGACCAGTTTGACGTTGTTGAAGCGCCTGAGGTTGCTTTTTAACCGATTGCTTTCTACCGGGCTGTTGTCGACGACGACGATTTGGTGAGAAAAACCCCGAGGCAGACTGGCCTCTTTTAAAGACCTGACTGTTTCTAACGTCATCTTGGGGTTTTGGTATTCCAAGATAACGGTGCAAAGCTTATGGCGTTTTTTAAACATGAGGCTTAATTATATGTCATTTTCTAATTTTGGTTAAAAACCAATGGTAATCGGCTGTCAGCTGGCGCCGGTCGAAAACCAAAAGCAAGCCCAAATAGACCAGGCCGCCGGCAAAAAGGACTAAGCTTAAGCTAAAGAGGCTTTGGGCCAAGGGGGCGAGCTTGGCGGTGACAAAACCGGCAATGGTGGCGGCGGCAAAGAAAGGGGCAATGTTGCGGGTGACGGTGACCGGGACAATGGTCTTGATATAGTACCAAGTCAAAGGCAACGAAACATAGAGGACGATGACCGAGCCGACCATGGCGCCGATAAAACCGTAGGCATAAACCAAAGGCACGCTGGTGCCCCAGTTTATTAGGGTGAAGATGATCAGCAGCTTGATGGCGATTTTGGTTTTACCCATCGCCCAGAAAGAGTCCATGAAGGTATTGGCGACACCGACGACCAGGATGCCGAAAAGATGAACGTAGAAAGCGGGCAGGGCGGGCAGCCATTTGTCGGTGAAAATCAGGCTGACGATGGGGCGGGCGGCGGCGGCCAGCAAAAATACGGCCGGAAACAAAAACAGGTTGGTAAAGCGGATAGTTTTTTCTATGGCTGAACCTAAAAGCTTTTTGTCGTGCTGGATCCTGGAATAGGTGGGGAAAGTGACCCGGAAGATATCGCTCATAAACAGAATCGGCAGTTTGGAAAAAGTTAAAGCCCAGTTTAAGTAGCCAACTGCCGTTGCGCCGGAAACGGCGCCGACAAAAATGGGCATGACGGCGTCTTTGATGGTGGCGATAAAGCCGTTTAGCTGGAAGGGAACGCCGAAGGAAATAAGCTTTCTGGCGCGAGTTCTATCCCAAGCGAAACTAATTTTCCAAGGAGAGATCAAGTACAAAGTGATGGTACCAAGCAGGCTTCTGATTAGTAACCCCACAATAAAGCTCCAGACGCCATAGCCCGCCCAGGCCATGCCGACGGCGATAAACTGAAAGGAAATGACTTCGATGACCTCGGGAATAACTAGCCGCCCAAACTGCAAACGCCGCTCTAAAAGAATCGAGGGAATGGTTTTTAAAGAAGTCAAAAAGAGCGACAAGGAAAATATTCTAATCAGCCAAGCACCATCGGATCCTAAGTTGTATTTGGCGGCAAAGAAAGGGGCAGACAAGAAGATGGCGACAACGGTTAAAACCACAAACAGCTGCTGGAGGGTAAAAGTGACGGCCAGGTCTTTTTGGTTAAGCTTATCTTTTTTCTGGATTAAAGCCGCACCCAGGCCGACGTCGGAGAAAAAAGCAAAAAAGGTGATGATAAAGTTGACGATGGCAAAAACGCCGAAGATTTCCGGGGTGAGTAACCGCGCTAAGAAAATGCTACCCAAATAGCTGACGGCCCGTAAGGCAAATTTTCTTAAAGTCAGAACCATGACGCCGGAGACGGCTCTATGGGCGATGACTTCAGGAGTTAATTCTGACTGGCTCTCAAAAATTTCTTGACTCATAGCGGGGATAAAAATAAATGACAGCCAAAGTTATCAGGCCGACGAGTGAAATTATATTGCTTGTCCGGTTAACGCCTGTCTCCTGCCAAAAAAGTTTAACTTGGTTTTCTCCGGCCGGAAGGCGACAGCGGTAGGTAAAGTTGTCAACATAACAGTCAGCGAGCTGGCCGTTAATGGTAACGCGCCAGTTGGGAAAAACAAAACGGTTGAGGCTGACCGTGGTCGGTTCGAAGTTTTTGACGGTTAAGCTCAATTCGTCGGTGGTGTCTTTGGTAATTGCCAATTTGGCTTCGGGGTTGTCGGCGGCAGCGGGAGCGCTAATCGGAGTAAGTTTGGCCCAGTCGACACCTGGGGGTAAATAATCGGGAATGACGCCGCCCATCGAGTTGACGATCGACTCGGCGCTGGGGCGGTAGAGGTCAACGGCAGGAATCAGCTCGCTGGGCCGGAAAAAACGGCCGTTTAAAATTATTACCAGTCCCAGACCCCAAGGCAGATAGCGACGGCTGGCCGGTAAAAAAGCGACAAAGGCGGTAAGCAAACTCAAAAAGAAAGTGGCCACGCCCAAAAACCGCCAGGGAAACTGAATGAACTCGACTAAGGGCAGACGCTGCCATAAAAATTGTGATTTAAAGTTGGTAGCAAAAAGGGCGGCCAAGGTCAAAAAGGCTATCAACGAGGCCAAGTTAAATTTGCGCCGGCTAAAGAAACTTGCCAGCCCGCCAACGGCGGCCAGGAAAATAATGTCCCAGCCCAAATAAAAAGACATATCGTCGTTTAAACCCAAGACCGAGCCGCCATATTTAAAATTCTCGACAAACAGTTGCCTGAAATAGATAAAGTGAAGTTGAAACTGGCTGAAGCCGCCGGTGATTTCAGCCACCCGGGTAAAACCTTTTTGCAAAAAGGCCGGGCCGAGGAAAAAGGCGGCGATGACCCCGGCGTGGACCAAGGCTGAAAAGGCGAGCAGAAGTTTTTTGGGGGTTTTGCTGATCAAATTGTAGCCGACGACAAAAACCAGCCAGAAAGGTAAAAAAGTCAAGACGGTGACGTTGTGGGATAGAAGCAGGCCGACTAGTGCCAAGGTTAACCCCAAATAACGGGGTCGGAGAGAATAGTAAACAATCCAGGGCATGAAAGCGGTGGCCCAGTATTCGGCTAAAGCGCCGCGAACGAAGAGGTTGACAGCGTGGTAAGGAGCCAAGGTGAAAGTAACGGCGGCGATTAAACCCCCGGTGGTATTAGTCAGTTTTCGGCCTAAAAGATAGGCTCCGGCAAACCCCAAAGCAGTGGCGGCAATCCAGGAAAGTTTGAGGCTGGCTAAAATAGAAAAGCCAGCCAGGTGGAAAATTTCGGCAACATAAAAGGACAACGGCGCATAAAACTCAAACAAGGGCATGCCGGAGCCGAAACCAAAGTTTTTGGCCCAGCGTGGGGGCAGGTGGCCGTCAAGCACGGCCTGATGGAGGTCAAAAAGCCTGGCGCCAGTAGAAAAGTCGTGAACCGGAAAGAACCGGCTGTTAACCAACCAGAAAACCGCCACCAAAACCGTGATCAAGCCAACAAAAACCGGTAAGCTTAAAAAGCGTTTCATTTGAGTTCAAAAACCTCCAAGGGCGGGGCGGTTAATTTTTTGGGGTAGCTTTTGACGAGGGTGTAGCTCTGGCGGAACTGGTCGCCCACCCGGTGGTGGTTGCCGATATAGTAGACTTTGTCGGCGGTGGTAGTAGCTAGCTCGCGCTTCAAGTTGTCCGAGTCGGTGGAACCGACCCCGATTATTTCCAGGTTTTTGGGGAAACGGCGATGAAGAGTAACAAACAGCCCGTCCGGTAGGGTGCCAAAGTAGCCTTCGGTCAAAACTTTGACTTTCTTATCTTGAGATTGATCAATAAAAAAGTCTGCCGCTTCTTTGATGCCGTAACCCGAAGACCATTCTTCAAGATACTGATTACTGTCTATGGAGGCCAGGTAGGCGGTGTTGGGGTCAAACTGCAACCGCTGGTTAAAAGTAAAGGTAATGCCGATAAAGACGGCGGCGGCTAAAATCACTTGGTCCCGCTGTAAATTTCTTAGGGCGTAAGCGGCTAAGACGGGCAAGATTAGACCTAAGGGTAAAAAATAGCGGGAAGCCAGTAACTTACCCAGTAAAATTACCGGGGCGGTAAACATGGCCGCGGCAAGACTCAAGTTGACTACCAGGGCGTTTTTAGCTTTTATGCCTTGATAGGCGCCAGAGACAGCCAAAAGCAAAATCGGCCAAGGCAGGTAGAGCCAAAGCCAGGTAACGGCAGTTTTAATATTAAGCCAAATGTGATCGGTAGAACCGGATAAAACTTGACTTAGGGGTACGGTGAAGTCGCGGGAACGGAAAAAAAGATCGGGAAACCAGACCGAAACCTTAAGGCTTAGAATCATCAGGGCGCCGACGGCTGAAGAGATAATCGCCGCCAATAGCTGTTTTCGATTGCGGCTTAAAACTATCCAGCTGACTAGGGGTAAAGGGAGAAAAACTAAAGCCGTCGGTTTAGCCCAAAAAGCCAAGCCCAATAAAATGCCGGATAAGACTCCCCGCCAACGGCTTAATTTGTTTGACCAGGCAAAGATAGCGGCGGTGACCAGTGCCGCCATGAGCATGTCCAGAAGTGACAGCCGGGCGTGAAAGAAAATAAAGGGGGAGGCTAAAATAAAGACCAAAGACAACCAGGCCCAGCGCTTTAACCAGCGGGTGAGGCGGCCAAAGATAAACCAGGCGACCACCATCAAGCTTAAGACCGAAATCAGGCGGCCGGCAAAAAGCAGGTCGGGTGAAACTCGGGAGGCCAGGGCCGACAGCCACATGAACAAAGGCGTCTTGCCGTCGAACATGGAGATAAAGATATTTTCCTCTCCCAGCCCTACTCTTTGGGCCCAGTGAAGATAAATGGCCTCGTCGGCAAAGATGGGAAAGCTACCTAATCTGTAGGCATACCACGCCAAAGCCAAGAGCAAAATCACAAACACCATGACTGTATTTTATCATTTAACCGACTTAACCAGGGAAAGCGGTAAAGCCGCCAACCAAATCAGGTTACGGTAGAGGGAAACGGGTGAATCCCAGTGGCCGAAATAGATGTAAGGAGCGTAGCGGAAAAGGGCGCCGATAGATAAAGCGGTAAAGACGGCCAAGAGTTTACGGGAGCGGGATAAAACGGCAAAGGAGAAACTCCAGATAAAATACCAGGAATGGAGCTGGCCGGGGCGGGTGAACATGACGGCCAGAAGTAAAACGGCGGCCAGGCTTGCTATATCAAGCCTCTTGACCTTCAAGGATAAACCTTGAAGGAAGTAGAGGGGAAGAAGGACGATGGTGGCGTATTTGATCGAGGCGGAAAGAAGCAACCACAAGACGCTCCCCCACCAAGGCCGGTCAAAGAGTTTTTCGGATTTTAATAAATACCAAAAGGAAAACAGGGCCGGGGCCATCATCACCACGTCGTTGTGGCCGACTAAAAGAGTCTCGACCAAGACCAAAGGCGACAAGGCAAAAAGCCAAAACCTTTTGGGGTCTCCGGGAAAAAGTTTTTTGACCAGACGGTAAAGGATAAAAATTTGTAAGAAATAGAAAACAGCCACAAAAGCTTTCATGGCCCAGAAAGCCAGGGTGAACTTTTGGGTCAACCAAACCAGCCCCGGGACCAGCGAAACAATAGTCCAGCCGTAAGCATAGGGGGCGGGAGTATGGACGTTTTGCATAAAGCGAAGCATGGCGTCGCCGACAAACTCCGAGGCAGTGTGAATATAAGGGTTGGCTTTATAGAGCAAGACCATCTTGGCGTTAAAAAGATAATTAAAAATGTCGTAGGAAAACATCGGGTAAGACAGGATGCCGATGACGGCGATAGGGATAAGCCATTTAAACCAAGTTTTTGGCTGAACCAAAGGTTGGCGGACGAGCTTAAAGTAAAGCCAAAACAATATAAAACTTAAAACCAAAAACAGAATCGTCGCCAGCGGGCGCTGGTAGTAGCCAAGCTTGATGGAACCGGGCCAGAAGTGATAGAGAACTAAATTTAAGTCACGGCGGGTAAAAGAATAGAGGGCGGTTAAAAACCAGATAAAGGCAAAAGCCGACCAGTGTTGATTAAGCTTCATGTTGGCGGTAACCCCCGGCAAGATCGGTGAGGCGGATTTTTAAAACGTCTAAAAACATCCTGATCGAGTCGCGGACGGGGCTGACGCGGGTGGTGGGGGCGTGTTTCCAATGGACCGGCACTTCGGCCACCTGGATGCCCCGTTTTACGGCTAAATACAACAGCTCGACGTCGAAAGCACCGGTGAAGGCATGTTTTTCCGGCCGCGGCCGGTAAACTTTTAAGCGGTTGAATAACTGCCTGGCTAATTTGGTGTCAAAAAGCTTAAAGCCACACTGGGTGTCGTGGATGCCGCGGACGGCAACGATCTGGACTAAAAGATTAAAGACTTTGCCCATCAAGTGGCGGTACCAGGGCTCCTGCTCCCTCAACGCTCCTTTGGCTTCGCGGGAGCCGATGACCAGCTGATAGCCTTTAGAAATGAAAGGCAAGAGTTTTTCTACTTCGCTTATGGGAGTGGCCTGGTCAAAGTCGGAGATCAACACCCAAGGATTTTTGGCGGCGGCAACGCCGCTGGCAACGGCGGCGGCCTTGCCCTGGTGGGGATTTTGGATAAAAGAAAATTGGGGTTTGTCTTTAATCCAGGCGCTGATAGCGGCGGTTAAGCCGTCTCTCGAGCCGTCGTCGACTAAAATAACCTCCCAGCCGGGGTGGGATTTTATATAGTCTACCACCGGCTTTAAACTCCCTGCTTTGAAGTTATCCAGTTCGTTGTAGGCGGGAATGACGATAGACAGCTTGTGGCTCATAACCTTTGTATTTTATAGACAAAGTCACCGGTAGTTAAGCGCTCAGCGGCAATTACCTCTGCCGGCTTTAGGGATTGAATTTCCCAAGTGGGGTTGGTTAATAAATCTTTTTGTTCGTAGGGCGAGACGACATAGAGAACTTGAGCTTCGGGGTATTGGTCAAAGTCAAGCAAATTGACCCCGGTGACTTCCAGAAAATAGCGGTAGTTTGAGGCCCGGTAGTCGCGAGTGTCGTCAAGAAGCGCCACATTGACCTGGGTATGACCGTTAGCTTTAATATCTTCAAGGATAAACCCTGAAGTTTGCTTGACGTTTTTGAGGTTGCCCTGGTAGGCCAAAACCTCCTTGACTTGGGGCAGGTTGTACCAGAAAAAAAGCCAAGCTAAGGCCAAGGCAAAGGGAAATAATTTACCCTTGAGCCGGGCTAAAAGGAAGCCCAAGAGAATAAAAACCACCGGAAACAAGAAGCCAAGGTAGTGGGGGTAAATATTGGCGTGGTAAAAAACCAGAGCGGCGATAGACAGGACCAGCCAGCCGAAAAGCAACTTAAGGCTTAAGCTACGACCCCGATACCAAGCCCAAGCGGCTGCCAGCAGAAACAGGCGGGTGACCCAGGCGCGAACTAAACTAAAATCGCGGCCAAACCCCAAAACCATCCCGACGGCTTGTTCGGAGCGGCCGTTGAGGTCTTTAATTTTTTGAATTAGATTAACCTGGCTGTATTGGTTTTTGGTGAAAAATTCGATTAAGCCGCGGTAGTTTAAAAAGTTGTTTTTGATTTCAAACAGAATTAAGGGCAACATCAAGATTGCCATCAGGCCGAGTGATTTTAAAAAGAATGGTCGTCGTTTTTTGTTTTTTAATAAATTCGCCCCCTGCCACAACAAGAAAGGAGCTAAGAAAACAATCATGTAGTGAAGCTGCAAGCCCAAGCCCAAAGACAGTCCGGCGAGATAGAGCCAGCGGCCGTTTTTGGTTTTTTGAGCCTGATAGAGGCCGTAAAGCAAGCCCAGGGCGGCTAAAGGCATCGGGTTGGGATTCCAGGCAGAGCGGGTTTCAGAGACGGGAATAAAAGCTAAAGCATATAACAAAGACGCCCAACGGGCAGAAAGCGGATCAAAGAGTTTTCTGGTGACAAAGTACAAAAGCGGCACGGTAATGACGCCGATTAAGGCGGTAGCCAGAGCCGGGCCGACCGGGTCGAAGCCGGCGGCCCACAAGAAAGGCGCCATGAACCAGTAGTAAAGGGGCCCCAGGTAAAAGCCGCCGACCGAAGTGATCGGACCGATAAAAGGTAAATCCCTTTGGGAAAAAATTCTATACATCACCAAGGCATCTCTTCCCTGGTCGCCCAAAAACTGGAGGCTGTCTGATAAATTATAGAACCTGAGAAAGGCGGCGGCGAGGGTAACGGCAATGATAAACCAATGGCGGCGCAAAAGTTCACCCATGAGTTTTCCAGACTACGCGAGTGTACATTAAGTAGTTCCAGATCAGTCCCAGAAGGATGCCGACCAGGACCAGGGAGTTTTCGATCAAAAAGGAGCGGCCGAAAACTTTGACGCCGGCAAGAAGAGCGATGTTTTGGATGACGATTGAGCCTAAAGACAAAACGTTGAACTTGACAAAACCGACTGCCAGCTCGCCCAAGCGGGAAAAGGCGAATTTTTTCTCTTTGAAAGTCCAAATATTATTAAGCACAAAGTTAGAAACCACGGCCGCTTCGATGGAAAGATTCTGGGCTAAAACTAAAGACAGTTTGAGGCGGAGTAAATTAAAAAAGACTAATTGGACGATGGTGCCTAGTCCGCCGACGATCATCACTTTGATTAACTTGGCGCTGTCTCTTAGACGGAGGGAAAAAACTACCCTCAAGGAATCAACAATGTTGTTTCTGGGAAATTTGCTTTTACCCCGGCTCCGGTCGACAAACTCGATGGGAAACTCGACCACTTTGGCGCCGTAACGTGCCAATTCGTAATAAAGCTGGATTTTGTAGGCAAACTGCTTGGAAATTAAGTTATCGAGGTCAATCTTTTTGAGGAAGCTGACTTTGGTGCCCCGGTAACCGGAAGTCATGTCTTTAAACTGGGGGGTGAACAAAACCAAACGGGCAATCAGGTTGCCAAAGTAAGAGATGAGTTTTCGGTGCAGGCCCCAATTGTCGGGCATTTTGCCGCCGGGGATGTAGCGGGAGCCGACGACAACGTCGGCCTTGCTTTCTAAAACTTTGATCATTCCGGGAAGGTATTGGGGCTGGTGGGAGCCGTCGGCATCGTATTCAAAGACGGCGTCGGCGCCAATGTTCTCCATGGCGTATTTGAAACCCTTGATGTAAGCGCCGCCCAAGCCTAACTTTTGGGGGTTTTTAACCAGCTTGATCAATTTTGACTTTTTGGCCAGGTGCGCCACGATGTCGGCGGTGCCGTCCGGGGAAGAGTCGTCGACAACTAAGATTTTAAGCTGGTGGTTTTTGATAGTGGAGAAAACCGTCTCTAAGTCGTCTATGGTCTTGGCGATAGATTCTTTTTCGTTGTAGGTGGGGATAATGACCACGATGTTCATGACTGGCGTTCACGTTCAAGATCGGCCTCGACCATGATCTTGACCATGTCTTCAAAGGAGGTTTTAGGCTGCCAGCCTAAAACCTTTTTGGCGCGGGAGGGGTCGGCGCGCAAGACGTCAACTTCGGCGGGGCGGATTAGACTTTGGTCGATCTCGACGTAATCGCGCCAGTTTAGGTCTACCACTTTGAAGGCGATTTCGGCAAATTGCTCCACCGACCAAGTCTTGCCGGTGCCGACGACAAAGTCGGCCGGTCTGTCTTGCTGAAGCATCAACCACATAGCCTCGACATAGTCGGGGGCGTAGCCCCAGTCGCGCTTGGATTTTAAATTGCCTAAGTTTAACTTTTTTTGTTTTTTAAGCTTGATGCGGGCGACGGCGTTGGTGATTTTTCTAGTAACAAACTCTAAGCCCCGGCGAGGTGATTCGTGGTTGAAAAGAATGCCGGAGACGGCAAAAAGATTGTAGGATTCGCGGTAGTTGACGGTAATCCAGTGGCCGTAGACCTTAGCCACACCGTAAGGGCTCCGGGGATAAAAGGGGGTAAGTTCGTTTTGGGGGGTTTGCAGGACTTTGCCGAACATTTCCGAAGATGAAGCCTGGTAAACCTTGGTGTCGGGCTTGGCTAATCTTATCGCCTCCAAAATCCGGGTGACGCCCAGGGCGGTGAACTCACCGGTTAAGACCGGCTGGTTCCAGGAGGTGGGCACGAATGACTGGGCGGCTAAGTTATAGATTTCGTCGGGGGCAATATCTTTGACGGCGTGGGAAAGGGAATGCTGGTCAAGTAGGTCACCCTGGACCAGGGTGATTTGGTCGACGATGTCTTTGATCCTGTCGTAGTTTGAGGTGGAGGTACGCCGAGTCAGGCCGAAAACCTGGTAGCCTTTGGTTAACAAAAACTCGGCTAAATAGGAACCGTCTTGGCCGGTGACGCCGGTGATTAAAGCTTTTTTCTTCATGATTTTTTGAGTTGCCCTAAGTCGTAATCGACCATTTTTTTAATCATGGCTTCAAAACTTACCTTGGGCTGCCAGCCCAAGCGGGTTTTCGCCTTGGTGGTGTCGCCGACAACGGCCTTTGATTCAGTCTTTCTGAAAAACTTCTTATCTATTGTAACAAACTTTTGGTAGTTTAGCCCCAAGTGGGAAAAAGCCACTTGACAGACATCGCGGACGGTGTGGGGCTGGCCCGAGGCGATGACGTAGTCCTCGGGGCTGTCTTGTTGGAGCATCAACCACATCGCCTCGACATAGTCGGGGGCGTAACCCCAATCCTGCTCGGCGTCGAGGCTGCCTAAAGTCAACTTATCGGTAAGCTTTAACTTAATTTTGGCGGCGGTATGGGTAATTTTCCGGGTGACAAACTCCAGGCCCCGACGTTCCGACTCGTGGTTAAATAAAATGCCGGAAACGGCAAAGAGGTTAAATTGACTCCTAAAACTTTTGGTGAGTAAATGGGCGCCGGCCTTGGAGATAGAATAGGGGTCGACCGGGTTTAAGGGGGTGGTCTCGGTTTGGGGGGTCTGCCTGGGAACGCCGAAGATTTTGGCCGAGGTGGCCTGGTAGAGCCTGGCTTGGGGCAAGTCATCTCTAACCAGTTCCAAAAGGCGGCTTAAGCCCAAAAGGTTGACGTCAAAATAGAGGCTGGGGATTTCCCATGACTTGGGGACAAAGGTAACCCCGGCCAGGTTATAGATCTCCTGGGGGCGGTGTGACTTTAAAATTTTCTTTAGAGAATCCTGGTTTAATAAATCCCCTGTTTCCAAGATAAGTTTATCCTTGACGGCGGCGATGTTTTCTTGACCGATGTCAAAATTCCGACTGACCAAGCCGACGACCCGGTAGTTTTTTTTTAACAAAAACTCGGCTAAATAGGAGCCGTCTTGGCCGGTGATGCCGGTAATGAAAGCGGTTTTAGTCATGGCCTGCCTAAACCAAAGTAATGAAAACCGGCGGCTTTGACTTTGGCTGGGTCGAAAAAGTTCCGGCCGTCAAAGACGTAAGGCTGACGGATTAACTTTTTAATTTTTTTGAAGTCGAGTTTGGCGTAAGCAGCCCATTCGGTAACTAAAACCAGGCCGTCAGAGCCTGAAAGCGCCTGATACGAATCGGTAAAAAACTTGACCCGGGGCAAAAGCGGCCGGGCGTTTTTTATGGCTACCGGGTCGGTGGCGCGGACGCTGGCGCCTAAACTCAACAACTTCTTGATTAAGACTACGGAGCGGGCTTGGCGCATATCGTCAGTTTCCGGCTTGAAAGAAAGTCCCAGAACAGTCAGGATTTTACCTTTAAGTCCTCCGGGAAAGGCGGCTTTGATTTTGGTCAGAAAATAGTCAACTTGGTCGGCGTTGACCATGTCTACCTGGCGTAAAAACTTAAAGTCGTAGCCTAATTTTTTGGCAAAAGCGATCAGCGCCCAAGTGTCTTTGGGGAAACAACTGCCGCCGTAGCCGAGACCGGCGTTTAAAAAACTTCTGCCCACTCTGGGGTCCAGCCCCAATCCGGAGCTGACGTCTTTGATATCGGCGCCGACCTTGTCGCACAAAATGGCGATGGCGTTGATAAAGGAAATGCGGGTCGATAGCATAGCGTTTGAGGCATATTTGATCATTTGAGCCGATTGGGGTGAGGTGGCGACAACCGGGGCCTTAAGCTTCCGATGAAGGCGGATTAAGATGTCCCGGGCTTTTTTACTTTCGGCACCGATGACGATGCGGTCGGGCTTTAAAGCGTCGGCGACGGCAGAGCCTTCTTTTAAAAACTCGGGGTTGGCGGCAACGTCGAGCTTGACGCCGGCGTTGGCGTCCAGAATTTTGGCTACGGCTTGGGTGGTTGAGGGGGGGACGGTGCTTTTGATGACGATGACAGCGTAGTGGTCGAGGTTTTGGGCGATGGCTTTGGCGGCGGCGAAAACATACCTTGGGTCGTAGCTGCCGTCTTTCTGGGCGGGGGTGCCGACGCAGATAAAGACCACTTGAGCCTGTCTTAAAGCCTCATGGTAGCTGGTGGTAAAGCGGAGCCGAGCGCGATTTTTTTTGATTAGATCTTTCAAGCCGGGTTCGAAAATGGTGATCTTGCCCTTTTTTAGGGCGGCGATCTTTTTGGCGTCGATGTCCAGGCCGACGACCTGATGGCCTAAATGGGCCAAAACGGAGGCGGTGACTAAACCAACATAGCCAGTACCGATGACAGCAACCTTCATGGCATTACTATATCAGAAGGTTTGAGTTTTTTCAGGCTAAGTGACAGCCAAGGGGTGAAGCTGGCAGGGTCGGCTTTGATGGCTTGGTTTAGCCCGTCAAGACTCAAGTATTTGATCGCGGCTACTTCTTGACGGTTGATTTTCGGTTTTGAAGAAGAAAAGCCGATGAAAATGGTGTCGAGTTCGTGTTCGGAGCCAACCTTTAAGTACTTTGCCTGATAGGTAAATTTGGCGGCGGCGGCGAGTTTGGCAGAAAGACCCAACTCCTGTTTTAAGCACCGGGCGGCGGCCTCGGTAATGCTTTCTCCCGGTGAGGGGTGGGTACAGCTGGTATTTGACCAGGTCAGGGGCCAAAGGCGTTTGTGGCGACTTCTTTTTTGAAGCAGCAGCTCGCCTTTTTGATTAAAGACAAAGACCGACACAGCCCGATGGAGGCGGCCGCGGCCGTCGTGGGCCTTGACTTTTTTCATCATTCCCAAGGGGCGGTCCCGGCGGTTAACCAAAATCACCTGGTCGGAAAAAAGACTTAAAGTTTCTTTCTTGTCGGCGGCGATCTTTTTTTGCAAAGCTGAAAGCGACTTGGTGTAGGCCGGATCTCTAAGAAAATGGATCAGCTTAACGGAAAGGCGTTGGCCGTAGATATTGCGGTTAAGGTCGAAAAGATAGACTTCAAAGCTGTCGACGGATTCGCCCAGGACAAAGCGGGGGCCGTAGTAAGCCAAACCCAAGTGGTGGCTGCCGGCTAAAAGACAGCTGGCGGTGTAGATGCCGCGTTTTAGCTTTAAAGCCTTGCCTTTTAGGTCCAAGTTGGCGGTGGGAAAACCGATGGTGCGGCCGACTTTCCTGCCGGCGATCACCCTGCCGGAAACTGTCAGTGGGGCTTTAAGCTTTTTCATTGACGGCGGCTTTGGACAGGGACAAGGCTAAAATGTCGGCGAGTAAGACGATGGCGGCGACGATTTGGACCGGGGTTAAAACCTCTTTTAAAAAAACTAAGCCGATGAAGGCCGCCGACACCGGCCAGGTTAACTCGGCGAAAGTGGAGACTTTGGCTTGGGTGTTGGTCAAGCCCTTGTAGTAGATTAAGAAAGCCACCATGCCCGAGGAGAGGGCGATGCCGATCAAATAAAGCCACTGGGTGGAGGTGATGGCAGATAAAGGCAAGGTTTGGCCGGTGAGTCTGGCGACTAAGTAAGCCACGGGAATGGCCAAAGCAAAGCGCATAATGGCGGCGGCGATGTAGCTCAATCTTTTCAAAATCAACTTGCCCAAGACCGTCGCCGAGCCCCAAAAGAGGGCCGCGCCCATGGCCAGAAGAGCGGCCGATACTTCCCCGGTTTGACCGGCAAGCTGGGGGCGATAGCCGGGAAAAGCTAAAAAGTAGGCGGCGACCAAACCAACCAGCGCCATCAGGCTATAGCGGCGAGTCAATTTTTCTTTCAAAAGCAGGGCGGCCAGAGCGACGGCAAAGATGGGCTGGGTCTGCTGTAAAAGCACCACGACCGAGTACTGGATGTAGTTGACCTTGCCTAAAGCGGCGGTGTAAAAAATGGTGCCCAAGACAGAGGCGAAGACGACTATAGCCAGCATCACCAGCCAATCGCGTTTGGTCATTTTCCGGTACTCGTGCCAGACTCGGGGCAGAAAGGGTAGGGCGATTAAAACTCCGACCATGTGTTCGACCATGACCAGGGTGGCCGGCGGCAGCGAGTAAAGCTGGCGGCGCAGGAGGCCATCAAGGCTCCATAAAGTGGCAGCCAGCATGATCAGTAATGCCGAAAATCTTTTCATAGCGGCTTAGTTTATTCCTGTCTACCCAAGGATATTACCAGAATATCTACTAATAAAATAGCTCCGGCTAAGATTTGAACAAAGGTCAATCTTTCGCCCAAGAAAGAAAAGCCGATGATGGCGGCGGTAAGCGGATAAGTCAGTTCGGCAAAAGTGGATACTTTGGCTTCGGTCTTTTGTAAGCCTTTGTAGTAGAGCATGAAGGAGGCAATGCCGCCAAAAACGGCGATAAACAAAATCAGCCAAAACTGATTAGAGGTGATGGCGGCAAGAGAATAGGTTTGACCGGTAACTAGGCTGATCAGTAAGGCGGTGGGAGCGGTGATGGCAAAACGTAAAATGGCGGTGGCCATGTAGCTTAAGCGCGACAACATTAACTTAGATAAAACCGTGCCCGAGCCCCAGGCGGCCGCTGCCCCAAGAGCTAAAGCGGCGGCTGTTAACTCGCCGCCGTTACCTAAGAAAGTAGGTTTAAATTCGGGAAATGCCAGAAAATATGAAGCGGTTAAGGCGAGTATCCCAAAGACAGCGAAACGTTTGGTGATTCTTTCTTTAAGAATTAAAACGGCCAGTAAAACGGCAAAAATGGGCTGGGTTTGCTGGAGTAAAGCTACCACCGAGTAACTGATGTAGTCGACTCTTCCCAAGGCGGCGGTAAAAAGAGTGACGCCGATGGTGCCGGAGATTACCCCCACCCCCAGCATTACCCACCAATCTTTGGCTTTCATTTTTTTGTACTCGGGGAGAAAACGCGGTACCCAAGGCAGAAGAATTAACAACCTGACACAATACTCGATAGTCACCAGGGCGGGGGCAGGAATGGCTCTTAACTCGCGGCGGACAAAGGCGTCGATGCTCCAGATGAGGGCGGCAATAATAATCAACAGCGAATAACGCTTTTTCATAAACTCCAGCAGGCTGTTATATCAAAGTACACTAAATTGAAGGCCAGCTCAAGTTTTGGGTTTATTTGTCAAAAAAATCCTTCACTTCTCCTGTTTCTAAATCCACATAATACCAATTAAAAGTAGCGGTGTGGTCAGATACCCACTCGTAAGCATGAACGGTGTAAATGTTTCCGTCAACACCATCAACTTCAATAATAGGTCTTCCGTCGGTTGACGCAGAGGTGCCGTCAGGGCCGGTAAATAGATTAAGCCATTCCTGTACTTCCGGTATGTCTTTTACAAGTGATACGGCCTTATCGTTTCTTTTGGATAATTGATTAAAATAATATAAACCGCTTAGGATAATTAGAAGTAAAAGAATTTTGATTTTATTTGGCATGCTAACGGGTAGAATAATTTTAGCATTTTTTCTGGCAGGCGATGGTGGCAGTGTATACTACAAGAGATAAAGATTAATAGGGACTAGTTTATTATCCTAGGGTAAGAAAGGGAAATCTAATTTAGGGTGTTTTAAATCTGAGCCTTCGAAAACTCCAGCGTCGATCTTGTCCTTTGCCGTTAGTTAAACGAGAACCTTCTAGTGAAATACCTTGTATATGACGGTGAAGGCTACACATTGGATCCGAAGCGTGTAACACAGGCCAACCTCGACCCTTCCTTACGTCACTAGCTGAATCCGATCCTTGTATCGACCTTGGGTCGCTTTCATGGTATCTGCCTGACATAGTAAATACTATATGTTATTCAACAAAGAGTGTCAAGTGTTGCTAAAATGATTCTTTTACGTATATGTAAGGTAAAATAAAGATATGAAGATTGATATTCTGACGATTTTTCCTGACATGTTTGCCGGGCCGTTTGCGGAGAGTATCCTTCGCCGCGCCCAAGATAAAAAGCTGGTGAAGATTAAAATTCATAATCTGCGCCGCTGGGCCAAAGACCGGCATAAAACCGTTGACGACAGGCCTTTTGGCGGCGGGCCGGGCATGGTGATGCGGGTGGACATTATCGACAAAGCCCTAACCGCGCTCGGGTCTGGACACAAAATCTTACTCACTCCTCAAGGGAAAACTTTTAACCAACAAGCGGTGGCTAGCTTAAGCCGCAAAAAACATTTGATTTTGGTAGCCGGTCACTATGAAGGCTTTGACGAGCGCGTCCGCAACCTGGTGGACGAAGAAATCTCCATCGGCGACTATATTCTGACCGGAGGGGAACTGGCGGCGATGGTAGTAGTGGACGCGGTGGTGCGGCTAATTCCCGGCGTGGTGGGAGAAAAAGAGTCGGTCAAAGAAGAATCTTTCAGCCGCGCCTTGGGCGGCTTGGAGTATCCCCACTATACCCGCCCGGCGGACTATAAAGGCAAAAAGGTGCCTGAAGTTTTACTCTCCGGCGATCACACCGCTATCTCCAAATGGCGCGCCGAGCAGGCGAAAAAACGAACTAAACAGAGACGGCCGGATTTACTAAGATAATTTAAATTATCTTAGTGGATGAGGAGAGTTGTTGTTTCAAAGTAGAAAGGGCTTGGTCGATGGTAGACATGGTGACGCCAAGGTCACGCTTGAGCTTGGCGTTGGATAGCTTAAGATACTGTTGGCGGGGGCGGGTATCGGTCTTGGCATAATCCTTAAAACTCCCCTGTTTAATCGTGCCGGGAAGATTAAAAGTAGTTTTAATTTTTTGAGCCAGATCAAAAGGGCTAAGCCCGCTTGAACCGACAAGGTGGTAGGTGCCGCTGGGTTTCTTGTCAAGAAAAACTTTGAGGGCGGTGGCGATGTCGTCGATAAAAGTCGGGATGATGGTTTGATCGGCAAACATGGGGTGGAGCGAATCGGTTTTCAGTTTGTCGATGATACTTCTGACCAAATCAAGTTTTGACGCAAAATGGCTTCGGAAAGGAAAGGCGATTCTGACGATGGCGGCTGGGGCGCCGGATTTTCTGACCGCTTCCTCGGCCATGAGCTTGGTCTGGCCGTACCATTCGATGGGATGGGTGGAGTCTTCTTCGGTGTACCCGCCAGGGGGCGGGTTTTTGCCGTCAAAAACAAAATCGGTGGAGACGTGGATAAGATAAAGCTTTCTCTCGGCGGCAACTCGAGCAATGTTTTGGCTGCCGACGACGTTGACCTGGTAAACCAATCCCTCCCTGTCACCTTTTTGCTGTGAAGCTTTAGAAACATCGGTAAAGGCAGCCAGGTGGATTAGGCCGTGGGCCTCGGGGTGGGCGGAAATGACTCTGTCTACTTGGCTTTTATCGGTAATGTCGATGCCGGTAGCAAGATCAAGGTTGACAAAGTCGTATTGAGAAGACAAAAGTTCCACCACCCGGGAACCGACCAGACCGGAAAGGCCGGTGCCCAAGATAAGGGATTTGGCTGCCATCGGTTTACTCCCTCTTAAGTTGCCAAAAGTCTTCGCCTAAAAGATCCGAAGGGAGCCTCAACTCGTCGGGGTCTTTGGGGTTGAAGGCTTGGTTGGTGAAGTAAATCACCGAGCACGTCCCTTGCCAGAGGTTGGCAGCGCCGTGGGCGATGCCGGTGGGAACGTACAAGAGCTGGCTCGCGTGGGCGCCTAAAGTTAAACGCATCACTTGGTCCTTGGTGGGAGAATCTTGGCGCAAATCTTTGAGCCCGACTAACAGCCGGTGGCGGGCCGGGACGTACCAAATGTCGTCTTGTTTTAAGTGAAGGTGAAAGGCTTTGACCGCGCCGGGCTGCATGTTGGAAATGCTAATTTGCCTGACTTCAAACTTAGGAAAGGTTTCCAGCGCGCCGGCTTTGATCCGCCCCAGTTCGGTAAAATCGCCGCCTTCGTCGTGGTAGAGCTTTAAGTCAATCAACTTGACGCCGTCGATGACCGGTTTGCCGCCGTACTCCTGGACGGTAATTTGGGGGTGGTACTGGGAAGAAATGTTATCTAGTTTCATAATTTTCTATTTTACCATTTTTAAAGGCTGCCACCAGTCCCGATTGTTTCGGTACCAGTCAACGGTTTGTTTTAAGTAAATGTCAAAGCTGTAGCGGGGTTGGTAGTTTAACTTTCTTTGAGCTTTGGACCAATCCAGCGCATAGCGGCGATCATGAGCTGGGCGGTCTTTGACAAACTCTATCTGTGACTCAGGCTCACCCATTATTTTTAAAATCTTTTTGACTACGGTTAGATTGTCCAGGTCTTCGGTCAGGCCGCCGATGCAGTAAGTGGCGCCGGCCTGACCTTTTTTTAACACCTGTTCGATGGCCCGGCAGTGGTCTTCGACGTAGAGCCAGTCTCTAACGTTTTTGCCGTCGCCGTAGACGGGGACTTTTTTGCCTTCGATGAGGTTGGTGACTGTTAAGGGAATGAGCTTTTCGGGAAACTGGTAGGGGCCGTAGTTGTTGGAGGTGTTGGTGATGGTGGTTTTTATACCAAAAGTTTTGTGGTAGGCCCGAATCAAGTGATCGGAAGCCGCCTTGGTGGCGGCATAGGGGCTGTTGGGGCGAAAGTGACTTTTTTCCGAGAATTTTTTGTTCGACCCCAGCGCCAGCGAGCCGTAGACTTCATCGGTGGAGATATGGTGAAAGTGGCTTAACTGGTGTTTAACGGCGGCAGCCAGTAGCACCTGGGTACCGACGACGTTGGTGACCACAAAGACCGCCGGGTTGTCGATGGAGCGGTCGACGTGAGATTCAGCGGCAAAGTGGACGACGATGTCAACCCCGGCCATGGCCTGGTCGACAACTTTAGGGTCGGCAATATCGCCTTTGACAAACTGGTAGCGGGGGTTGCCCTCGAGCGCCTTGAGGTTGGCAAGATTACCGGCGTAAGTTAATTTATCGAGATTAACTATCTGGTCATTAGGATGATTCTTAACCCAGTAGTGGATAAAGTTTGAACCGATAAAGCCAGCGCCACCGGTGACTAAAATTTTCATATGCTTATTTTACCAGCTACCGGAGGCTCCGCCACCACCAGAAGAGCCGCCGCCAAAACCGCCGGAAGAACCCCCGGAAGAACCACCGGAAGAAAAACCGCCTCGGGAAGACCACCAAGAATTGGCCAGACCCCTTTTTTGTCGAGTGCGGTAGTTTTTGGACAAGATAAAGTCTAAAAGCAAACCCAAGAGGCCGATGAAAATTCCGCCGACTAGGGAAAAGAATAAAAGACCTAAGACAAAACCTAAAGCCCCACCGGGCCAAAAACGCTTAGTCCGGCCCAAAAAGGCCAAGGCATAAAGCGACAAAATTATCAAAACTAAGGGCAAAAAGTTAAAAGTCGACGCACCCGCTTCGGCTGGCTCATCAAAAGCGCCAGGATCTTGGGATAAAACTTCAATGATGGCGGTAACTGCCGCAATGACTCCGGCGTCGTAGTCACCGACTTTAAATTGAGGGGTAATTTCGCTTCTTATGATATTTCCCGCCCGAGAGTCAGTTAAAATCGCCTCGGCGCCGTAGCCGACCTCGATTTTTAACTGTCGGTCGTCAACGGCAATTAAAAGCAAAACGCCGTTGTCTTGACCCTTTTTGCCGATGCCCCATTGTTCAAAAAGCGCCACGGCTACGTTTTCGACCGTATCGCCTTCAAGGCTTTTGAGGGTTACCACCGCGATTTCGTAGCCGCTGGCGGCTTCAAAAGCCGTCAGGTCGTTTTCTAACGTGGCTTTGGTGTCTTCTGACAGGACTTGGGCAAAGTCGTTGACATAACCTGCTGGTTGGGGAAAATCCCTGGCCAAAACTTGCCCCGCCAGAATTACCCCGCCTAAGATCAAAGCCAAACTCACCTTTAATAGCTTTTTCATGGTTATTGACCCAGATCTACTTGAGGAGCCTGCTCGGCCTCCGGGGTGGCCTCAAAATAGGCCCTGGCGTCAAAGTTAAAGCTGTTAGCAATCAGGTTGGTAGGAAAACGCTTGATAGTGGTGTTGTAGTCTCTTACTTGGTCGTTGTAGCGTTTTCTCTCGACGCTGACCCTGTTTTCAGTCCCGGCCAGTTCGTCCATGAGAGACAAAACGGCGGTGTTGGACTGGAGTTGGGGGTAGTTCTCGACTATGACCAGAAGCCTACCCAGGGCTGATTCTAGATCTGTAGCGGCTTGGGCCTTGGCGTCGATAGTGCCAGCGCCGGAATAGCGGGTTCTGGCCTCGGCTATAGCTCCAAATACCTCTTGTTCTTGGGTAAAAATGCCCTTAACTGAGTTAACCAGGTTAGGAATAAGGTCAAAACGCCTTTGGTATTGGGTTTCGACCTGGGCCCACTGATTGTCGATGTTTTGGGTTTTGGCGACTAGGGAGTTATAGGTAGAGACTAAAGAAAGGCCTACTAAGACGACTAAAACGCCTAACCCGAGTAAAAATTTTTTCATATTTTTTCACCCCCTTTTCACTTGAACATCAATTTTGTTCTAAGTATGTTTGTCGGCCACCTTTGAGGCTCCGTATGATTCTGGTTTGGTCTTGGCGGTAAAACCGTTGCCGGTCACCATGCCAACGACTTCCCTGATCATGTCGCGGGTCTCGCCGGCGCGGCCGACGTCGATGTGAATTTCTAGTTCGTAATGGCCGTGGCCGTTGAGGCGGCGGTTTAGGCTGGGCAGAAAAATTTGGGCGGTCTCCAAAGACAAAAGGGTTTCCAGGTAAATTTTGTCGCGTAAGGACTTGGCGGCCTCTTCTAACTTGCCTTGCCAGAAATAACGACCGCCAAAACCGACCCGGTGGACGACGATGGCGGTAACCAATTTGAGCTTAGAAATGCCGTTTTGGCCGCGCTTGTGAGAGTCGGAACCGATAATCAGCCGGTAGGTAGCGTTGGGCTCGGCTTCGATGAAGCTGGCGACGGCCTCGATTAAATCATTTTGTTTGAGTTTCCCTAAGGTAGGACTGACAAACATACTAAAAAAGGGTGTAGATGAAGGGGGCAAAGGCAGAGCCTTCTGTAAAGATAATTAAAAGTCCAAACAAAAGAAACACCACCAGCATGGGAGCCAGCCACCAGAGTTTGGCCTGCCAAAGAAAGGCAAAAAGCTCACCGATAATCGAACCCCTCTGTTTACCTTTTTGGGCGGCGGATTTAAGTTGGTTCATAGGCTCAATTATACCGCTTTTTAATCCGGTTCGAAACGGTCGCGGTGCCGGCGGTTTCTGTCGGTGACGGTGACTTGTTCTTTTTCAACCAAGAAATTGCCTAAAACGACGTCATCAATGTTGGTTCCCATGAAGCAATTGTAAGCCTCCTCTGGGGTACAGACGATGGGTTCGCCCCGGACGTTAAACGAGGTGTTGATCAAGACGGCGCAGCCGGTAATCTTTTCAAACTTGTTGATGATGCCCCAGTAAAAGGGGTTTTGCCGGCGGTTGACCGACTGGATGCGGGCGGAGTTGTCGACGTGGGTGACGGCGGGAATATCTTTGGTTTTGACCTGGGCCACCAAAAGCATGTAAGGGGTGGGGCGGTCGATGTCAAAATAATCGCTTAAGTATTCCTCCATTACCACCGGGGCAAAGGGACGGAAGTCTTCTCTGAATTTGATCTTCAGGTTGACCCGGTCTTGGTTTTCGGGGTTTCTGGCGTCGGCTAAAATCGAGCGGTTGCCCAAGGCCCGCGGGCCCCACTCCATCCGACCGGCAAAGATGCCGACGACGCGTTGGGCGACCAATTTGGCGGCTATGACCTGGAAAAGTTTTTGTTTATCGTTAAAGTGGCGGTAGGTGACGTCTTTGGCCTGAAGCATACTTTTGATGTCACTTTCGGAAAATTGGGGGCCAAAGTAAGCGGTGTCAAAGACAAAGTTCCTTTTTTTATTCAAGAGGCAATTTTCGATATAGTAGGCGACCCCCAAAGCGCCGCCGGCGTCACCGGCTGCCGGCTGGACAAAGAGGTTTTTGAAAGGGGTTTCCCTGATGATCCGGCCGTTGGCGACGCAGTTTAAGGCCACGCCTCCTGCCAGACATAAATTTTCCTCCCCGGTTTCTTGACAAAGACTCTTGGCCATTTTGAGAATCACCTCTTCGGTGACCACCTGGATACTTTTGGCTACATCTTCATAGTGTTGAGTTAAAGGGGCTTCGGGGTCGCGGACGCCTGACTTACCCAAAAGCTTGATGAAACGGTCGTTAATCATTCTCAAACCGTACTCATAGGAAAAATACTTAAGGTTCAACTTAAAACTGCCGTCGGCTTTGATGTCGATGAGCTTATCTTTGATCAGCTTAACGTAGCGAGGCTTACCGTAAGGAGACAGCCCCATGAGTTTGTACTCGCCGGAGTTAACCTTGAAGCCGCAATAGTAAGTGAAAGCGGTGTAAAGCAGGCCCAAAGAATGGGGAAAGTCGATCTGGTGGGTGAGACTGATTTTATTCCCCCGGCCGACTCCCTTAGTGGCGGTGGCCCACTCGCCGACGCCGTCGATGGTCAAAATGGCAGCGGATTTGAAAGGAGAAACCAGGAAAGCGCTGGCGGCGTGGGACAAGTGGTGAGGAATAAAAACGACGTCGCCATCCCAGTTTAACTCCTGCTGGATTAAATATTTGATCCAGAGTTTTTGCTTGAGCCAAATGGGCATGGCCTTAAGAAAAGAAAACAAACCCTTGGGAGCGGTAGCTAAATAGGTTTTTAACAAGCGCTCAAACTTGATAAAAGGCTTTTCGTAGAAACCGACATAATCAAGATCTTTGACCTTGATACCGGCTTCTTTGAGACAGTAATCGATGGCGTTTTTGGGAAAAGATTCATCGTGTTTAACCCGGGTGAAGCGTTCTTCCTGGGCGGCGGCTAAAATTTTGCCGTCTTTTAACAGAGCTGCGGCCGAGTCGTGGTAAAAACAGGAAATACCCAGGATGTACATAAATTAGAACTGCTGGTAGGCGTTTTTGATGTCGTCCTCTGGTTCGCGGGGCTGCCAGTAAGTGTCGGGGTTTTTGATAAACAACCTTTTAATCCCGATAACCAGCTGAAACACCAACCCAAAAGGAGTGACCAAAAAATAATAGAAAATTCCCAGAATTAAAGTGGTCTGGATCTTACCTAAACCAGCCGCAAGTTTTTTTAACCAAGCTATAAGCGGTTTAACCATGAGCGAATTGTACCATGGTTGAAAAGGGTTTCTGCCAGTTTTCTGTGGCCGGCGGGAGCGGGGTGGCCGTCTTGGGGGAAAAAATAACTCCGGTAGCTTTGATCCACCAAAAGCGGCAAAGGGTCAAGGAAAGAAATCGACTGGACGGCAAAAAGGTCTTTGAAGCGCTGTTGAGGCTCAAGGTCTTGGGGCAACTCGCCGGCTTGGCCCAAAGGAAAAGTCTGGCTGGGGGCGGGAATGATGTTGACCAGTAAGGGAATGTTTTCGGCGACAAGCAACTGGTTTAGCCCCAAAAGCACTTGGTCGAGTTTGTCCCAAAGCTCACCCATCTGCCTGCTGCAGTCTAAAACGTAGAGACAGGCTTCGGCCTCTTGGGCAGGGATGGTTTGAGGTTCAGTTAACCTCAACCATTTTTTGATGTTGGTGACGGTGGCGGGCGAGTTTTGCTCCAAATTAGTCATGGCTAAAATTGCCAGGTGAGAGTTTTTAAGTAAAGGCAGGCGGAATTTCCAATTGCTGGAAACTCTTTCCACATGGTAGCCGCCGCGGACGGCCCGGTCGGTAGACTCGATGGCGCTGGGTAAACCTTTGTCGTCGGTTTTGACCCAGACCATTTCGCGTAAATCGGCAATGTCGTTGTAAGGAAAAAGGTTTAAGATAATAAGGTCGGGTTTTAACTTTAAGCCTTCTTGGTTTAAATAAACGTAATAGCTGTCGGGGGCAAAGCCGTCGTGCCAGCCGGCGTTTATCACCTCGATGTTCCTACCTTGGGCTTCCTGAGTCAGTTTTTCCTCTAAAATATAAGAGAAAGTTTGCTCGTCGTCGACTCCCCAACCAAAAGTGACCGAGTCGCCGAGCATGAGCACGCGGTAGGTGTCAGCGGGTTTGTCGATGGCAAACTCTTTCCCCCGATAGCCCAAGGAATTGGTGGTGTAGTGGGCGGTAAACTCGTGAGTCAAGGCTTGGTGCTCGGCGTCGAGGTTGGGTAACAAGGTGGAGGGAAGACTCTGGCTTTTTTTAAACACCCGGGGGCTGACTGATTGAGCCTGACTAAGAGTGAGTTGGGGTTTGAATAAGCGGACGGCGGCTTCGGCAAGACTCAAGGCTAAAGCGGTAGAGACAACGACCAAGGCCAAGACGGCTAAAAATGATTTTTTCGGCGCCGGCCTCATTTAACTATGATAGCACACTCACCTGTCTTTGATCAGGCCGCCTATAATCCGATGAGAAAAAACAACTTTGCCTTTGAAGCGGATTTCCTCGTAGCCGGAAAACATTTTAATATCCCCTTGTTGTTGGTAACGGTATTGCCAATCGCCCCGAGTCAGACTTTTGGGGCCGCGAAAAGAGTGCCAAGTTTTGGGTTTGGTGGTAAGGCAAGTTTTAAGAAATTGAAAACAATCTTTTGACAGGTGATCAAGGCCATCGGCCATGCCGCCGCCGTAGAGAGCGTTCCAAACCGGTTTGCCTTTGAAACGCACCAACTCGGTGCCCCAGGAGCGGTAGTGGCCGGTGTAGGAATCGCGGTAGAACCAGTCGCCGTCTTTGAAAGTCAACTCGTAGTAGCCCGGCCTTTGGGATTTTTTCTCATAGCCTCCCCCGCCGGCGTAGGTAGCCGCAGTAGCTTTTTGAAGAAACTGGTCGAGGGTTTTGAGAGGAAAGCTAGGCATGATTCGATTTTAGAATAATTAGTAATGCCTTAACAGCATAATAGGCAGAGACGGCGGTGAGAATGTGCCAAGTAAAATGAGTGCCAACCGGAAAGTGGAGGCAGACTACCGGTTCAATCGTGCGAAAGAAAATGGCCAAAGAATAAATTATAAAGACGCTAAAAAATCCCCTCGCTTGCGGCCCAAACTTTTTGACCGCTACTAGTCCCATGCCTAAAAGAGTAGCCGCGTTGAAAAAGTGGCGGATAGAGCCGTTCAAGAATTCTCGAGGTGTAGCGATGGTGATGACTAGTAAAGTGGCGGCAAAGGTTGGGGTTGTGAATAAAGCTTTAGCAGAAGTTTTGACAAATTTTTTAATAAACAGGTAGAAGAAAACCAAAAAGAAAAGATAGATGGGAGCAACATCCATAAGCATGGTATACGGGCTTCTAAAAGTGTGGTAGGTGGTGCTACCTACTGCTATCAGCAAAACAGATAAAGGCAAAAGCTTCACTTTCCAGTCAGCGATTTGGTGTTTTTTGACTAATTGCCAAATGTAATAGGCAGAGATGAATAAAGCCAAGTTAGTAATGGCGTTAACCGGCTCGGCGTTCCAGGCACTTGAACCAGCTCTTTCTCAGTATTCGGTGTAGGGCAATAAAGATAAATAGTTAGTCATTTTTCCAGGCTGTGCCACAGGGCGATTGAGCCGTATGATTTGTAGGGAGACCAAGGGGCGATGATTTTTTCAATGCGAGTCGGGCTGACGCGACGCAGGCGGTAGAGTTTAATTATGGCTTTTCTTAACCCCAAATCGCCGTGAGAAAAAACGTCTTCGCGGCCCAGGGTAAAAATCAAAAACATTTCACTTGTCCAGGGTCCGATGCCTTTGACTTGGGTTAAGTGGTCAATAACTTCGTCGTCGGCCATTTGCTCAAGCTTATTAAGCTTTAAGCTGCCGTCCAAAAACTTTTCAGCTAAATCTTTTATGTAGGAAACTTTGCCCCAGGACATACCTACCGAGCGAAGTTTAGCGTCGGCAATTTTAAGCGCCTGGTGCGGCGAAACCTTGCCGTCGGCAAATAAACCCTCCCAGCGACTGATAATGGCGTCAGCGGCTTTAGTGGAAAGTTGCTGGCTAATTAGCTCACGGCTCAAGGACCGAAAGTAGTCGGACAGGCGCCACTTTTTGACCCAAGGTTTGAGCCAAACGGCAAAATCCAGATCCTGCATCACCTGGTGGATTACCGGGTCGACTTTTTTAAAGTGATTTTTGACTCTTTTATAGTCGACCATTAATAGTTAAATAATTTAAATTATCTTACTAGTGCTGGATTGCTGCTTTTTGGCTTTTATCTCACGCCAAAAACCTGTGCCTTTGCCGCGACCGACTGTTAAAGCATCTAGAGCAAAGTTTTCTATCTTGTCAAAGATCGACTTAATTTTTTGCTCCCTTAAAATCCTGTCTACAACTTTATGATACCCCTGGCCGGAATACTTGAGTTTACGATTAACGTCGGCAATGGTCGATTGACTAACTTTAATTAGTTTTTTGATCGCTTCGTAGTTGTAACCCTGTTTCAACATTAAAGCAATAGTGATTCGTTTTGATAAAACTATTCTCTCCGTAGGGGACAAAAAGTCTTTTAAAAAAAGTAAAATGTCCTCATGTTTATAAAGTAAGGAGAGAGTTTCTAGAAAAATTGAGTTTATTTCTTGCTTAACTTTATCGGCTAAGAAGTACCGGGAAACTTGTGACATAGTTAAATGATTTAAATTATCTAACTAACTAACTTTACTTATAATACTTCTTCTCTTTCAACTTGTCAGGCAGGAGCGAGTGACGGGGATATTTCTGGTAGCCTTGGCCGTAGCCTAAGTTTTTCATGAGGCTAGTGACCGGGTTTCTGATTGACAGGGGCACGGGCAGGTTGCCGTGCTTTTTGACGTCGGCCAGGGCGGCCATGTAGGCGTCGTAGGCGGAGCGGTCTTTGGGGGCTTTGCTCAAATAAACCACGCCGTGGGCTAAGTTTTCCTGACACTCGGGGTAGCCGATGGTTTCACAGGCTCTGAAGACTCCGTTGGCCACCACCAAGGCGGTGGGCTGGGCCATGCCGATGTCTTCGGAGGCAAAAACGACCATGCGCCGGGCGATAAACAAGGGGTCTTCGCCGGCGTCGACCATGCGGGCCAGATAATAAAGGGCGGCGTTGACATCGGAAGCGCGCATGGATTTGATAAAGGCGGAAATGGTGTTGAAGTGCTCCTCGCCGGCTTTGTCGTAGCGTAAATGCTTAGACTGGAGGGCGGATTTAAGATTGGCGATAGTGATGGACCGATACAACTTATGGGTGGCTTCGAGCAAGTTTAAGGCCTGGCGGGCGTCGCCGTTGGCAAAAGTGATGACAAAGTCGCGGGCCGAGTTTGACAGTTTGACTTTTAAAGCTTTGGCGCCGCGAGTGGTAATTTTAACTAAGTCTTTTTCCGAAAGCTCATATAGGACAAACACCTGGCAGCGGGATAAAAGTGGGCCGATGACTTCAAAAGAGGGGTTTTCGGTAGTGGCGCCGATTAGAGTAATGGTGCCGTCTTCGACAAAGGGCAAAAGAAAGTCCTGCTGGGCCTTGTTGAAACGGTGGATTTCGTCGAGGAAGACAACGGTTTTTGGTTCACTCCGGGAGAGTCCCTTCGGCCACTCCCGGAGTGTGGGACGGTTGGCTTCTTCGACCACTTTTTTGACGTCGGCTTTGCCGGCAGACACGGCCGAGAGGTGGTGAAACTGGGAGTCGGTTTCGTGGGCGATAATGCGAGCCAGCGTAGTTTTGCCGCAGCCGGGCGGGCCCCAAAAAATCATCGAGTGGATTTGGTTTAAACCTATCGCTTGGGCGATAGGTTTGCCTTTACCGACCAAGTGGTCCTGGCCGATGAAGTCTTTTAAGCGTTGAGGTCTTAGCCTGTCCGCCAGAGGAGCTTTTGACATAATACCAAACTAAACCCAAAGAGAAACTTTGTCAACCTTTATTTACCGGGAATGGCGATGCCTTTAACCACTTGCTGGTACTGGTCGCCCAGCTTTTTCTTGGCCCAGTAGCGGTTAGAACGGTAAAGGGAATAAAAGGTGCCGGCGTCGGACCAGAAGCCGGAAAGCTCGGCCCAGTTTAGCCGGCCCTTTTTAAGGTAAGCGTTGTTGATGTCGGTGACCTCGAGCTCTCCCCTGCCGGAAGGTTTGAGGGATTTGATGATATCAAAAACGGTAGTGTCGTAGATATACAGGCCGGTGACGGCGTAAGGGGAAACGGCTTTTGGGGGCTTTTCGTGGATGGTGATTATTTTTTGCGGGTCGTTTTTATCAAACTCCGGATTGCCGAAGCGTTCGGGGTCGGGGACTTTTTTTAAGAAAATGGTAGCGCCCTGCTTAAAATTCTTGACCGGACTACTAATGTCGGCGTCGGTGGTGTTGTCGCCTAAGATGATGGTGACGGGGCCGTGGTCGGCAAAGTCCTCGGCGTAGCTTAAAGCGTCGGCGATGCCTTTGGAACCGCCTTCCTGGTAGGCGTACTCTAAATGGTCAAGGCCGAACTGCTTGCCGTTTTTTAAGACGCTGACGAACTGGCCGGCGTGGATTTCTCCGGCGATGACCAGGATGTTTTTTATGCCGGCTTTGACCAGGGTCTGAATGGGGTAAAAAATCATCGGCTGGTCGTAGACTGGGAGCAAGTGTTTGTTGGTGGGTAAAGTCAGGGGCTCGAGTCTGGTGCCTTTGCCGCCGGCTAAAATGACGCCTTTCATAACTTTTCCTTTTTTAAGCTCGGTAACTTATAAAAATTAAGATCGCGGTGCCTAAGAAACTTAAGAATAAATATTCTAGCACAACCAGAAGGTGGAGGCTTTTGTCGGTAAGATGGATGATAATGCCGTAGAGAAAATAAACCAGGCCGATGACCACGGCGGTAACCAGGCGCAAGTCCGGCAGGGTTAGGTAAACTACTGCCAAGACGGCCAAAATCAGGGCTAACCACAGGTTTTGCCTCATAGGATCAAGCCTTGTTTAACAAACAAGAGGATCAAAAGTAGTATACCTAAAAAGATAAAGTGAGCCAAACTCTTGCCGGAAAGGCGGGTGATTTTCTTCCTGGTGATGACAACGGCGTCGATGACGATTAACGCCAAAAGCAGTAAAGTTAAGCTCAATGACATGGCCCGGGTCAATTGAAATGAGTTTAAGAAGGGAAAACGGTCATAAAGACCGGCGACCCGGGGTTGGTCGATCAGGGCAACGGTGACCTGCTCGGGGGTGGCGATTTCTTCGGTAGGCTCGGCCCCGACGCTGGCGATCGGGGTGGCCGTTTCTTCGGCGGCCACTTCGGCCACGGCGACTTGGGCCACTTGAGCCGAAGCCGGGGTACCAAACATTTGGACGACTAAAGTGGTTTCTTGACCCATGAAGTTGCCGCTGACCACGGCGATGCCGATGTCGTGGTAGCGGGGGGAAACGATGTTGGCTTTATGGGTGGGCGAGTTCATCCAGGCGGAGACGACCGAACCAGAATCCATAAAATCGCGGGCGAGGTTTTCGCCGGCGTAAAGATAAGAGTAGCCGGAGGCACCAAAAAAGTACCAAGGGGTAGTGCCGTCGGGTGAAGTGTGCGACCAGTAGTTTTTAGCCATCATGTCGGAGGCTTTTAATGAGGCGGCGTTGGCTAATGCCTGGTTGACGGATAGCGTCGGCAATCCCAGCTCGGCGCGTTTGGCGTTGGTAAGATTGACCAAATCGGCCGCGCTGATCGAGGAAGCAATGCCTAAAACTCCAGGGACTGCCCGGCCGACCACGGTGATTAACAGCTGGCCGACGATAATCAAGAGCAAAAAAGAGCTTAACGAAGATAGCTGGAGGGCTTTGGCTTTGTAGTTGTTTGACCCACGCGGGGTAAACAAATGGGCAAGCATTTCACGCATATGATCATTCTAGATAATGGTCGATTGTTTCACAAGTGGAAAGGCAATAAATATTATGCTAGCATGGACGAGATGTTGAGACGGGTAACAAATTTGATTCTGGCTTTGATTTTTGGTTTGTTGGTTTCGGTTGTTCCCGCCCACGCTGCCGAAGCCACCCAAAGGGTAATTGTTAAATTCAAACCCGCAGTCCCCCAAGTGATCCAAAATCGGCTTAATGACCAGCTTAGGGTGAGGTTAATCGAGTCGCTTTTGACAGCCAGAACATTCGTGGTAGCCGTCCCGGCAGGTTTAGAAGAAACAGTGGCCAACTTCTATCAAAGGAGCCGGTTGGTAGATTACGCCGAGCCGGACGGTTTCGCCCAAGCGGTGGAAATCCCCAACGACCCGGAGTTTGCCAACCAGTGGGGCCAGACAAAAATCGAAACGCCCCAAGCTTGGGATACGACTAGCGGCGGCCCCGGCGTGCAGGTGGCTATTTTAGATACGGGGATTACTGATAATCACACCGATTTAACCGGCAAAGTCGATTCTTGGGTGAACTTTACCGACGCGGCTTCAAGCTACGACAACAACAGTCACGGCACGCATGTGGCTGGCATCGTGGCGGCAATGACCAACAACAACTTAGGGGTAGCCGGCACCGGCAGGGACAGCCGACTTCAATCAGTTAAAGTATTGAATGACTCTGGCAGCGGCTATTATTCCTGGGTAGCCAATGGCATTTACTGGGCAGCGGATAACGGCGCCGAGGTGATCAACATGAGCTTGGGAGGCACCAGCCGGTCAACGGCTCTGGAACAGGCAGTCAATTACGCCTGGAGCAAAGGAGTAGTCTTGGCGGCGGCGGCGGGCAACAACGGCTCAAGTTCAAGACTTTATCCGGCCTATTACGCCAACAACATCGCCGTGGCGGCGACAGACCAAAACGACCGCAAAGCCAGCTGGTCTAACTATGGCTCGTGGGTGGATGTGGCTGCTCCCGGAGTGAGCATCGTCTCGACTACGCCAGACGAAAATTACGCTTACTACTCGGGTACAAGCATGGCCACGCCGCACGTGGCCGGAGTGGCGGCTTTGATCTTTGACGCTTTCCCGGGCTACACCAACCAACAGGTTCGCGACCGCCTCGAGTCAACCGCCGACAATATTTCAGGCACCGGCTGGTACTGGCAGTACGGCCGAATCAATGCCGCCACCGCTGTCAGCGGGGCGGCAGCCTCACCCAGCCCCTCGCCGTCACCGTCTCCGAGTCCGTTACCGTCACCGAGCCCATCCCCGTCTCCCTCACCCAACCCCAGTCCTTCGCCGTCTCCAAGCCCGTCGCCTTCGCCCAGCCCGAGTCCGGTGCCATCACCATCATCGTCACCAAGCCCCAGCCCTTCACCGTCTCCGTCACCCTGGTGGTGTATATATGCACCTCGACACCGCCTGTGTCAGTAACCTAAACTCATGAAACCCTTTTTATTTAGCCTTGGTTTGCTGGCGGCGGTAACCACCGGCGACAGTTACTCCAAGACCGAAGTGACTACTCAAATCGAAGGCGAAGGCCAGGTTTATACCCGGATCGAACAGGAAGTTAACGGGGAAAAACAGGTGCTGGAAGCGAATGAGCCCGGGACTTATAAACTCGAGTTCGGCAGTCCACCCCAAGAAATGGTAGTTGAGGCCAGCGATTCGGCCGAGGCGGACCAGATCCCAGAACCGGAAACTGTAAGGCAAAAAACAAAGAGTTTTCTCTTGAGGATACTTCAGTCAATTAAATCGCTGCTTGACAAAATTCTACCAAGTCGGTAGAACTATATATTTAGTCAATTAAACTGGCGCTTGACAGCACCAGGAAAAGTTTCTAGACTACTTTAACACTTGCCTGCCCAGTAAAGTGTCAGGTTTTTATGACCGACAACCAAACTGGCTGGCTAACAATTTCGTTTAATATCAACCGACCGAATTCTGGGTCGGTTTTTTTGTTGCCTACTATCCCTCTCTAACTAAGTTGAACCCTTGAAAGGGGGTGAAAAATAAATGGTAAAGAAATTAATTGCAGCAGGTGCCGGCGCTTTGATGCTGGCTTCCGTCGCCACCCCGGCTTTTGCTTGGCACTGGTGGGGCGGATCTGATGATCTGACCGTCAGCAACCACGCCTGGGTGAAAAATACAGTCATCACCACAGCCGATACCGGAGACAACAGTATTCACGGTAAATACGTCTTCGGCGGTGACATTGACACTGGTGACGCGTTAGCTGGAGCTGACGTGCTCAACCAGGTCAACTACACTGAAGTTGCTGGCTGTGACTGTTTTGATGATGTCACCATCAGAAACCGAGCCGGCGTGAGAAACTTTGTCTACACCTCGGCCGATACCGGAGACAACAGCATCCACGGAAAACTGGTCTTCGGCGGTGACATTGACACTGGTGACGCGTTAGCTGGAGCCTTCGTCACGAACGTGGTCAACACCAACATTGTTGGTGAGTAAACCCTACTTTATTGTCCCGCGAAGGGGGGTAAACGCCTCCCTTCCGGGGCAAGGGTAGAAAGAAGTTTTTAAATGAAAAAATTATTAGCCATTATCTTAATATTACTTTTGACCGTCGGCCCGATGCTGGGGCCGATGGCGGTTTATGCCGACGAGGCCGTGCCGTCGGCAGAGACCGAAGAGACGGTCGAACCTGAGTCCTCGCCCGAACCGGAATCATCGACTACAGTTGAAAACGAGGCCGAGGTGACCAACGAGGTCGAATCGACGGCCAATACGGGCGAGAACACGATTGAGCAGACAGATCCTTCACCCTCACCTTCCCCTAGCGCAGAGCCTTCCACTGAAGCTACTCCCTCGGCAATCACTACCGGCGACTCGGTGGCGGTAACCGAAGTCGAAAATCAAGTCAACTCGACCGAGGTCAACTCCCAAGTGATTCAACTGACCATCAATATTTTCTCTGCCGGGGACGTGGATTTGTCCGACCCGGCGATAATTCAGCAAATCGCCGAACAGGCGGTAGCAGACAACAGCGGAGAAACGGAAATCAACGTGGTGGCCTTTAGCGTCGACAACCTGGCCTATGTGTCTAACGAGATTGTGTCGACAGCCAACACGGGTGACAACACGATTGAGGCAACGGGGTCGGCGGAAATTAACACCGGCGACGCCTACAGCGTGGTGTCTTTGTTAAACCAGTTAAATACCACCATCGTCGACTCGACCCTCTACCTGGTGACCATCAACGTTTTCGGCGAGCTTGACGGAAATATTATCCTGCCGGAGCTTACCGGCGCCAACAGTTCATCTGGCTGCTGTGACGGTGATACTCAAATCAACAACCAGGCGGTGGTGGAAAACCAGGTAGCAAGTAACGCCAACTCCGGCGGCAACGCGGTGGCGGCTCAAGAAGAAGCCGAGATCACCACCGGCGAAGCCACCAGCGTGGTCAATGTAGTCAACATAGTCAACCAAACCTGGATCAATGTTTTGTTTCATTACTTAGTGGTCAACACCTTTGGCAGCTGGACCGGCAGTTTCCTGGGCTGGGACGACTTTTTGGCTCAAGCGGCGGGAGATTTAACCTTAACCTCAAGCAGTCAAAATCAGGGAGATGCCGACTGTGATGGCTGTATCGGCGACGTTGATGTTACCAACCAGGCATACCTTTCAAACCAAATCAGCTCTTCTGCCAACACGGGCGGGAACCAGGCAAGCGGCAACTCGGGGCAAATTAACAGCGGCAATGCTTACAGCGTGGTATCGCTTTTTAACCTGGTCAACACCACTATCTTGCGCTCGACCGGCTTTTTCGGCTTTATTAACATCTTTGGCAACCTGACCGGCAACATCGGCGGGGCGAGTTTGTTTATTGAAGAAGAAGCAATTGAAGCGACTCCGGAAGAAGACGCAGCCGAAGGTGAAGGCCCGGCTCCCAGAGAAACGGGCGGAGTCCTAGAGGTAAGCCAAGCCCACAACGTCGGCGACTATGTTTTGCCCGGCGACACGGTTACCTTTGTGGTGGAAGTGAAAAACCCCGGCGGGGGCACGGTCTATGACCCGGTCTTGACCATTGATCTAGTTTCCGGTGGCGAGTTTTTGGGCGGAGCCGAGTTTAATCTTGCCGACATCGGCGCCAAGAAAAAACTAACTATCACCACCGGCTTGGTGCTGTCGGATCTGGCCCCCTTTGGCGACTATACGGCGGTGGCCACGGTAACAGGCAAGGTCGGCCCCGATGACGAAGAAATCGTCGCTTCGGCCGACAGCTTCTTTAGCATTTTGGGCTTTACTCCAATTGGGGCTACCGACTTAGTTCCTCCTGCCCAAGCGGCCGAGGAAACAGGAGAAGTTTTGGGGACAACCTCGACTACTTTAGGCCTGACCCAGGAGCAGCTGACCCGGCTCTTCTGGATTTTGCTGGTGTTGTATCTTATAGCCAAGGCGGTTGAAGAAAGAGAAAAGCTGGCTTTGGCCTGGAACAAAAACAAGGGCTTTCTGGTTGACAAGGCTTTAGCTTTGAAGTCACTGTTGATGGCTCTGATCGCTTTGATTAAATCCTCTTGACAATAGGCTATAGGCTGATATACTAGCCCCCGCTCAATCAAAAGTTCCTGCTATATAGAGGAACTTTTTTTTGGCCAAGGGCCAATCAGCCTTTGGCTGATATAAGCACGAAAGGGGGTGAAAAATAAATGAAACTGAAATTAATTATTTTAGGATTGGTTTTGGCGGGAGCGTTTACAGCTGGGGCTATCAAATCCAACACTAATCGTTCTGCTTATGCTTGCGGTGGCGATTGTAATGGGGACCACGAAGATGAAGTGACTATCTGTCAATGTAGGGTAAGGGAAGATGTGCTTCAGTGTCGCACTATTGAAGTTGACGAGGAAGATGTTGAGGATATTTTTGAGGCATACCCACGCTCTTACCTTGGAGCATGCACGTCACCATCCCCCAGCCCTTCTCCATCACCGGAGCCAAGCGAAGAACCTTCGCCTAGTCCATCGCCGAGCCCAACTCCGGAAACAGAAGTCGGTTTAGGAGTTAACGGCCCGTCATGTACCAGCAACAGCTTTAGCGCCAACATCTCTGTTTTGGTAGGGGGTGTGGGTCAAGAAGGAGTTGAAGTCAAGTTCAACTACCAGGACCAAGAAAAAAGCGCCACCACCAACGACAAAGGTGAGGCCAGCGTCGACTTTGAATTCAAAGGCAATGGTGAAGTCAAAGCCACTTCTGCCGGTTACCCGGAGCAGAAAGCTGGTGTCGAAGCCGTCAGGGAAGATTGTCCCAGCACGGGAGGCACAGGCGAAGTCCTGGGAGCAGCTACCGGTGGACAAGTCCTAGGTGCTATGGCCGATACCGGTGACCCGGTAACCGATCTCATGTTAGTATTATTTACCATGGGATCAACCCTCGCGGGAACCGGATTGAGGCTGTATAGCAAGAAAAGCTAGCGGATAGGATAAGAATTGGACAGAGATCGCCCTGCCCCAGAAACTGGGGCAGGGCTAAGGTTGACAAACTAGAATTATCTGTTAAACTACCGAAAAGCCTGTCACAAAGGCGTTTTTTATGAAAAAGATTTTTGCTTTAATCTTCCTAATAACCATTTCCCTATTTTTAGGGTCTAGGATGCGCGTATTGGCCCAACAACAGCTGGTGACTATTTGTCACGCTACCAGTAGCCAGACTAATCCCTATGTCCAAATTACTGCCGCTTACCCAGCTATTTATGGACCAGCTGGTCACTTCAGCGAACCCGGCACTACCAATGCCGGCCATGAAGAAGATTACGAAGGACCCTGCACTTGTGAAGATCTACCAGCTAACTGCCCTAGCCCTTCACCAAGCCCGTCTCCGTCACCAAGTCATTCACCCTCGCCATCTCCATCTCCTAGCCCGAGTCCGTCGCCATCTCCCAGCCCATCGGTATCTCCTTCACCATCGCCCAGCCCCTCACCATCGCCGAGTCCGGAAGTTTCTCCCAGCCCAAGCCCAAGGGTGAGCCCGTCGCCTAGTCCATCGCCGAGCCCAACTCCGGAAACAGAAGTCGGTTTAGGAGTTAACGGCCCGTCATGTACCAGCAACAGCTTTAGCGCCAACATCTCT